>Ga0335080_10000515_pt1 | contig 35495 bp, 46 predicted proteins | sample Lox_Sample_34_FD_206720 | JGI IMG/M metagenome (GOLD analysis project Ga0335080, IMG submission 206720) | Soil microbial communities from Loxahatchee National Wildlife Refuge, Florida, United States - Lox_Sample_3.4 | ecosystem: Environmental > Terrestrial > Soil > Wetlands | place: USA... | reverse complement strand
ACGCCCGCGGCGGCGTTGTGCGGCTACTTCGACGAGGAGCTCGGCTACAACGCGATGCTGGCGATGGATCCCGAGGTCGACGCGCGCCTGTCGCGCCCGCCCGAAGCGAACGAGGCCGGCCTCGCGCGCAACCAGGCGTTCTTCACCGTCACGCCGGAGCACCCACCGCGCACGTGGATCGTCGAGAACGTCGCCACGCGGCCGGAGTTCCGCCGGCGCGGGCTCGTGGACCAGCTGCTCGAAGAAGTGCTGAAGCGCGGCTCGGCGCGCGGCGCGCGCATCGCGGACATCGGCGTGTTCATCGGCAACGACCCCGCCCAGCGCGCGTACGAGAAGGCCGGCTTCCGCTTCGCGAGCGAGAAGCGCAACGACGAGCTCGAGCGCACCTGGGGCACGCCGGGCATTCGCCTGCTGCGGCGCGAGCTCACGTGAGACGGGGCCAGATCATCTCGCCCCAAGACGCGCTGAAGCGGCTCATCGAGGGCAACAAGCAGTTCGCGACCGACACGCGCGCGTCCGACGCGTTCGTCACGCGCGCGCGGCGGCTCGAGCTGACGAAGACGCAGGAGCCTTTCGCGATCGTGCTCGGCTGCTCGGACTCGCGCGTGCCCGCCGAGATCGTGTTCGACCAGGGCCTCGGCGACCTGTTCGTGATCCGCGTGGCGGGGAACATCGTGGCGCCGTCGCAGATCGGCAGCGTCGAGTTCGCGGCGGCGCGCTTCGGCTCGCCGCTCGTGGTGGTGCTGGGTCACTCGCAGTGCGGTGCCATTCTCGCCACGCTCGAGGAGCTGCGGCGGCCCAGCGAGAACCAGTCGCGCAACCTGCAGTCGATCGTCGATCGCGTGCGGCCGTCGGTCGAGACCCTGCTCGAGACCGAGCTCGCGAACGACGAAGACGCGCTCGTGCGCAGCGCCGTGCGCGCCAACATCCGCGCGTCGGTGCAGCAGCTGCGCCACGGCTCGCAGATCATCGAGCAGATGATCCAGGACGAGCGGCTGGTGGTGGTGGGCGCGGAGTACTCGCTCGACACGGGCGTCGTCGACTTCTTCGTGAACGGATGAAGGCGGCGCGCGTCGCCGTCGCCGTGCGGTGGTTCGCTGCTTCGGCCGCGCGGGCGTTCTGCCACCGCAAGTCGTCGATCGGCAAGCTCGACCAGGGCCTCGACGAAGCGCAGGCCAGGGGCTGGCGCGTGTTCGCGTACGAAGCGCGCGAGCCTGCGCCCTAGTCGTAGATCCCGTCGACGTACCACGAGTCGTCGGCCAGGTTGTGGTACAGGCGGTACACGCCGCCGTCCGAGAGCTCGACGTCCCAGTAGTCGCGCGCGAAGCGCCCCTCGCCCCACCACTCGCCGAAGAGCCGCCACGGCCCCGCCACGTTGCGCACGCGGCCGCCTTCTCCCGCGCCGCTCGAGATCGACACGTACACGGGCGGGTCGCCGCCGTGCACGCGCACGGGGCGCGCGGGGCGCACCGCGCGCAGCCCGAGGAGCCCCTGCGCGGGCGGCTCGCTCGGGCCCTGCGCCTCGGCACGCGTGCGGCGTTCCTCGTGCGCGAGCTTGAACTCGGCGAGCGCCGCTGCGTCCTGCCGGTGCGTATCCAGCACGTGGGGCGCGCCGACGTGGCCCGTGCCGCACAGCGACTCGATGCGCGCGATCGCCACCGCCAGCTCGCCTGGCGACGGCAGCGGCGGCAGGAACAGGTCGAGCTGCGCCGTCTCTACACTGTCGGGTGTCGCAATGGCGCGCAGCGCGAGCACGCCTTCCGGGGGAGGCTCGCGTTCGAGCGCCAGCCGCGCCAGCGCCAGGAGCACGTGCGTCTCGCAGGTCGGCGCGGCGAGCCCGAGCTCGCGCACCGCCTGCGCGCCGCTCTCGAGCGAGAGCTCGAGGCGCAGCCGCCGCAGCGCGAGCCCGCGCAGCCGCACGCGCGCAGTGAGGCGCTCGAGCACCGCGCGCAGCAGGAACGCGAGCGGCTCGAGATCGCCGATCGCCCACTCCGACTCGGCGCTCTCCTCGAAGCGCAGCACGGGCGGCTGGGAGCGGAACGGCGCCAGGTCCTCGCCGTTCGCGCGCCGCGCGAGCCGCACGCCGGCTTCGCCCAGTCGCGCGCCCAGCGCATCGCGCGGGATGCGCGCCAGCTGGCCGAGCGTGCGCACGCCCCAGCTCGTGAGCCGCTGGGCCAGCTCGGTGGACGGGTCGAGCAGGTCGAGCGGCAGCGGTACGAGGAAGCTCGCGGCTTCCTCGGCGCGCAGGATCCGCCCGCCTTCGCGGTGGCGTGCGGCGAGCTCCGCGACCGTGCGCGTGGGCCCGATGCCGAGCCGCACGCCCGCCGCGCCGCCGAGCGCGAAGCCCACGTCGGCGAGCCGCGACTCGAGCGCCGTGAGCAGCCCGCGCTCGGTGGGGAAGAGCGCCTGCGTGCCGGCGAGGTCGACGAAGACGAGCCCCGTGTCGGCCGCCATCACGCGCGGCGAGACCGAGGTCGCCACGTCGAGCAGCGCCTGCTCGGCGGAGCGCAGCCCTTCGAGCGAGAACACGCGCACGCAGAGGTCGGGCTCGACCGCGCGCGCCTGAGCGACCGTCAGCCCGCGGTAGAGCCCCGCGACGATGCTCGGAGCTTGCGGTGCGCGCCCCTTGGCGGGCTCGCGCTGCTCCACGATCGCAACGCGCTTCGCGGCGAGCTCGGGCTCTGCGCGGAGCGCAGCGGCGAGCGACAGATCCTCGAGAACGAGACAGGCGAAACGGTCCACGGCGAGGCCTTTGCGGGGGTGTTCATTGCCTCTCTCCCCTCCTTTCGTGCTTTCTTCGCCGATTTTCGCCTGAGTTTCGCCTCCGCGTCAAGCGCGTCCGATGGACTTCGCTCGCCTGTGGCTTGCTGCGCGCCCCTTCGGCGCTTGCGAGCCTCGCTCGGGACGCCCTCGCTCGGCAACGTTTCTGACGTAGGATCCAGCCATGGAGCCCTCCCGCGTCACCGAACCCCGGCTCCGCGGCGTGCTCGCGGAGCTCGAGAAGCGCGAGCCGATCTTCCACCGGGCCGAGCTCGGCACCACGCGGCGCGACTTCGACGGAATGATGGAGCCCGAGTTCTGGGAGACCGGCGCCTCGGGCCGGCGCTACTTGCGCGCGTTCGCGCTCGACACGCTCGAAGCGCGGCACAGCGCGCCGCACGAAGACCCGTGGCAGACGAGCGACTTCCACTGCCAGGAGCTCGCGCCCGACCACTACCTCGTCACCTACACGCTCGCGCAGCGGGCGCGAGTGACTCGCCGCGCGACGATCTGGCGCCGGCGCGGCGCCGACTGGAAGATCGTCTATCACCAGGGGACGATCGTCGAAGGGGAGTCGAAGTGAGTCGACCGCTCGAGGGGAAGCGCGCGTTCGTCACCGGCGGCAGCCGCGGAATCGGCGCGGGGATCGTGAGGCGGCTCGCGCGCGACGGCGCGCACGTGGCCTTCACGTACGTGTCGAAGCCCGAGCACGCGGCCGAGACCGCGGCCGCCGCGCGCGCGCACGGCGTCGAGGTGCTCGCGCTCGAGGCCGACAGCGCGGACGCGGCCGCGCTCGCGCGCGCCATCGACGACGCCGCGAAGCGCTGGAGCGGGCTCGACGTACTGGTGAGCAGCGCCGGGCTGATGACGATGGCGCCCATCGACGCGTACCGGCTCGAGGACTTCGACCGCATGCTCGCAGTGAACGTGCGCGCCGCATTCGTCGCCATCCACGCTGCGCTTCCGTACATGTCGCGCGGCGCGCGCATCGTCACGATCGGGAGCTGTAACGCCGACCGCATGCCGTTCACCGGCGGCTCGGTCTACGCGCTCACGAAGTCCGCGCTCGTGGGCTTCGTGAAGGGCGTCGCGCGCGACCTGGGCCCGCGCGGCATCACGATCAACAACGTGCAGCCTGGCCCGATCGACACCGACGGCAATCCCGCGGACGGGCCGTTTGCCGAGACGCTGAAGGGGCTCATGGCCGTGGGCCGCTACGCGAGCGCGGACGAGGTCGCCGGGCTCGTGGCTTATCTCGCCGGGCCCGAGTCCGCGTTCGTCACGGGCGCGAGCCTGAGCATCGACGGCGGGTTCACGGCGTAGCCATGGCGACGCCGGCGAGCGGGCTGCTCATGTACGGCGAGCTGGCGCCGTGGTGGCCGCTCGTCTCCGACCCGGCCGACTACGCGGAAGAGGCGGCGTCGTTCCTGAAGATCTTCGCGCTCGAGCCCGCGCCTGCGCGGCCGGCGCTGCTCGAGCTGGGCTCGGGCGGCGGCAACCTGGCTTCGCATCTCCACGGCCGTTTCGCGCTCACGCTGTGCGATCTGTCGCGCGACATGTTGCACGTGAGCCGCGCGCAGAACCCGGGCGTCGAGCACGTGCAGGGCGACATGCGCACGCTGCGGCTCGCCCGCAACTTCGACTGCGTGTTGATCCACGACGCCGTCATGTATCTGACGAGCGCCGACGACGTGCGCGCGGCGCTCGCGACCGCGGCCGCGCACTGCCGGCCGGGTGGCGTGCTCGTCGTCGCACCGGACGTGGTGCGCGAGACCTTCGAGGCCTACACCGACCACGGCGGCCGTGACGGCGCCGATGGCCGCGGCGCGCGCTACCTGGAATGGGTGAGCGATCCCGACCCGCGCGACACCACCTTCGAGACGCTCTACACGCTGGTGCTGCGCGACGCCGACGGCGCCACGCGCGTCGAGCTCGACCGCCACGTGGAGGGCCTGTTCGCGGAAGGCGAATGGCTCGCGTGGCTGCGCGAAGCGGGCTTCGACGCCCGGGTCGTGGGCGACGCCTGGGGCCGCCGCGTGTTCCGGGGCGCGCGCCGGTGAGCGGTATGCGGGCCGAGTGGGACGCCAAGGTGCGCGGCGAGTCGTGTCCCCTGTGCGCGCCGCGGGCGGAGTCGAGCTCCGAGTGGGACTTCGTGGCGAAGCTGTCGATCGCCTCGCTCTACCTGGCGAAGAACCAGACCTACACGGGGCAGTGTATATTGATCTTCGACCCGCGCCACGCCGCGCGACCCGACGAGCTGTCGCGCGAGGAGTGGGCCCGGTTCGCCGAGGACTCGCGGCGCGCTTCGAACGCCGTCATGCGCGCGGCGCGGCCCGATCACGTGAACCTGGCCTCGCTCGGGAACGTGGTGCCGCACCTGCACTGGCACGTGATCCCGCGCTACCTGGGCGATGCGCGCTGGGGCGCGCCGATCTGGACGAACGACCTGGCGGAGATGAAGAACGTACGGATCGAGCCGGACGCGCAGGCGGCGCTGGTCGCGCGCCTGCGCGCGGCGCTCGAGGAGGGAGCCTGAGATGGCGACGGCGACACAAGAGCGTGTAGATTTGGGCGGCGGCGAGTCGATGCGCGCGCTCCTCGCGCTGCCGGGCGGCACGCCGCCCGCGGGCGGCTGGCCCGGCGTGATCGCGATCCACGACATCATGGGCTTCACGCCCGACATCCAGCGCATCACGCGGCGCTTCGCGGACTCCGGCTATGCGGCGCTCGCGCCCGCCCTGTACGACGGCGCGGGCGCGGCGCCCTTCTGCGTGGTGCGCACCTTGCGCGATTCGGGCCGCGGCGAGGGCCCGGCGTTCGAGCGGCTCGAGGCCGCGAAGAAGTTCCTGGCGACGCGGCAGAACGTCGCTGCGAGCCGCATCGGCGTGACGGGCTTCTGCATGGGCGGCGGCTTCGCGCTCTTCTGGGCGGCGAAGGGCGGTCTGCAGGCGTGCGCGCCGTTCTACGGCGAGGTGCCGGAGTCGGCCGAAGCACTGCGCCGCGTGTGCCCGGTCGTGGCGAGCTTCGGCGAGCTCGACGTGCCGTTCCTGCCGCGCGCGAAGCGGCTCGAGAAACACCTCGCGGAGCTCGGCGTGCCGCACGACTTCAAGCTCTACCCGGGCGCTGGCCACGCGTTCATGAACGACCACGGCGGCGGGCTCATGGCGGCGCTGGGCAAGCGCACGCCGATGCACGCCGCCTTCGACCCCGAGGCCTCCGAAGACGCCTGGCGCCGCATGCTGGCGTTCTTCGCGACGCACCTCTGAGAGGGCGCCTCCATTCGCCGCGTGCAGTCCGTCGAGCTGCTCGACCTGCCGGGCCTGCCGCGCGGGCTGCGGACGCTCATGACCGAGTACCTGCAGGCGGCCGAGCGGCTCGGCGGTGCGCGCGTGGTCGAGCTCCTGGCGGGGAAGGTCGAGTCACTCGTCTCCGGTCGCGAGTCACGCGAAGTCGTCGACCTGTGTTCGGGCAGCGGCGGGCTCACCCCCGCGGTTGCGCGCCGGCTCGCGGAGGCCGGCAAGGCCGTGCACGTGACGCTCACCGACCGGTTCCCCGATCCGGGCGCGGCCGCGCGACTTTCGGCCGAAGAGCGCGCCGTCGTGCGCGCGTGTCCGGACCCCGTCGACGCGCGCGCCGTGCCTGCGGCGCTGCGCGGCGCGCGCACCGTGTTCATCGGCTTCCATCACTTCCCGGCCGCGGCGGCGCGCGAGGTGCTCGCGGACGCCGTGCGCGCGGGCGAGCCGATCCTCGTGTTCGAAGCCACGGAGCGCAGCTGGGCGGCGCTGCTGCCGTTCGCGCTCGCGACGCCGCTCCTCGTGTGGCTGCTCACGCCGTTCGTACGGCCGTTCCGCTGGTCGCGGCTCCTCTTCACGTACTTGCTTCCGATCCTGCCGCTCGCGGTCGTGTGGGACGGCGTGGTCTCGCACTTGCGCACGTACACGTGCGACGAGCTGCGCGCGCTCGGGTCGGGCGTCGACGGGGGCTGGTCGTGGGAGGCGCGCCGCGAGAGAATTCCCGGTACGCCGGTCTTCGCGACGAGCCTGCTCGGGCGGCCGCCGGCTCGGGAGGCGACATGACGACGAACCACTCCGCCGCGCCGCAGCTCCTGGTGCGCAACCTGCGCGCGTCGCTCGACTTCTACGAGAAGCGGCTCGGCTGGAAGGTCGACTTCGTGTACGAGGACTTCTATGCGGGCGTGTCGCGCGGCGGCGCGGTGATCCACTTGAAGTGCGCGGAGAAGACCGAGGCCGACCGCGCCCATCGCCGCACGCACGACCACCTGGACGCCTTCCTCGACACCGCCGGCGTGCGCGAGCTGCACGCGGAGCTGGTGAGCCGCGGCGCGCCGGCGAGCGCGCTCGAGACGCGGCCGTGGCAGGCGCTCGACTTCCACGTCGTGGATCCGGACGGCTACATCCTGTGCTTCTCCGAGGCCGCCGCGTGAAGGCGCGCGTCTTCGAGAGCGGCGGGCACGCGATTCTCGAGCTCGAGTCGCCGGTCGCGTCGGTCGACGACTCGGTCGAGCTCTTGTCGGCGTGCTTCGAGCACCGCACGCGCTCGGTGCTCGTCGACCACGCGCTGCTGCCGCCCGCATTCTTCGAGCTGCGCACGCGCTTCCTCGGCGAGTTTCTGCAGAAGCTCGTGAACTACCGCGTGCGGCTGGCGCTCGTGCTGCCGCCCGAGCGCGAGCTGTCCGAGCGCTTCCGCGAGTTCCTGCGCGAGGCGAAGCGCGGCACGGACTTCGCCGCGTTCACGTCGCGGGCGGAAGCGGAGGCGTTCCTCGCGCGCTAGCTAGCGGCGCAGGACGACGTCGGTGAGCGTCGGCGCGCCGGCCGCCACGGCGATCGCCGCCTCGTCGAACGTGGGCGCGCGGAAGACCGGGCGCGCGCCGTTCGAGAAGCCGTACGGCTCCGTCGGCACGCCCAGCGCGTTGCGATCCAGGTCGCCGTTCGCGTTCGCGTCGTCGATCACCACGAGCGCGTAGCGGCCGGCCGGCACCTCGCCGAACGACACCGCCGCCTCGCTCGACGCTCCCACGCGCACGTGCAGCTCGGCCGTGTCGCCGCGCTCCGTGTACGGAAACGCCTCGCGCTTCGAGGCGTCGAACAGGTCGACTTCCACGACGCCTCGGCCCGGTTCGAGCCCGTGGATCCGCACCACCAGCTCTCCCGCGCGCGCACGCGCGGCGAATGCCGTGACGAGACACAAGCCGAGGATCGCGCGGGGGGCCATGCGCTGGCGCATCTATCGGCAGCCCGCGGCGGGGGGTAACGTTGCGCCATGCTCGAGCTCCGTCCCGCCTGCGAGAACTGCAACGCGCCCCTGCCGCCCGAATCGCCCGCCGCGCGCATCTGCAGCTTCGAGTGCACGTTCTGCGCCACGTGCGTCGAGCGCGTGCTCGCGAACGTGTGTCCGAACTGCGGCGGCGGCTTCGAGCCGCGACCCGTGCGCCCGGCGAAGGACTGGCAGGGCGAGAACTTCCTCGGCAAGTACCCGGCGGGCACGAAGCTGCGCCACCGGCCCGTCGATGCGGTCGCGCACGCGGAGCTCGTCGCGAAGCTGCGCGGCATTCCGCCCGGAAGACGCTGATGAAGCTCGTCTCGGTGAACGTCGGCCTGCCGCGCGAGGTCGACGCGAACGGCCACCGCGTGCGCACGTCGATCTGGAAGGCGCCCGTCGCGGGCCGCGTGCGGGTGCGCACGCTGAACCTGGACGGCGATCGTCAGTCCGATCTCTCCGTGCACGGCGGCGTGGACAAGGCCGTGTACGCGTATCCGTCCGAGCACTATGCATTCTGGCAGCGCGAGCTCGGCCGCGCCGAGCTGCCGTGGGGCGCGTTCGGCGAGAACCTGACGACGGAGGGGTTGCTCGACGACGAAGTCGCGATCGGCGACCGCGTGCGCGCCGGCACGGCGGAGCTCGAGGTCACGCAGCCGCGCATGCCGTGCTTCAAGCTGGCGTTGCGCTTCGAGCGGCCCGACCTGGTGAAGCGGTTCCAGAAGAGCGGGCGCACGGGCTTCTACTTCCGCGTGCTGCAGGAGGGCGAGGTCGGCGCGGGCGACGCGCTCGAGCTCATGCGGGCGCCGGGCGACCGCGTCTCGATCGCGGACGCGATGCGCGTGGCGATCGACCGGCGCGCCGACCCCGAGCAGGTGCGACGCATCAGTGTGTTGCCCGGGCTCTCCGCCGTGTGGCGCGAGGAGTTCCTCGAGCGGCTGGCCCACGGCTAGCGGCGCGCATGGTACCGTTTCTGTCGATGCCGGATCGGTCGGCGAAGTGGCTCGTGTCGGCGCTCGCGGCGGCCCACCTGGCCGTGACCCTGTGGCACTCGGGCGCGCACACGGAGCTTGCGATCGGCCTGCCGCCGCTGAAGCTCGCTTACGCGTACGCGGTGATCGTGATCGCGCCGCCGCTCGCGGCGGTGCTCGTGTGGACGCGCTTCTCGGCGTTCGGCCTGTGGCTCTTCACGCTGGCGATGGTCGGCTCGCTCGTCTTCGCCGCGTACCACCACTACGTCCTGGTGTCGCCCGACAACATCGCGCACCTGCCCGACGGCAGCGCCGAGGCGCAGGCGCGCTTCGTGTCGAGCGCGGGCTGGAGCGCCGTGCTCGAGCTGGCGGGGTCGCTCTGTGGCGCGTGGGCGCTCGGCCGCGCTTCGCGAGTGGCGGCGTGAGCGCGCGCTTCCACCTGGCGCAGGCGAACGTCGCGCGCATGCGCGCGCCGCTGGAATCGCCCGTCATGGTCGAGGCGGGCGTCGCGAAGCTTGCGCAGCTGCGGCGGCGCGGCCGGCGGGCGATGACCCGCGCGCTGCGCCCGCTCGCGCTGGTGCTGCTCTTCTCGGCGTGCGGTCCGGTGCCCGGCGGCTCGCTTTCGGGGCACACGGCGCCCGTGCCGGCGTCGTGGGCGGCCGAGCTGCCCGACGGCCGGCGCATCTGCGAGATCGAGGCGCGGCCCGAGAAGCCGTACTCGATCCAGGTCGAGTGCTTCGTGTTCGAGAGCCGCCTGCACGTGCAGTCGCACCGCTGGGCGCTGGCGTCGTGGTGGCCGGTCGAGAGCTGGGCGGCGGTGCTGATCGCGCACCCCGACGTGAAGGTGCGCCTGGGCGACGAGCTCTTCGACGTGCGCGCCGTGCGCGTCGACGACGAGGCGCAGCGCGCCGCGGTGCTGCGCTTTCGCGGCTACGACCCGGTGCCGCCCGGCATCGTGGTCTTCCGCTTCGAGCCGCGCGCCTAGCCCTGCCGGGTCGTCGCCTCGAGGAACGCCGTCTTGAAGCGCTCCATGTCGGGCGCAGCGCCGATGCTGACACGAACGTGTGTGGGCCAGACCGGCCACGGCCGGCCCACGTAGACGTTCTCGGCGCGCAGCGCATCGACGACTTCCTTCGTCGGGCGCCGGGCGTCGACCATCAGGTGGTTCGCGACGGACGGGGTATAGGGAAAGCCGTGCGCTGCGAAGAAGCGCATGAGATCGGTGCGCCGCTCCGCGTTGCCGCGCTTGCGCGCCGCGATGAGGTCCGCCTCGCCCAGCATCGTGCGCGCCGCGACCATCGACGTGCCCGGCAGCGCACCGGTGGCCCAGCCGGTCACGCGCGCGAGCAGGTCCTTGCGGGCCAGCGCGAAGCCCGCGCGCAGGCCCGCCATGCCGAAGATCTTCGAGAACGTGCGCAGTACCACCACGTCCTTGCCCGCGCGCACGAAGTCGAGCCCCGTGGGCTCGTCGCAGAAGTGGATGTACGCCTCGTCGAGCAACACCACCGAGTCGCGCGGCTTCCCGGCGATCAGCGCCTCGATGTCGGCACGAGGCGTCACCGTGCCCGTCGGGTTGTTCGGGTTGCACACGTAGAAGAGGCCGACCGGCTCGGTCTTCGCTGCGGCGAGCATCGCGGGCAGGTCGTGCGCACCGTCCGCGCGCAGCGGCACCTTGACGACCTTCGCGCCGATCCACTGCGCCGCCTGGGCCGCGGCCTCGTAGCCGGGGTCGGCGACGACCAGGGCGGCCTTCGGGCCCGTGAAAGCGATCACGGCGTGGTGCAAGGGCAGGCTCGAGCCAGGGTACACTGAAAAGTGTTCAGGCCCGAGGTTCTCGAGCTTGGCGGCGGCGGCGACGAGCGCCTCGGTCTCGGGGTACGTGTAGCGGTTGCCGCGCTTCGCGGACTCGACGAGGGCCGCGAGCGCCTTCTCGGACGGCCCCTCGGGGAACTCGTTCGCGTTGATCCGCACCGCGTCGTCGGGCAGCGCGCCCGCGTTCGACAGCTGCGCGAGCGCGCGTTCCGAGCCCCACGGCAGCGCCGCGCCCGCGCCCACCAGCGCCGCCACGCGCAGCATCTGGCGGCGCGTGAAGCCGCGCAGCTCGAGATCCCGTCTCGCATCGCGACTCAGCATGGCCACAGCCTACACGCTCGGTCGTGCGCGCGCTTCTGGCAGAATCCCGCCATGGAGAAAACAGCGATCTTCGGGCCGTTCTTTGCCACCATGGCGCTCACGCTCGCGGTGTGGATCTACATGTACGCAAAGCGCATCGCGTTCATCAACGCGAACCAGATCTCGCCGCGCGACATGGAGGTGCCGGGCAAGCTCGCCGAGATCTCGCCCGCCGACGTCTCGAACCCCTCCGACAACTTCAAGAACCTGTTCGAGATGCCCGTGCTGTTCTACGCGATCTGCCTGTACCTGTACGCGTCGGGCCAGGTCGACGCGGCGTACGTGGGCGCGGGCTGGGCGTTCGCGGCATTCCGCGTGCTGCACAGCGCCGTGCACTGCACGTTCAACCGGGTCATGGTGCGCTTCTATCTGTATCTCGTTTCGAGTCTCGCGCTGTGGTTCATGGTGCTGCGCGCGGCGCTCGGCTGGCTGGAGGCGTAGACATGGGAATCACGAACCGCGACTCGGGCACGCGCGTCGACGAGATCGCCGACCGCGTCTACCGCATCAGCACACCGGTCCCGCCGGCGAACTTCCCCGGCGGCTTCACGTTCAACCAGTTTCTCGTCGACGACGACGAGCCGCTGCTCTTCCACACCGGGCTGCGCCGCATGTTCCCGCTCGTGAAACAGGCGATCGAGTCCGTGCTGCCGCTGGCGCGCCTGCGGCACGTGTCGTTCTCGCACTTCGAGGCCGACGAGTGTGGCTCGCTGAACGAGCTGCTCGCCGCGGCGCCGAACGCGAAGCCCTTGTGCGGAAACCTCGCGGCTGCGGTCTCGGTCGACGACGTGGCCGACCGGCCCGCGCGCACGCTGCAGGACGGCGAGTCGCTGGCGACGGGCCGCAACACCGTGCGCTTCTTCCACACGCCGCACCTGCCGCACGCGTGGGAGTGCGGCTACCTGTTCGAGGCGCGCACGCAGACGCTCTTCTGCGGCGACCTCTACACGCAGGGCGGTCACGAGCACGTTCCGCTCACTCAGGCCGACATCCTGGGCCCGAGCGAGAACGCCCTCGGCCAGTTCGACTACTTCGCGTATGCGCCGCGCTCGCGCGCGCACCTGGAGCGCCTCGCCGAGCTGCGCCCGCGCACGCTCGCCTGCATGCACGGCTCGTCGTGGCAGGGCGACGGTGCCGGGCTGCTGCGCGCGCTTGCCGACTCGCTGGAGAGCCGGCGCCCGTCGCCTTGAGTTTCACGAGTCAGTCGGGCTTCGACGTGCGCTTCGAGTGGGGCGAGCGCGGGCTGCGCGCGCTCGCGGGCGAGTCGAAGGTCTTCGCGATCGTCGACGTGCTGTCGTTCACCACGTGCGTGGCGATCGCGTGCGCGCGCGGCGCCGAGGTGCTGCCCTATCCGTGGCGCGACGACGGCGCGGAGACGTACGCGGCCGCGCGCGGCGCGCGCGTGGCGGCGCCGCGCGGCACCGCGGGCGCGCTCTCGCTCTCGCCCGAGTCGCTGCTCGGGCTCGAGCGGGGTGCGAAGCTGGTGTTGCCGTCGCCCAACGGCTCGGAGCTGTCGTTCGCGGCGGCGGAGCTCGGCACCGTGTACGGCGGCGCGCTCCGCAACGCAGCCAGCGTCGCGGCGGCGCTCGCGCGGCGGCCGGGGCCGGTCGCGGTGATCGCCGCGGGCGAGCGCTGGCCCGACGGGAGCCTGCGCCTCGCGCTCGAGGATCTGCTGGGCGCGGGCGCGATCATCGCGAACCTACACGGTACGGTGTCGCCCGAGGCCGAGCTGGCTCGCGACGCCTGGCTGCGCACGGCGCCGCGGCTGGAGCGCGCGCTCGCCGAGTGCGCGTCCGGGCGCGAGCTGCGCGAGCGCGGCTTCGCGCGCGACGTCGAGCTCGCGGCGGAGCTCGACCGGAGCCCGATCGCGCCGCGCCTCGACGCCGGCGCATTCGCCGCCGAGCGCGCGCCGTGACGAGAGACGAGCTCGCGCGCGCCGTGCCCGCGCTCGGTGCCGAGCGCACTGCGGTGGTCTGCGCGATGGCCGAGCGCATCGCCGCGCTGCCGGGCGTCGCCGCGGTCGTGCTCGGCGGCTCGTTCGCGCGCGGCCGCGCGACCGGGAGCTCCGACGTCGACCTGGGCGTGTTCTACCGCGAGGCCGCGCCGTTCCCGCAGGCCGAGCTGCGCGCGCTCGCGCGCGAATGGCACGACGCGCCCGCTCCCGTCGTCACCGAGCCGTGGGTGTGGGGGCCGTGGGTGAACGGCGGCGCGTGGCTCACCGCCAAGGGTCAGCGTGTCGATTGGCTGTGGCGCAGCGCCGAGCACGTGGCGCGCGTGATCGACGACGCCGAGCACGGCCGCTTCGAGCTGCACTACGGCCAGCAGCCGCCGTTCGGCTTCTTCGGGCCGACGTACCTGGGCGAAGTCGCGATCTGTGTGCCGCTCGCCGACCCGGACGGCGTCGTCGCGGCGCTGAAGCGCCGGGTCGAGCGCTACCCCGAGGCGCTGCGCAGCGCCGTGGTGCAGAGCCAGGTGTGGGGCGCGCAGTTCAACCTGGAGAGCTTCGCGCCGAAGTTCGCGGCGCGCGGCGACTCGTGGGCGACCGGCGCGTGTCTCGCTCGCGCCGCGCACCAGCTCGTGCTCGCGCTGTTCGCGCTCCACCGGCGCTGGCTGCTCTCGGACAAGACGGCGCTCGCGGAGCTCGCCGACTTCGCGCCCGCGCCGCGCGACTTCGGCGCGCGCGTCGAGCGCACGCTCGCGCGCGTGGGCGCGTCGCCCGCGGAGCTCGCACGGTCGGTCGCCGCGCTCGCGGCGCTCGTCGAGGAGACGATCGCCGCGAGCGGAGCGCTGTACCGAAGGCCCTTTCCGCGGCTCTAAGCGCGCGCGCGCACGCGGCGCACGAGCGCGAAGCCCAGCACGCCGGCGCCGAGCGCGACCGGCAGGAGCCAGTGCGAAGCGCCCGGCAGGCCGGGCACCGCAGGCGGTGCTTGCACCGTGAACGTGGCGGCCGCGTTGTTCGTGAACACCGCCGCACCCGCCGACTGCGCGTACTGCGAGACGTTGGTCGTGCTGGTGGCGCCGCAGGCCGGGGTGAACGCGAGCGACTTCACGCCCGACGAGGGCAGGGCGCCGGTCGCCGGAGAGCCCGCGGTGCCGTCGTCGTCGTTGAAGCCGGCCGAGGTCGGGGCGACGGTCGCCGGCCCCGTGTACGTGCCCCACGACAAGCGCCACAGCACCGTGCCGCCGCCCGGCGTCTCGAACGTGAGCGAGCCGCCCGGCAGGTACGACGAGGGAATCGCGGTCATCGTGTAGTTCGCGCCCGTCGCGCCGTTCGGCCCGAGCGGCGGCGAGGTCTTCGCCGCGAACGAGGCCGTCGTCAGCAAGATGGACGCGCAAGTTCCCGAGGCCGATGGATTCGGCATCGGGAACACGGAGAGCATGACCGGATTCGCGCCGGTCGCGTCGTGTGCGACGAGCTGCGCATTGCCGCTGAGGAAGTTCTGACCGGCGTTGCGCATTTGCAGCTGCACGGCCTGAGCGGTGGTGTCACCGGCAACTCCGCCGATCACCTGATCGATCTCCATCAGGTGAAACGCCGCGAGCGCCGAAGTCGGTGAAACAGCCAGAGCGAGCGATGCAAGCCAAACGAAGCTGATGCGTGGCTTCATGGTGATCCCTCCCGAAAAGCCGGAACGAAACGAAGAGCAGCGAACGCCGAGAAGGCCAGAGCCCACGAGAAGTGCCGACATGAGCTGCCCTGATGCGTCGTCGGACGATACCACCTACGTCGTCAGCCGTGGGGCAGATTCTCAATTCGCTCCGCCAAAACCGACCTGCAACGACACGCCGTAAAAGCCCGCCATGTAATCGCCATCCTGGTGTCCGAGATAGATGCGGCGGTCGAGTAGAACGGGCAGTCCAGTCTGGTGGAAATCGTCGACCCCGGAGCGGTTGTATCGCCAGTAGAAACGCAGAGCGACGTTGTTCCGCAGCGCGAGCCGAAGGCTCGACTCCACGACGTGGTCGCGGTTGCGCAGCGTCGGCAGCACGTCGGGAATCGGCTGGCCGAACGCCACGTCCGCGAGCGCCGCGGGCGAATTGAAGGCGAGGTGATCGACCTCACGCGTGACGAGGAACGTGTAGCGCGTGTCGAATTGCAGCCACGAGAGCGGATGCGCAGTGAGCCCGCAGCCCCAGCCCGTCGCGTCGCCGCGCGCGCGCACACCCCACTGGTTCGAGAGCGGGAAGTTCGGACCGCCGGCGTCGCCGTTCGCCGAACTCGCGAAGCCGCGGATCGACTGCATGCCGCGGTCGTGCGCTTCGAGCGAGCCGAAGACGTTCGCGCTGAGAAGCGGTGAGAGCTGCACCGTCCAGTCGGCCTCGACGTCGCGCGTGCGGTCGCTCGTGAGCCCGTAGCTCGAGCCGTAGTCGTCGGAGCGCAGCCGCGCGGCGATCGACAGGTCCGAGCGCGAGCCGAGCGCGAACACGAGCCGCGCCGCGTAGCGCTGCGCGTTCAGGTTGGCGAGCGACGGCCGCACGAGCTGGTTCAGGTTGTGCGCGCCGTCGCCGTCGGGGAACAGCGGCACGAAGCCGGGCAGCGCCGCCGTCGTGTACTTCTCGTACACGCCGTAGTCGATCGGGCCGCCGTCGCGCGTGATGTACTTGTACGACAGCCGGAGCGTCGCCCAATCGAACGCGCGCGTGTTGAAGCTCACGGTCGCGCGGCGCTCGGTGGTGTCCTTGCGCTCCGAGACGGTGCGGTCGACGTCCTCCTGTTCGAGCCCCACGTCGAACGAGCTGCGCGCGGGCAGCATCAGCGTCGCGCCTGCGTCGACGAGCGAGCGCGACTCGCCGAACGGAATCGTGCGGTAGCGCCAGGCGCTGCCGGGGAAGCCGGGCTCGAAGATGCCCAGGTAGTCCTGCCCGAGCGACGACGCGTGGCCGCCGTCCTCGACGATGTAGCCGTACTGCTTCGTGAGCGGATTGAACGCGATGTAGTCGGTCTGCGTGTCCTGGTTCGAGAAGCGGTAGCCCGCGCGCAGGTGCAGCGGCCGCCACGGGCTCGACGTGAGGTGGACGTCGGCGAGCACCTGGTCGATGCGCGCGCGCGCCGACTTTCTCGACAGCGCAGCCGTCGTGTCCCAGTTCGCGAGGTTCACGGTGCCGATGTTCCCGGTCGACACCGTCGGCGGCAGCAGCGCCTGGTTCTGCGACGAGAGCGAGTACGAGATCGCGGTCGTGAGGCGCGAGCGCAGCGGCATGTCGACCGCCACGTCGCCGCGCACGTTCTGCCACTCGTTGTCGGGCGGCAGCGCGAGCCGCGCGTGGGTGATCACGGCCAGGTTGCCGGGCCCCGTGTCGTCGAACGGCTGCGCGATCGTGAGAGACGTCTCCTGGTTGCGGTAGGCAGAGACGTTGTACGCGAGGCTCGCCTGCACGAGGTCGCTCGCCCAGTCGAGCCGCGCCTTGCCCGTGTGCGTCTTGTCGTCGATCGGGGCGGGCACTTCGAGGTTCCCGCCCGTCGAGGTGGAGAAGTCCGGGTAGGCGAAGCCGACGGACTGCGGGATCGTGCCCTTGCGGGCGTCGAGCCCGTAGAACGCCGTGAACGACAGGCTGGGCAGCAGCCGCAGCTTGAGCTCCGTCTGCGTGCGGTCGCGCTGCACCTCGAGCGTGCCCTCGGGCTGCGAAGCGAGCGCCTCTGCGATGTTGGCGAGCGAGCTGCCGCCCGGCAGGAGCGTCGAAGGCAGGTTCAGCACCTGGCTGCCGCCGCCGACGAACAGCGTCGTCGCGTCCGACGCATATTTGTGTGGCACGCCGCTGAACGACGCGCGGAAGCGCAGCCAGTTCGCCCGGCTGGCCTCGAAGTCGTAGAACTGGTCCTCGTAGCCCAGGCTGCCCGCGCGCAGCATCGCGTGGTCGCCGGACTCGGGACGCCACGCCTCGAAGTCGAGCCCGCCGACGCGGAAGCCGTCGCGCAGGTCGTCGTACTTCGTGTAGCGGGTCTCGGTCTCGGTGTCCTGGCCGCCGAAGTACCCGCCGGCCTCGAGCGCGCCGCGCGCGAGCCAGCCGCCGCCGATCTCGTCGAGCTGCTGCAGCGCGGGCGGGTACGGATAGAGGATGCCGCTGGGCGAGCGCTGCCGGTGGTCGAGCAACGAGGTGAGTCCCTGCGGATCGGGCCACTCGAACACCTCGGCGTCGCCGGGGTGCATCGAGTCGCGCGGCGGCTCGGCGCGCGCGGAGAGCGCGGCCGCCAGCCCGAGGAGCAAGAGGGCGAAGGGCGCGAGCCGGCGCACCGCGGCCTACCTGTGGAACCGCGGGCCCGACGGATTGTTCGAGCCGTGGATTTGTGAATGGCAGTTCAGACAGCCGCGGTTCAGGAGCCGGTCGTCGGGCGCAGCGCCCTTCGCCATGTTCTGAGAGGTGATCAAACCCGACGGGTGGCCGAAGTTCGGGTTGTCGATCGGCGAGTGGCACTCCTGACACAGGAGCGGCAGCGACGTGACGAGCAGCTTGTCCTCGTTCGAGCCGTGCGGCTTGTGGCAGTTGAGGCAGCTCTCGCGCACGGGCTCGTGCTCCCACAGGAACGGTCCGCGCTTCTCGGCGTGACAAGACCTGCAGAGCGAATTCACGTCGTCGGCCTTGAGGAGCGGCGACGTCGTCGAGCCGTGCGGGTTGTGGCAGTCGACGCACGAGATCTTTCCCTCCAGGAGCGGCATGTGGCTGCGCTTCTGGAAGTCGGCGCGCTGCGACGGGTGGCACTTGAAGCAGGTCTCGTTCGCGTTGGGCGCGCGCAGGAGCGACTGACTCGAGCTCTGCGCCATGGGATTGTGACAATCGCTGCACGCGAGGCCGCGCAGCTCGTGCGTCGAGCCGATCCAGTACATGAGCGGCCCGCCCTTGTGACACTGCTGGCACATCGCGTTCATGGCCTCGGGGTCCTGCTTCGAGCTGCTCGTGAACGCGACGATGGTCTCGGCCGTCGGGTTGGAGATGTGATTGCCGCCCGGTCCATGACAGCTTTCACATGTTCGTCTCTCGAGGTCGGTGCGCGGGTTCGCGATGAACGCGCGCGCGTGCGCGGTGCGGTCCCAGTGCGACGCCTCGACGCTGTGGCAGGCCCGGCACTGCGCGTCGCCCACGTACGCCGCGGGGGGCGCCTTCGCGGCTTCGGAATCGGAGCCCGACTGCGCGCAGGCCCAGAGCGCGAGCGTGAGCGCGACCCGCCCTGCCACCGTGCGCTGCGCGATTCCCATCCCAGGGGAGCCTACGGCGCGAAGCGCCGGGTCGGTTTGTTTTCTACGCGCGTTCGCGCACGCGCACGTCGAACACGCCGGTCAGCACGCGGCCGCCGGTGCGGATCTGCACCCAGAGGCGGTAGTCGCCCGGCTTCGGGAACGCGTAGGGGAACTCGACCTCGCGCGCCTCGGCAGGCGTCGGCGCCGCGAAGGGCGACACCGTGCCGTCGCGCTTCGCGAGGAGCTCGGCGGCGGCCATGGACACCGAGCCCGCGGGGTGCAGGTGCGCGAATACGGAGCCGTCGCTGCGACGCAGCGCGGCGTGGCCGAGCATGCCCATGTACGGCTCGAGCGCGAGCGGCGCGCCATCGGCGCCGAACGCGCGGAAGCGCAGCGCGGTGTCGCGGTCGGCGACGAGCTCGCCATCGCTGGCGAGCTCCATGCGTCCGCCGCCCATGAGCGCCGCGACGTGGGCGGGGTCGGCCGAGCTCGGCGCCGACCGCGACCGCACGTGCCAGGCGTCGTCGAAGTCGAGCGCGGAGGGCTGCGCCGCGTTCCCGCGCAGCGCGGTCGGCGACATGCACAGCACGCTCGCGTTCGGGTCGGCGCCCGCCTGCAGCGCCGCGCCTGCGGGCGGCGGCAGGTTCACGCGCGAGACGAGCGTCTCGGCCGTGCCGTCTTCGTGCGTGACTTCGGCATAGAGCTGGTATGTGCCGCCCGGGATCGGCGGCACCACGCCCTCGAAGTCGCCCGCGCTGCGCCGCACCGGGTGCAGGTGCGCGAACGCGTCCTGGTCGGGCTCGCGCACGAGGAACAGGTGCATGAGCTTGCCGTGGTCGGTCACCAGGCTGTCCCACGCCGACATCGGCGGCGTGCCCTGTGGCAGCGCCAGGTGCAGGAGCGGCTGCGCGCCGTCGCCGCGCACGTCGGCGAGCACGGGCACCGGCTTCGCGAGCGCGTTCGCGAACTCGCGGTCCATCGCGAGCCAGCGCGCGTGGCCGCCGGCGAGCGCCCCCGCGCACGCGAGCGCGGCGAGCCCGGCGCCGATGCGCGCGCGGCGCGAGTCGCGCGACGAGGCGGGCTGATCCGGTGCGCGGGCGCCGTCGCGCGCGGCCGCGGCGGCGAGCGCGACCGCGCCGGCGGCGAGCAGGGCCGCGAACGCGAGGAGCGCTGCGCCGAGCGCGGGCGGCATGACGGGGCGCGCGAGCGCATCGGCCTGCAGCGGAACGGCGACGGCGCCGTCCCCTCGCGAGCTCGCGAGCTTCACCCCGATGTCGTAGCTGCCGCGGCGCAGCAGCCAGAACGACGCGTTCCACAGGCCCGTCTCACCGGTGACGCGTACGGCGTCGGTCGCCGGCGGCTCGGTGTCGGCGCCCGCACCCAGGAAGGCGGGCTGCACGATCACGGCAGTCACGTCCGAGTCACTGACTCGCACGTCGGCCTGTGCGAGGCCGGGAAAGGTCTGCGGCGGGCGGATCACCACGCGCACCGCGTGCGGGCCGGCGCGTCCCTCGAAGAACACGTTCGGGCTGCCGATGTGCGCGCGCGCCGTCGCCGCGAGGAGACAGGTGAAGAGCAGCGCGGCGGCGCGCGGCTTCAACGGCGCAGCTCCCGCAGCGCGCCGCCGACGACGAGCCCCGCGCCCGCGGACGCGATCGCCAGCCCAGCCGCGAGCGTGGCGCTCGCCCCGTCGAGCGCGGGCGACACGCCGTCCCAGAACGCGTTGCGCGCGCTCGGATCGATGCGCAGGAAGAACGGCCATTCGCGCCCGCCGCCCGCGAAGAACCAGTCGTCGGCGCCGCCCGAGAGCAGGAAGGTCGAGAAGCGCCACTGCACCAGCGCGAACAGGCCGAAGAACGCCACGCCCGCCTCCAGCGCGTGCGACACGGCCGCGGCGCGGCCCGCGCCCGCGGGCACGACGCGAAGGAGACCGTCGATCGCGAGCGCGGGCACGACGAGCAGCAGCGGGAACGGCGGAGGCAGCAGGTGCTCGCGCATGTTGTACACCGGCCCGGCGAGCGGGGAGCCGGGGAAGAGCGGCAGCAGCCATACGAGCAGCACTTCGAACGCCATGTAGGCGAGCGCCGCGCCGGTCGCCGGCAGGCGCGCGCGGCCGGCGGTGCACTGCGCGACCAGCACGAGCGGATACGTCGCACAGCCGAGCTGGAAGAACACCGCAGAGTGTTGCCGGTTCGCGAACGTCTGCGGGACCGTGACCACGGCGATCATCGCGAGCAGCGCAGCCCCCGCGAGCGCCGCGCGCGCGGTTCCGCCGGGCGCGTCCTGCCGCGCGAGCGCGTGCAGCCACGCGCCCGCCACCACCGCGAAATAAGCGACGGTCTTGGCGATCTGCGGCGGGTGCCAGAGCCCGGCGGTGAGCCCGTAGCTCGCCTGCCACCAGCGGTCGAAGCAGAGCGCCGCGCCGAACGCGAGCCCGCCCCACAAGGTGAGCCAGGCGCCGACCGGCGCGCGCAGCGGCCCGAGTGCGATGCCTGCCGCGCCGTCGCGCGTGTCGCGGCGGGCCAGCGCCAGCGCGCCGGCGCACGCGAGCGCCACGGCCGCATAGTTCGCCGCATGGGGCGGGCTCGCGAACGCGTCGACGCCGATCGTGGACTCCCAGGAGAAGTCCCAGAACAGGGTGAGCGGAACCCCGAGCGCGCCGAGCAGCAGAAGCACCGCGCCGATGATACAGAACGCGTATGGCCGCGAAGCCGCCGCCGCTGCGCCCCGAAGACTTCTGGGCCGAGCGCCTGGGCTGCGCCGCCGCGGCGCTCGTGCAGCCCGGCTTCCTGCGGGTGCCGCTGCCGCGCGAAGCCGTGTTCGCGGTGGCCACGCGCGCGGCCGTGGTCGCTGCCGCGCCGGAGCGCCTGCACGCGCGGTTGCGCGGCGCCTCCGACCCGCGGGCGCTCGTGACTCGCGCAGGGCTCGCCGAGCTCTTCCCCGAAGCCGTGCGCTTCGTCGGGCCCGCGCGCGTAGACTACCTACACCACCAGGTGTCGGCACCGCCCGGGGTCGTCGCGCTCGAGCCGCGCGACGCCCGCGTCGCTGCGCTGCGCGATGCCGCGACCGGCGAAGAGTGGCAGCACGCGGACCTGTTCGCGGCCGAGACGCCCGTGTTCGCGGTCGAGCTCGAAGGCGCGCTCGCCGCCGCGGCCGGCTTCGAGCGCTTGCTCGGCCGCGTGGCCCATTTGCGCGTGCTGGCGCACCCGCGGCACCGCGGGCGCGGCGCCGGCCGCCGCGTCGTGCAGGCCGCGGCCGCCCGCGCGCAATCGCTCGGGCTCCTGCCCCAGTACCAGACGCTCGCTGCGAACGCGCCGTCCGTGGCGGTCGCCGCCGCGCTCGGCTTCGAGGCGTTCGCCACCACGCTCACGGCGGTGTTACGTTCGGCGCATGAGTGACGCGGCGCTCCGCGGCAGCTGTCTCTGCGGCGCGGTTCAGTTCGAGATCGAGCCGCCGATTGCGAGCTTCGTGTATTGCTACTGCTCGCGCTGTCGCAAGTCGACCGGCACGGGCCGCGCTGCGAACCTGCGCGTCGCGCCGGGCCAGCTGCGCTGGCTCGCGGGCGAGGCGCGGGTCCGGCGCTTCGACTTGCCGAGCGCGCGCAGCTTCGCGACGGCGGTGTGTGAACGCTGCGGCAGTCCGCTGCCCCATGCCACGAGAAGCGGGCGCGAGATGATCGTGCCCGCGGGCGCGCTCGACTCCGCGCTCGCGAGCCCGCCGACCGAGCACTGCGAGTGGGAGTCGCGCGCGCGCTGGGTCGAGAAGTGAGCGAGAAGCCCGCGCATCTCGCGCCGCGCTACGCCGCGCAGTTCGCGGACCGTGCGGTCGTCGCCGCCTATCGCGCGCGCCCGCCGTATCCGCAGGAAGTTTTCGACCGGCTCGAGTCACTCCTGCCCGCGCGGAACGCGCGCGTGCTGGAGCTCGGCTGCGGCTCGGGCGATCTGACGCTCGGGCTCGCGCCGCGCGTCGGCGAGCTCGACGCCGTCGACGTCTCGGCACCCATGCTCGAAGCGGCGCGCGCCCGCGCGGGAGCGCGCCACCCGAACGTGCGCTTCGTGCACTCGAGCGCGGAGGCGTTCGAGCCGCGCGCGAAGTACGCGCTCGCGGTCGCGGCGGAGAGCCTGCACTGGATGGACTGGGACTTGGTGCTGCCGTGTGTCGCGTCGTGGCTCGAGCCGGGCGGCGTGCTCGCGATCGTCGACGGGCGGATCCTCGAGCCGCCGCCGTGGCAGGCCGAGCTCGCGCGGCTCGTCGCGACTCACTCGACGAACCGCGACTTCAAGCCCGTCGACCTGGTCGCCGAGCTCGAGCAGCGCGGCCTGTTCCGCGAGCTCGGGCGCTGCCGCACGCAGTCGATCGCGCTCGAGCAGAACGTCGACGACTACGTCGAGTCGTTCCACTCGCGCAACGGCTTCTCGCGCGAGCGCATGAGCGCAGCCTCGGCCGCCGCGTTCGACGCGGGCGTGCGCGCCGCGGTGGCGCCGCACGCCGTCGCAGGCCACATCCGCGCGCGCTACTCGGCGCTCGTCGTGTGGGGCGCGCCGTCAGGGGTCGTCCAGGGTCGGTAGCACGCTCTCGAAGAACGCGCGGTCGAGCTGGAACGCGGGCTCGAGCGCAAGGTACTCCGCGCGCGTGATCCAGCGCGCCTCGGCGACCTCGCGCGCGTCCAAGCTGAGCTCGTGTCCGTGCGGCCGCGCCGTCCACCAGTGCAACAGGTACGCGCCGTCGTCGGTCGCACACTCCCAGACCTTCGCGAGGGGAGTCACTTCGAGACCCACCTCTTCGGCGACCTCGCGCACGACGGCTTGCGCCTGGCTCTCGCCGGCCTCGATCCGCCCGCTCGGCAGCGACCACCAGCCCCCGTACGGCACCGCGGGGCCGCGGCGGATCGCGAGCACGCGGTCCCCGCGCCGGATCACGGCCATCACCGCCTGCTCCACGCCGCGAGCGTAGCGGAGTGGCGCCGCGCGGCCCCGCCCGACTAGGATCGGTGACGAGGGAGGATCGCCATGGAACGGCTCGCGCCGCGCTTGCGCAGCTCGCTCGTCGGACACGGCCTCGCCGTCGTCCTGCTGGGGCTCGGGGTCGGCTTTCCGTACGCCAGCGTGATCTCGGGCAGCATGGCCGGCTCGGAGCGCGCCTGGCGCATGGCGCACCTGGAGGGCGTGCTGAACGGCCTGCTCCTGGTGGCGATCGGCGCGGCGGGCGATTCGATTGCGCTCGCACCGGGCCGCGCGAAGTGGCTCCACTGGGCGCTCGTGGTCACCGCCTACGGCAACGTGGCGGGCGCGGTGCTCGGCGCCGCCACGGGCGAGCGCGGGCTCTCTCCCGCGGGTCCGCTCGCGAACTTCCTGGTGTTCGCGCTGTTCACGGCCGCGATCGTCGCCGTGTTCGTGGCGCTCGGGCTCGCGGCAGCGGGCGCTTTCCGGGCCACGCGCAACGAGTGACTCGACGCGCGAGTCACTTGCGCTCGTAGCGGACGTCGGGCTCGCACTCCGGCGCCGGACTCACGCCGAAGCGCACCGGCCGGAAGCCGTGCTTCTCGTAGAAGCGGCGCGCGCGCAGGTTGCGCTGGTGCGTGAACAGCGCCAGCCCGTTCGGCGAGCGCTCGGCCGCGACCGCCAGGAGTGCGGCGCCCACGCCGCGCCGCTGCGCGGTCGGGCCGACGTAGAGCTGCGCGATGAAGCCGTCGCGGAGCGCCATCAGTCCGGCGATCTCGCCGTTCGCGACCGCGACCCACACCTCGTTCTCGCGCGCGATCACGTCGCGGAAGAAGCGCAGGTCGTCTTCGCGGCTGTGACTCATGCGCGCTTCGAGGAACGGCTGGGCTTCGTCGCGGGAGTCTCGCCAGGTCCGCACGACCGCCTCGAGCTCGCCGTCGCGCATCCGTCGTATTTCGTGCGCCCCACCCATCTTTCGATGATACCCTGGGCTCCGGGAGACTCTTGGCCACCCGGAAGTCCTCGGCAGCTGTCAGGCCGCAGAGGCCGTCCGTGCGGCTCGCTTCGCACGAGGACGCGCGCGCCATCTCGGGACTCGTCACCGCGCTCGGCGATCCGACGAACGCGCGCGACACGAACGGCTCGGCTACCGCGTGACGGGCGTGCGCTTCTCGAAGGAGCTGGACTGAGATACCGTCCGCTGGCGAATGGAGACGCAAACCGCCGCCCCGAGCCCGCTGCGCCGCCGCGATCCGGACCGGCCGTGGTACGCGTACGCCGCGCGCCTCTTGCCCGCCGAGCTGGGCCGCTGGGCGGACCTGGGCTGCGGTCGCGGCGAGTTCATCGAGCAGTCGTCCGGGAAGGAGCAGAGCGGCATCGGCGTGGACTACGCGCTGTCGAGCGCGCGCGCGTTCCGAGCGAGCGGCCGCCCCGTGGTGGTGGCAGACCTGAACCGCGGCCTGCCGTTCGCGACCGGCGCGCTCGACGGCGCGACGATGATCGAGGTGATCGAGCACATCGTGCGCGCCGAGGCGCTCGTCGCCGAGCTCGCGCGCGTGATCCGGCCCGGCGGCTGGCTCGTCGTCACGACGCCGAACGTGGTGCACGTGGCCTATCGCTGGCGCGCGCTCACGGGACACCCGCCGAAGCAGGAGGGCTACCACTACCGCTTCTTCACGCGCGACACGCTGGCGAAGATCTTCGCCGAAGCGGGCTTCCGCCTGGCCGCCCAGGCGTCGTTCGGCAAGCAGGCGCTGCTCTCGAAGCTGGCGCGGCTGGCGGGCAAGGGCCCGAAGCACAAGGTGCGCTGGGTCGTGCCGCGGCCGCTCGAGACACTGTTTGCGCAGCACTTCGTCTGGCGCCTTGAGCGCATGAGTGACTCGAAGTGACTCGCCTCGTGTTGGTGCGCCATTGCGAATCGACGGGCCAGGCACCCGAAGCGCCGCTCAGCGAGGCGGGCACGGCGCAAGCGCGCGCGCTCGCCGAGCGGCTCGCGCGCCTGCCGATCGACTGCGCCGTCTCGAGCCCGTACCGGCGCGCGTGCGCCACGCTCGAGCCTTTCGCACTGCGCGCGGGGCTTCGGCTCGAGACCGACGAGCGCTGGGCCGAGCGGAGGCTCTCGCCCGAGCCGATCGACGGCTGGCGCGAGGTGGTCGAGCGCTCGTTCGAGGAGCCCGACTTCCGCGTGCCCGGGGGCGAGTCGGGCAGCGAGGTGAAGGAGCGCGCGCGCAACGCGCTCGACGCCGTGTTCGCGCGCGGAGCCGGGCTGCCGGTGGTGGCGAGTCACGGCCAGCTCATCGCGCTCTTGCTCCACTCGATCGACGGGCGCTTCGGCTTCGCGGGCTGGTCGTCGCTCCGGAACCCCGACGTGTTCCTGCTCGAGCGCAGCGCCGCAGGCGTGCTGTCCTTCCGGCGGCTGGCGGACGGCTGAGGGGCGCGTGGACGTCTACCACATCTTATGCGACTTGAAGGAAGGCGCGTCGGACACCGCGTTCTGCGACGACGTCGCGCGCTATCTCGGCGCGCTGCGCGACGACGGCCGGCTGCGCGGCTTCCGCATCACCCGCCGCAAGCTCGGGCTGGGCCCGCGCGAGCTCGGCGAGTTCCACGTCGCGATCGAGATCGACGACCTGGCGCAGCTCGAGCGCGCCTTCCAGAGCGTCTCCTCGCGCACCGACCCCATCGAAGAGCTGCACGCGCGCGTGAATCAGGTGGCACGCAACGTGCTGTTCGCGCTCTACCGGGACTTTCCCGACGCTCGGCGCCGGCGTGGCGCGGAGCGCTTCTGACCCCCGAGAAGGAGAAGGCGAAATGATCGATCACGTCGGACTCCGCGTCGCCAGCGTCGCGGCGTCGAAGCGCTTCTACGGCGCGGCGCTCGAGCCGCTCGGCTACCTGATCGCCGCCGACTATGGCGACGACGCCGCGGGCTTCGGCGCGCACGGGCGCGACGGGCGCGCGGATTTCTGGGTGGGCCGCGGCGAGTCGCGCGGCAGCGTGCACGTGTGCTTCGGCGCGAAGAGCCGCGCCGACGTGGACGCGTTCTACAAAGCGGCACTGGCCGCGGGCGGCAAGGACAACGGCGCGCCCGGCCTGCGCAAGCAGTACCACCCGACCTACTACGGCGCGTTCGTGCTCGATCCCGACGGCAACAACGTCGAGGCCGTGCACCACGGGTGACCGTCCAGCGGGCGAGCCCGGCGTCGACTACACAGCGGGCTGAAGCACCCGCGCCTGGGCGCTCGACCGCTGAGCGCGGCGCGTATCTCGCGCGCCGGGGCCGACATCCGACACCGAAGAGCGTCATGCCCGTCGAAGTGATCGGGATCGACCACGTGTACGTGACCGTGCGTGACCTGGCGCGCTCGCGGCGCTTCTACGACGGCGTGATGCGCGTGCTCTCGTACGCGCAGGCCGAGTCGCAGATCGGCGGCGATCCGCACGTGCACTACTTCAATCGGCAGTTCGGCTTCTCGCTGCGGCCTGCGCGCTCCTCCTCCGCCCACGATCCGTACGCGCCCGGGCTCCACCACTTCTGCTTCCGCGTGGTCGACGAAGCGGCCGTCGACCGCGCGTGCCGCGAGCTGCGCGCGCTCGGCGTCGCGGCCACGGAGCCGCGCCGCTATCCGGAGTACGCGCCCGACTACTACGCGACGTTCTTCGAGGACCCGGACGGGATCCGCCTCGAGATCACGAACTTTCGCGAGGGCCGGCGCCGGCGCATGTTCGATTGGGAGGAGGCGACCAAGCCCGCCCGCTAGCCCCGCAACGCCGCGCTGCGTTTCGGACCCGCCGGCGGAGCGTACCCTCGGAACCGCGAAATTGACCACCCTCGACCTGCCCATTCGCGCGTCGACCTACGGCAAGGAGCCCACCGAGCTCACCGCTCGCGTCCACGACTACACGCGCCCCGAGCGCATGCGGCGCGGGCTGCGCGCGGCGGCGCCGGTGTTCGGCGTCGCGTGCTGCGTGCTCTTGCTGCCGCCGCACATCCCGTGGTTCACGATCACGTCGATCGTTGCGATCGTGACCGGCATCCGGCAGTTCCGGCGCGAGCGCGAGTACGTGTCGCTCACGGGCGCGTGCCCGGCGTGCGGCAAGGCCGACGATTTGACGCCGCCCGAGTCCCTGCCCAAGATCCAGCGCTGCAGCGCCTGTGGCTCGTTCCTCAAGCTGGAGCTCGTCTGAGCCAAACGTTCGTGGACCCCGTGTGCGGCATGTCGGTGCGCCCCGACGGGCCACACCACTGTGTGTACGACGGCCGCGAGTACCGCTTCTGCAACCCCAGGTGCAAGGCGAAATTCGAGGCCGAGCCAGCGCGCTGGCTCGCGCCTGCGCCCGGCTCCGCAGCAGCCGGGCCGCCGGCGGGCACCGTGTACACGTGTCCCATGCACCCGGAGGTTCGCAGCCCCGCGCCCGGCGCCTGTCCGAGCTGCGGCATGGCGCTCGAGCCGGTCGCGCCAGCCGCGGAAGCTGCGCCCAGCGAGGAGCTCGCGGATCTGGCGCGCCGCTTCCGCGTCTCGGCTCCGCTCGCGCTCGCCACGGTGGCGCTCGCCATGTCGGGCGCGATGGGCCGCTGGGTGGGCTGGGCCGAGCTCGGGCTCGCGACGCCGGTCGTGGCCTGGGGCGGTGCGCCCTTCTTCGCGCGCGCGCTCGCCTCGCTGCGCGCGCGACGCGCGAACATGTGGACACTGATCGGTGTGGGCACGGGCGTCGCATGGGCGTACAGCGCGTTCGCGGTGCTCGCACCCGGCGCGTTTCCGGCAGAGTTCCGCGGCATGCACGGCGAAGTGGAACCGTACTTCGAAGCAGCGGCGGCGATCGTGGCGCTCGTGCAGCTGGGCCAGATCCTCGAGGTGCGCGCGCGCGGGCGCACCGGCGACGCGCTGCGCGCGCTGCTCGCGCTGGCGCCGGCGACCGCGCGGCGCGTGCGCGACGACGGCGCCGAGGCGGACGTGCCGCTCGCCCACGTGCGCGTCGGCGACCGCCTGCGCGTGCGGCCCGGCGAGAAGATCCCGGTCGACGCGCGCGTGCTCGAAGGCGCGAGCTCGGTCGACGAGTCGATGCTGAGCGGCGAACCGATGCCCGTCGAGAAGCGCCCGGGCGACGCCTTGATCGGCGCGACCTTGAACCAGTCGGGCGGGCTGCTCGTGCGCGCGGAGCGCGTCGGCGCCGACACGCTCCTCGCGCGCATCGTCGGCGAGGTCGCGCGCGCGCAGCGCAGCCGCGCGCCGATCCAGAGCCTGGCCGACCGCGTCTCGGCCGTGTTCGTGCCCGCGGTGTTCGCAGCGGCGGTCGTGGCGTTCGCGCTGTGGGCCTCGCTCGGACCCGAGCCGCGCCTCGCGCACGCGCTCGTCGCGGCCGTCTCGGTGCTGATCATCGCTTGCCCGTGCGCGCTCGGGCTCGCCACGCCCATGTCGATCATGGTCGCGATGGGCCGCGGCGCTCGGGCCGGCGTGCTGTTCCGCGACGCCGAGGCGATCGAGCGGTTGCGCGCGGTCGATACGTTGGCAGTCGACAAGACGGGCACCCTGACCGAAGGCCGGCCCAGCGTGGCGAGCGTGGTGCCGGCCTCGGGCGTCGACGATGCGACACTTCTCGGTGTAGCCGCGAGCCTGGAGCGCGGCAGCGAGCACCCGCTCGCGGCGGCGATCGTGGCGGCGGCGCAAGCGCGCGGGCTCGCGTTCGATGCCGCGCGGCACTTCGCGGCGCGCGCGGGGCGCGGTGTTTCGGGCACCGTGGCCGGCGCGCGCGCGGCGCTGGGCAGCGGCGCGTTCGCCGCCGAGCTCGGCGCCCAGCCGCGCGAGCTCGCGGCCCTCGCCGGAGCGCCCGAGAAGCGCGGCGAGACCGTCGTGTTCGTGCTGCGCGACGGCCGCCTGCTGGGCGCGCTGGGCGCGCTCGACCGCGTGAAGCCGGGCGCCGCGCGCGCACTCGCCGCGCTGCGCGCCGAGGGGCTCCGCATCGCCATGCTCACCGGCGACGGCGAGGCCGCCGCCGAGCGCGTCGCGCGCGAGCTCGGCATCGACGAGGTCCGGGCGGGCTGCTCGCCGAGCGAGAAGGCCGAGGCGGTGGCCGAGCTCGAGGGCGCCGGACGAAAGGTGGCGATGGCGGGTGACGGCATCAACGACGCGCCCGCGCTCGCGCGCGCGCACGTCGGCGTGGCCATGGGCACCGGCGCCGACGTGGCGATCGAGAGCGCCGGCGTGACGCTCGTGCGCGGCGAGCTCTCGGGCCTGATGCGCGCGCGGAGGCTCTCGCGCGCGACCTGCGCGAACCTGCGCCAGAACCTCTTCCTCGCGTTCGTCTACAACGCGCTCGGCGTGCCGATCGCGATGGGCGCGCTCTACCCCGTGTTCGGCGTGGTGCTGTCGCCCATGCTCGCCGCTGCGGCGATGAGCGCCAGCTCGCTCTCGGTCGTCGCGAACGCACTGCGCCTGTCGAAGGCCCGCCTTTGAACCTGTTCAGCTACGGCTCGCTCGAGTTCGCCGAGGTCATGCGCGCAGTCACCGGGCGCAGCTTCGCGCACGAGCCCGCGCGCCTGTTCGGCTGGCGGCGCGTGCGCTTCCGCGGACGCCCGTATCCGGGCATCGAGCCGTGCGCGCGCGCGACCGTCGCGGGCACCTTGTGGCGCGGCATCGACGCCGCCTCGGCGGCGCGACTCGACGCGTTCGAGGGCGCCGCCTACGCGCGCGTCCAGCTGCCCGTGCGCGCAGGCGGCGCCGACCGCGCAGCCGACGTGTACGTCGTGTGCGAGGACTCGCGCCCACTCCTGTCCGACGAGCCTTGGGACAAGGCGGCATTCGCGCGCGAGTCACTGGCGCGCTTCCTGCGGGCGCTCGCGCGCTAGGTGTTCGGACCGAAGGTCAGACTGTCGTTGGTCCGACACTTCTGTGCGTCGATCGCGCTCTTCACCTGCAGGTAGCCCGGCCAGCCGTAGCCCGGAATGAAGCCGAGCCAGAACTTCTTTTGCGGCGCCTTGTCGAACTGCCCGAAGCCGCGCAGGTACCACTCGCCGACGCCCGGGTGCAGGATCGACCACCACATCGCGCCCTGAGGCGAGCGCCCCCAACAGGAGGGCTCTTCGCCGGCGCGAACGCCGGGCGCGAACGCCGCGATTGTGACGAAGAACACCAGACCCACGAAGAGACGGCGCATGGCTCTCACCTCCTGCTCGGACTCGTTACCGCCACCGGCCATTCGGAGCAACATTCGCGCCAGGGCGCGAGCGCTTGCGCCCTTAGACGGGGCCGTGTACCCAAGGCGCGTCCGCGCGAGGTGCGGGGCGAGGAGGGCGAGGATGCGGGGGGCCTCGAGGGCGGCCGCGTTCGCCGCGTGCACGGCTTTCGCCGCGGCCGCGGCTCTGGGCGCGCTCGCGTGCGGCGGCGGTCCCGCCAGCGATGCGATTCCCGTGGGCCACGTCGCCTCGATGACGGGCGACACCGCCACGTTCGGGCGCAGCGCCGACGCAGGCATCCGGATGGCGATCGAGGAGCTGAACGGCGCGGGCGGCGTGCTCGGCAAGAAGCTCGAGCTCATCACGGAAGACGACCGCTCCGTCACCGAAGAGGCGCGCACCGCGGCGCAGAAGCTGCTGCAGCGGGACCACGTGGTGGCGCTGCTCGGCGAGGTCGCATCGTCGCGCTCCCTCGCCGCGGCGCCCGAGGCGCAGCGCGCGAAGGTGCCGATGATCTCGCCCGGCTCCACCAATCCGAAGGTGACCGAGGTGGGCGACTACATCTTCCGCGCCTGCTTCATCGACCCGTTCCAGGGCGCGGTGATGGCGAAGTTCGCGCTCGGCGAGCTGAAGGCCAAGCGGCTCGCGATCCTGTTCGACTTCAAGCAGGACTACTCGGTCGGGCTCGCCGACTTCTTCCGCGACACCGTGAAGAAGAATGGCGGCGAGATCGTCGCCGACGAGCGCTACACCTCCGGGGACATCGAGTTCCGCGCGCAGCTCACCACCATCCGCGCGGCGAACCCCGACGCGATCTTCGTGCCCGGCTACTACACCGAGCTGGGGCTCATCGCGAAGCAGGCGCGCGAGCTCGGCATCAACGTGCCGCTGCTCGGCGGCGACGGCTGGGACTCGGAGAAGACGCTCGAGATCGGCGGCGACGCGGTCGAGGGCTACTACTTCTCGACTCACTACGCCGCGGACTCCGACGATCCGCACGTGCAGGAGTTCGTGAAGCGCTTCACCGCGAAGAACGGCGCGACGCCCGACGCCATGGCCGCGCTGGGCTACGACGCCGCAGGAATCCTGGCCGACTCGCTCAAACGCGCGGGCTCGACCGACGGCCCGAAGCTGCGCGACGCGATCGCCGCGACGAAGGACTTCGCGGGAGTCACGGGCAAGATCACCATCGACGAGAACCGCAACGCGCGCAAGGACGCCGTCGTGCTGCAGATCCGCGGCGGGAAGTTCCACTACTACCGCACGGTCTCGGCGGAGTAGCGGCCGCCCGCGCGCGTGGACAACCTGATCCAGCAGCTCCTGAACGGGATCACCTGGGGCTCGATCTACGCGCTGATCGCGCTGGGCTACACCATGGTGTACGGCGTGCTGCGCCTCATCAACTTCGCGCACGGCGAGGTCTACATGATGGGCGCGATGACGGGCTACTACACCGCGCGCGCGCTCGGCCTGGCGACGGAGCCGAGCCTCGGCGGACTCGCTCTGGTGCTCGTGACGTCGATGCTGGCATGCGGGCTGCTCGGCGCGGTGATCGAGCGCGTCGCCTACCGGCCGCTGCGGGGCGCGGGCCGGCTCGCGCCGCTCATCACCGCGATCGGCGTGTCGCTCTTCCTGCAGAACACCGGCCAGCTGGTGTTCGGCGCGGACCCGAAGTTCTTCCCCGCGCTGTTGCGCTCCGAGGAGGTGTGGCGCTCGGGCGACGTCGCCGTCTCGAACATCCAGCTCACGGTGCTCGTGACTGCCGTGGTGCTCATGGCCGGGCTCGAGTTCATCGTGCAGCGCACGCGCTTCGGCCGCGCGATGCGCGCCGTGTCGTACGACGCGCCGGCCGCCGCGCTCATGGGGGTGCCCGTCGACCGCGTGATCACGGGCACGTTCGTGCTCGGCTCCATGCTGGCCGCGGCCGCGGGGATCCTCGTGGGGCTGTCGAATCCGAAGATCGAGCCGCTCATGGGGCTCATGCCGGGATTGAAAGCGTTCGTCGCCGCGGTGCTCGGCGGCATCGGCAGCGTGCCGGGCGCGATGGTCGGAGGGCTGCTCCTGGGAGTCATCGAGACACTGGTGACCGGCTATCTCTCGAGCACGTACCGCGACGCGATCGCGTTCGTCATTCTCGTGCTGATCCTCCTGTACCGGCCGACGGGGCTGTTCGGTCAGCCGCAGACCGAGAAGGTCTGACGTGAGCCGAACCGGCTGGGCGCGGCTCGCGGGCTTCGGCGTCGCGCTCGCCGCGCTGCACTTCGCGCCGCTCGCTCTGAACCCGTACTTCGTCACGATCCTCGCTCGCATCGGCATCGCGATCGTCGCGGCGGCGAGCCTGCAGCTCGTAAACGGCTTCACGGGCCAGTTCTCGATCGGCCATGCGGGCTTCATGGGGCTGGGCGCGTACGCGTCGGCCGCGTTCTCGGTGTATCTCGGCGCGGCGGTGCTCGACGCGCTCGGCGGCGCGCTGCCCGCCGGGCTGGCGCGCTTGCTGTACTTCCCGTTCCCGCTGCTCGTCGGCGGCCTGGTTGCGGCAGCCGCGGGGCTCGTGGTGGCCGTGCCAGCGCTGCGCCTGCGCGGCGACTACCTCGCGATCGCGACACTGGGGGCGGGCGAGATCATCCGCATCGCGATCCTGAACGTCGACTCCGTCGGAGGTGCGCGCGGCTTCTCGCTCGCGTCCGACGTGCACCCGGGCGTCGACTTGCGCTTCGACAGTCTGGCAGGCGTATACGGCGTGGCGGTCATCGCGATTGCGGCGATCGCACGGCTCGTGTACGCGGGCGGCGGCCTGGCGTTCCGCGCGGTGCGCGAAGACGAGACGGCCGCCGAGTCACTGGGCATCCCGACGACTCGCGTGAAGGTCGAAGCCTTCCTCGTGTCGAGCTTCTTCGCCGGCGTGGCCGGCGCGCTCTTCGCCCACAGCGAGGGCTACATCCACACGAACAGCTTCAGCTTCGTGCGCTCGTTCGAGATCGTCACGTTCGTGGTGCTCGGCGGGCTGGGCTCGCTGTCGGGCGCGGTGCTCGCCGCCGCGGTGCTGACGGCTGCGCCCGAGCTGCTGCGCGGCCTGGGCGAGTGGCGGATGATCCTGTACGCCGCGCTGCTAATCGCCACGATGATCCTGCGCCCGCAGGGGCTGCTGGGCCAGCGCGAGCTGTGGCCGCTGTCGCGCCTCGCTGCGCCCGATCCGCCGAGCTCGTGATGGCGTTCCTGGAAGTGAGTCGACTCACCGTTCGGTTCGGCGGACTCACGGCCGTATCGCAGCTCGACTTGTCCGTCGACGAGGGTGCGCTCGTGGCGCTCATCGGGCCGAACGGCGCGGGCAAGACCACGGCGTTCAACGTGATCACCGGCGTGTACGCGCCCACCGAAGGCCACGTCCGCCTCGCCGGGTGCGAGATCGGCGGCGCGAGCCCGCACGCGATCTCCGCTCACGGCGTCGCGCGCACCTTCCAGAACATCCGGCTCTTCCGCGGCCTGTCCGCGCTCGACAACGTGCGCGCGGCGCTGCTCGGCGCGAGCCGCGCCGGCTGGCGCGACGTGCTGCGCGGCGCCGCGTGGCGCAGCCGCGAGCGCGCAGGCGAGGCCGAAGCGCGCGCGCTCCTCGACGAGCTGTCGCTGGGCCCGAGCGCCGACGCGCGCGCCGACTCGCTGCCCTACGGCGAGCAGCGCCGGCTCGAGATCGCGCGCGCGCTGGCCACGAAGCCGAAGCTGCTCCTGCTCGACGAGCCCGCGGCCGGCATGAACCCCGCCGAGAAGCAGGCGTTGCGCGAGCTGGTGGCACAGCTGCGGCGCGTGCACGGGCTCACGATCGTGCTGATCGACCACGACGTGTCGTTCGTGATGAACCTGTGCGAGCGCGTGGCCGTGCTCGACCACGGCGAGAAGATCGCCGACGACGTGCCCGCGGCGGTGCGCCGCGACCCCAAGGTGATCGAGGCGTATCTCGGCGCCGATTCCGAGGCGGGGGCCGCCGGATGAGCGGGACGCTGCTCTCGGTCGAGTCGCTCGACGTGCGCTACGGAGCCATTCACGCGCTGCGCGGAGTCTCGTTCGACGTGCGCGCCGGCGAGATCGTCACCTTGATCGGCTCGAACGGCGCGGGCAAGTCGACGCTCTTGCGCGCGATCTCCGGGCTGGTGCGCGCGAGCGCCGGCCGCGTGACGGTGGCGGGCACCGACGTGACGCGCGCCGCGCCGGAAGCGATCGTCGCGCTCGGCTGCTCGCACGTCCCCGAGGGCCGGCGGATCTTCGCGAACCTGACCGTGCGCGAGAACCTGCAGATGGGCGCATGGCGGCGCCGCGTGCCCGAGGCGCAGGGGCTCGAGCGCGTGCTCGCGCTGTTCCCGCGCCTGCGCGAGCGCCTCACTCAGGCCGGCGGCACGCTGTCGGGCGGCGAGCAGCAGATGCTCGCCATCGGCCGCGCGCTCATGGCCGCGCCCGCGATCCTGTTGCTCGACGAGCCGTCGCTCGGCCTCGCCCCGTTGCTCGTGCGCCAGATCTTCGAGATCGTCCGCGAGATCAACGGGCAGGGGACGACGGTGGTGCTGGTGGAGCAGAACGCACACCAGGCGCTGCGCCTGGCGCAGCGCGCGTACGTGCTCGAGACCGGGGCGCTCGCGCTGTCGGGCGACGCGGCCGAGCTGGCGCGCGACCCGCGCGTGCGCCGCGCGTACCTCGGCGAAGCCGTGGAGGAGTGACTCGCCCATGCCGCTGGCCCAACAGCTCCCGAACCTGCTCTCCGGTCTGCGCATCGCGCTGGTGCCCGTGCTGCTCTGGCTCGCATACACCGGCCATCCGACCGCGTTCTTGTTCACGTTCGCGTTCTCGCTCTGCACCGACGTCGCCGACGGCTTCTTCGCGCGGCGCTTCCACGCCGATTCGCAGCTCGGCGCGCGGCTCGACAGCTGGGGCGACCTCCTGACCTACGCCGCGTTCCCGCTGTGCGCGTGGTGGGTGTTCCGCCAGAAGCTGGTGGACGAGGCGATCTTCGTCGTCGCCGCGCTCGTGGCGTTCGCCG
>Ga0335080_10000514_pt1 | contig 35505 bp, 40 predicted proteins | sample Lox_Sample_34_FD_206720 | JGI IMG/M metagenome (GOLD analysis project Ga0335080, IMG submission 206720) | Soil microbial communities from Loxahatchee National Wildlife Refuge, Florida, United States - Lox_Sample_3.4 | ecosystem: Environmental > Terrestrial > Soil > Wetlands | place: USA... | reverse complement strand
TAAGTAGGAACGGGAGACTGAGCCAAAAGATCATCGATGACGCTACGGGGATGGAATGCGCACGAAATGTGAGGCGGCGCTTCGGCTCTCTTAAGCGGGCCTATGACTTGGCTGGGTACCGCGCAAAAGTTAAGTCGAACCAGCAGATCCTCGACGAATTACGCACCCTGCTGAGTGCCAAGGGAAAGCTCACAAAAAAACTTATGGATGAAACTCCAGGAATCACACCATCAGGAACTGTGCGGTGGCGCTTCGGTACCATTGGACGGGCTTGTCAACTGATCGGCTACAACCGTGCGCAGAATCGCCGAAAAACAATTTCCCCGCCAGATTAGGGCTCGACTTGGCGTAAAGGAGAGCACGGGAAGGAGAGGCGAAAGAACAACGTCGATGACTTGTTAGTAGCAACCAGGCAAATACGGATCGCCCTCCTTGCTGATATGCATCTGCGGTTCGTGCTCGATCGATCTCCACAGTGCACGCAACTAATCGCCATAACGGTATCCGTGATGATGGCTGCCATTCTCACCGCCTCCGTTCAAATGTTCCGATGAATAGAAACAGTCCCACACGGACATAGCTGTACGTTTAATTCTTTTACGGCGACTTCCGCCTCGCGGCGGATCAGGCCGAGACGTTCGACACAGCTTGCGTCTTTCCAACCTAAGAATTCGAGTCGCTCTACAATGAGTTCACAGCTACCGGCAATCACTGACATTTTGTTGATCAAGTGATGCGCGAGGCAACACTTTGGCACAAACACCTGCTTGTTGTTGTTCGTCATTTGGCCTCCTAGGCCGCATACTCCTTGGAATCTTTGGGGCTCAAGCAAGGGACAAGCGATATCATGGCCACTTGCAACTCGTTGGTGATGTTGGGGGTCTTGAAACGACCCGACGGCGCTTCGGCAGCAGTGCCGATTGGTCGGCATCGTCTAAATCTAGCCGAGTCGCTGAGGTCTCGAATTCGCCGCCCCGACGCGTACGGTGCTTGATATGTCGTGTTCCGTGACGTAATCGGTGGGCTCTTTAAGACCGCGAATCTAGGTCAGTCTTCGTCTGAATACCCAGCCAAAACTCAGCGCGTGCTGGGGATTTCCGCAATGAACCGCGGCAGAAAAAGAGCATCAAAGATTCGCAATCCTGGAATGAATCCTCAGAACTCTCATGACAACTCCCTGGCCCATTGTTGGGCCTGCCAGTAGTATTCCGCTACATCCCCAGCATCTAGGTGCAGGTCCGCACACAAAGATGCGGCCGCGTCCCATTCTCCACTCTCATGCGCTAGCATTAGCTGAAACACCGGGCGCAAAGGACTAGGCTTTCCCAACAACACGGCCTTTGTGGTTTGATCAAGAGGAATTTTCTCAAGGATCTCCTCCATCGGGATTTCCAACATTGCGTCGATCAGGGACAATAGCCCCACAAGAAATAGGTCCGATTGGCCGTGCTGGACCCGTGGTGACAGCGATTCTCCAAAGCGGCCTCGCACCAGTGCCGACAACACCAGATCGCTGGTCTTTTCCTGGCCCGCACCGACGGCCGCGACCAGCCGAACCCAACGCCGCGCCTCCTGTTCACCCATAATCGAGAGGGCGTGGCGAACCGAATGAATTTCGTTTCGCAAGCCAAACAATGCCGAATTAAGATACCGAAGCAGCCGGTAGCAGACGGACGCTTCTGCCTTAATTAAGTTCTCAAGAGCGGAAAAATTCAGATCCGGGCGGGACACTTCCTGCAGCATCCGCAAATATGTCAGCCGGTTCGCCGGCATCTCCCGGGCGGCAAGCATTTCCGGACGCCGAAAGAAATATCCCTGAAAATACGCGAACCCTTCATCGCGAGCGCGGTCAAAATCAGCATAACTCTCGACTTTTTCTGCTAGGATCTTGCCACGTAAGGAACGCAATTTCCTGAGAAGCGCATTTCTCCGGTTATCGCTGTTAAATCCCATTTCCACTTTGATAATGTCTGCAATTTCCAGGAGGGGCTCCCTGGGGTCCTCAGCCCCGTAGTCGTCGAGCGCTAACTTGTACCCAGCTTCCTTGAGTCTGAGGCACGCGCCCACAACATCGGGGTCCGCCGGGACCGTCTCCAATACCTCCACAACCGTTGACTTCGGCGGCAGCAGTCGCACGAGTCCTTTGATCAATGTGTCGCGCGTGCAATTCACGAAGGCGAGCTTGCCATCGCAGAGGACATCGAGGCCCATTAGCAGCGAGTTGTCGAGTGTTGCTCGTGATGCGACTTCGCTGTCGCCGTGAAAGGCATTCTCAATTCCGTCGCGGAAAAGCAATTCATATCCGCACACCTTTTCCTGGAGGTCGACAATGGGCTGGCGCGCCACATACCGCATTGCCTTGACTTCTCGAGTGTTGCCTTGGGAGCGGACGCGATTGGAGTTGATATTCACCCGCAATATATCGGCACAACACGACAAAAACTTGAGCCTATGCTGCGGGAGGGCGGTGCAGAAAAAGGAAGACACCAGTCAATCAAAAGTGATTGAAACGCTAAGACGGGCAAAACCTTGCTATATCAGCTGCTTCGGGGAACAGTACGATGTCGTCTGAGTTCAACCAATTGCTGGGCCGAGTATTCGAATGATGTCTCGAGTAATTTCGAGGAATCTATCGGGAGATTGTTCAATTTCGGCCGATGCGCAGAATTGTTCGAATTCATCAACGGCGACGTGCACCAAAATATCAAGCTCCGGCGGATTCGAGATGCTCTTCTAACGTACAGAGAATGCCGTTGAACTTGCCGGCCTTGTTGAAGTCGGAACAGTGGGAGGGTAACAATCGATCGTCGATGTGCCCGAAATGACCGCTTGGGTATGGCAAATAGATGCTCCCGCAAAGACTAGCCCCAGAATCCCAGAATGGTAGAACGACGGGAGCGTGCTCATTAACAGAAGGTCAACACATTTTGCGTATTGCTCACTCGTGTAATCGCCTAGTTTCGACAACTATCATGTTGAGGCACCGCGACCGAGTCTGGTGGCTTAATTGTTTCCCGATAGTTTGTAGACTGCCCCCGTACTTCTTGGAGCCGCTATTTGGAGAAACGCCATGGAGATTTCCGGACTTGTCTAGGGCGAGCCCCCAAGCCGACAGTTCGGGTCCGAAGCTGTGGAGAATTGTGAGTTGTTCCCCTGTGATTTCGTATGCCACTTCGTCGCCGTCCTGCCCACCGGAGGCACTCCCGTATAGGTTGCCCTGAGTGTCAGGAACAACCGGTCCGTATGGCGCGCCGGCACTGGGGTCGCCCGACTGATCTTTTTTCAAGATTATGCGAGCTCAGCTTTCACCCCACTCATCATCGCCGGTTTCGATACAGGCAGAGCACTGGCTGCAGACGCCTCTCGCTTCTTTTGCCGGAAAGTTCGCGTTCAACTTATAGGCTAGCCGGGCGGTCATCGACGACCCGTCTTTGACGGCCTTCCACGCTCTGGCTAGATAGAAGGCTCTCAGCTCGGGAGTGTTGGAGTTTTCTTGAGTGAGTTGAATATAGCCACCGATGACGTGCAAGAGATTGTTGAAATCGTGCAGAAGCTCCGCAGGCAGCCGAGACGCCTCGCTACTTACCGCATTGTTGACACATTCCGACATTTTTGCGCCGGCTTTCATGGGTTCTCACGCTCCGGGCAGAATTTAACGTCAGCCGCTAAGCTTCCTCATCAAGCTGATGCGGGTCCTCCACGGCTGTGCCATCATGCTCATCTTCCTTACGAGCTGGCGTCCGCGGTTTTCCTTTCGGATGCTGACGGCCTTGCTCCCAGGACAGAGGAGACCGGTGCGTCGAATTCGAAACCGAGGCCGGTGGCGTAAGCTTCGAGGAGATGGAGAAGTCATCCATAACGATTTCCATCAGACACCCATTCATCGGTAGTCGAAGCGAAATTCTTTAATCAAACTTGATTTTGCACCCAGCGCCTCGGAGCGGTTCGCGGAAAGCACAAGTGTCCTACCAACGCCTTGAATTCGTGTTGCAACCTTCTGTTGAAGCGGTAGTGCTGGGATTTCGCCAGCAGGACCGCAATGAAATGGAAAGTCGGCAAGCATTGCCTAGACACGGGTAGGCAAGTTTTGCCTACCGGGCGCATCCGGCTAAAGCTGAGCCCTGCTTATATCGGCAACTGGTGCGCAAGTCTTTAGGAGCCAGATAGCTCTACGGTTTTAGGAGAAGTTTCAATTTGCGGTGGTTTGGCAACCGGCATGCATGATTCATCGGCGAAGCATCGAACAGTGAACGTTACGGCACAAAACGACAAGGCGCAGCTCGCCAACGCTTCCGGCCCAGATGCTGGAAAGGACCTCACGTGCACAGCAACAGAGACGTTCCCGGACTTTAGGGCGATGGTTGCATCTTGCTTTGTCGATGCTGGGGCACTCGACGTATCCGCGAAGACAGCCACTTCCGAGAATGCGAGTATAAAGGATGGCGATAATAGAATCGCCCACCGTCGATCCCGCACTGAGCTGGCAAACAATGATGGCGTGCATGTCCTCGCCGGTCGTCCACTGGTCGTTCCAGTTCTTCCCCTATCAAACCAACCGTCCGCGCAGATGCCTGCCCAGTTGGACTTAGGCGATCTTGCCAGGGAAGCGGTAGACGCGGAGCCCGATGCAAGATTCCCCGACGCGCTTGGCATTCCCATTACCACCCATAAATCCCAGCCAGACGCTCCTCGTTTTGCGCCAAATGCCGATGCTGGATCAAAATCGAGCAATTTCACAGAGGCGCCATGCGCGCTAGACGAGCGCGTGATCGAGACAACGGCCCCCGCGGTGACACCCCCCTCAACAGATCCGGCGACCTCAACTTTCGGTGCATCGCTCCGTTCCAATCGTGCGGTGACAACGCCAACCACGGAAACAGCGAACTCAAAATCTGACGCTCATTATTCAGCTCCATTGAAGTCACAAGCGCACTTTAGCGTTTGCACGGATGCATCTCCCGGCGCGAACCGCACGTCATCGCAGCAGAGTTCGCCCCGGAAAATCGCGATGGCGAAACCGGCACGTTCCTCCGATACGGCTACGGCTCAAGACAGCGTAGACATCGACCTCCCGGCTCCACAGAGTTGCGTGACAGTCGGAGTTACAGGAAAGCCGACGCCGGCTCCGCAAGAAACTCCATTGATAGCGGCTGCGGCCGATGCTGTAGCGTTCGTACCTGCAGCGCAGCCGGCAGCCGGGAAACTGGGGACTTCGGAGCCTCCAGTCAAAGACGCCAACACAAACTGGACCACAACCAGTGACGGCTCGGCCCAGCCAGCCGCCGCGCCGATTTCTATGTTTGTGAAGCCCGCCGTTTCGACGGATGCGTCTTCTCCGCGCCGAAATGGCGTGGCGGCGCCAAGAAAAAGTTCAAGCCGCACGGATGCATCCCCGACGGTCAAGGACAACTCCGAGGCGAAGACAGATTCAGACCTTGGCCCGTCGGGGCGTCCCGGCGGAGCACATCTGATAGAGACGGGGGACTTTGGTCAATCGCAAGATCAAAGCAACGTTCAGAGCAGATCTCCACTGCCAGGTGCGATTGCGAGTGCTTCGACCAGAGAGACGCCAGCCCGGACTGTTCCAGAAGTCTCGTCACCAGCCCCGTGGAATAACAACTTCGATTTCGATGGAGGAGATTCTTCATTCTTCGCTCTGCCAGCGGTTGTCAGTACGGCAAAACTGATGCAAAGCCTGACCCAATCAGAATTCCGAATTGGGTTGCAGTCACGGGAAATGGGCACTATTAATATCCATACTTCCATCGCTGCCCGTACCTTTTCAGCTCAGATCTTTGTGGAGCGCTCGGAAGTTGCCAATATGTTGATGCGCGAACTGCCTGATCTTTATTCGCGCCTTGCCGACCAAAGAGTTCTCGCGGGTCCAATACAGATTCATAACGACGGGCTGTCAACCCTCACTGCCTTTGATCAGGGCGGACGGCAGGACTCTGCTCAACCGTTCGCGGGTGATTTGCGGCCCACCTCACTGGAAAAGAAGATCGAGGCAGTCCCGATTCTCGAAGCAATACCAGCCGGCGACAGGCTGGATGTTCGGATTTAGGAAAGAGGAGCTATGAACATCAATCCGTTAGTTTCGTCGAACCTGTTGGCCAGCAATTTTCAGAGAAGCGTCAACACCGCGCGTGCTCTGGACAGCAGTAGCGCGGGGAGCACCGGTTCAACGGCGGACACCATCGCCAATAGCGCCAGTGACATGTTTTTGCAATTGCTGATTACGCAACTGAAGACCCAGGATCCAACATCCCCGATGGATCCGACCCAGATGGTCGGGCAGATGTTGTCGATGAATCAACTGAATGAGTTGATTCAAATCCGGCAGCTATTGCAGGGCAATGCCAGTCCGGCATCGTCCAGCCCATCCACGCAGTCGACCCAAAATCAATAGGAGAAAAAGACAATGCCGAATTTTTCAATTCCGCTTTCTGGCTTGGCCGCTGCGTCGGAAGAGCTGTCGGTCATTTCCAATAACCTGGCAAACCTGAATACCGTCGGCTATAAGGCCGATCAGGCATCCTTCAAAGATCTCTTCTACCAGACCTACGGAATGGACGGAGCGAACGATCCTGTCCAGGTTGGCGAAGGGGTCACCATGGGTTCTGTATCGCCCCTGTTTACCAACGGCAGCCTGCAGGCGACGGGTGTACCGACCGATGCAGCCATAACGGGGAACGGGTTCTTTGTCGTGCAGCAAAACGGTGTCCAGGAATACACGCGCGCCGGCAACTTCACCATCAACCAATTCGGACAGTTGACCACCCAGGACGGTGCGCTGGTGATGGGATATCCGGCGGTTAACGGGGCGATCAGTCCTTCGCAGACGTTGTCTCCGATCGTCATCAATCAGGGCCAGTTGATACCAGGGACAGCGACGACCAGCATGCAGAACCAGACAAACCTGGATGCCAATGCCGCGATTGGAGACAGCTTCTCGACTCCCATCAGCGTGTATGACTCGCTGGGCACGGCACATGTCCTGACGTATCAGTACACCAAGACGGCCGCGAACACTTGGAGCTACCAGATCACTTTGCCTGCCGCCGACACCGGCGGAACAGGTGCGCCTACTATGATCTCGTCCGGTACCCTGAATTTCAACGGTGACGGTACGCTTGCGAGTCCGACTGCTCCTGTCACCGGCATCGCAATTACCGGTCTGGCTGACGGCGCGGCGAATATGAACTTAACCTGGAACGTGCAGGACGTGAACGGGAACTCGCTCCTCACGCAGACGAACTCTGCCAGCGCTACCGCGAATGAATCGCAGAATGGCTACGGGGCGGGGACCTTGCTCAGCTTCAACATTGGGACCGATGGAACGATCCAAGGCTCCTTCAGCAACAGCCAGACGATTCCACTGGGACAGATTGTTATCGCAAATTTCGCTAATCCCGATGGTCTGCAGCGCGCGGGAAACAACAGCTTCATGACAACTCTCTCGGCAGGGTCCCCGGTAATCGGAGTGGCCGGAACGGGCGGCCGCGGAACAATCACGGGGGGATCCTTGGAGCAGTCCAACGTGGACATCGCGACGGAGTTTTCCAACATGATCATTACTCAGCGTGGTTACGAGGCCAACGCAAAGGTCGTGACTACGTTCGATCAGCTAACCCAAGACACCATCAACATGAAGCAGATGTAGTCGCCGTAGGTTAGTGGATGATGAGAGGCTTTCCGGCGTGAGCGCAATTCGCGCCGGAAAGCACCCGCTCTACTGTTCCTCTAATCAAAATTCTCATCCTCGATACCGAGTGATGTCTGTGGTCGAGCACTCCTAAGTCACGTATTTCCGCGGGATTCCCCAACTAGTCAGCCTGTCCCTGGTCTCGAGAGCCTATCTCACTCACGGCATGCCGATTGCACTTGTCTAGTTTCCTCGCGGGCGGCGTCCGCCGCGTCTGGACAAAAAACGAAGATGGCTACTGCTCGAATCACCCCGGTCAAAGGCGAGACAATTGCGAATGCGGCCACCAAAGAATCCGTATTCGAGTCGTTTTTCTGGCTCACTTGCCGAGTAAATGTAGAAATCCCTGTGCCTGGGTTCACGGTGGGCGACCTTCTCCGGGTTACCCCTGGGATGGTCGTCCGGTCCGCCACCGCATCCACGGAGGATGTATGCGTGCGCATCAACGACATTCTTCTTGGCTCGGGAGAATTCGAAGTTCTCGACGAGAGTTTAGCGGTTCGCATCACGGAGTTCGTATGAACGGCGTTTGTCAGTTGGACACGATCGTGTCCCGGGATGTCATGTCAGAGCAAGGAAGTGTTGCCGCTCGCACCACGTTTTCTAGACTGTGCGATGCCTTCAGGCGGGCTAGCTCCTGGATCGTCGACAGAAGCAGGAAACAGCACACGCGCAAGCTCCTGAAGCTCTGCGAAACCGTCTCGCTGGGCGAAAAGCGCTTTGTCGCGGTGGTGCAAGTCGCCAATGAGCGGTTTTTGATCGGTGGGGCGTCCAGTTCGATTTCATTGCTGGCACGTTTGGATCCGGACAGTTTCACCGAGGTCCTACGTTCCCGGCAGCAGGCGGAGCAAGTATGAAGATGGCCGTGTTTCGCCCGATTGGAATCGCCATCGGTATTCTCGTGCTCTCCTCCCCGGTGTGGTTAGCCGCCGCGACTACGCCGAAGTCTAAGCCGGCGGCGGTCCCGGCCAATGAAATCCGAATCACAATGCCCGGTTCGCCGAGTTCCGGATCGCTGTCTTGGACCATTGTTGTTCTGCTCACGCTGCTCACATTGATTCCTTCTCTGTTGCTTTGCATGACGCCGTTCGCGCGTCTGTTGATCGTATTCCACTTCCTGCGACAGGCCTTGGGGCTGCAGACAACGCCGACGAACCAGACGTTGATTGGTCTGTCCTTGGTCTTGACTTTTTTTCTCATGCAGCCGGTTGGAACCGTCATTCTCAATGAGGCAGTCCTGCCGCTTCAAGACGGCAAAATCACCGCTTCCGACGCTCTCGAGCGGGGTGCGGCGCCAGTTCGCACTTTTATGCTGCACTACATTCGTGAAAAAGATGTAGCGCTGTTCATTGATCTCGCCAAGGAGCAGCGGCCGCATAATCCGGAAGACCTCTCGATGCGGATTGTCGTTCCTGCCTACATTCTTTCGGAACTCAAGTCCGGATTCCAGATCGGGGCTGTGCTTTTTCTCCCCTTCCTGGTGATCGATATGGTGGTCGCTTCGATTACGACATCGGTCGGCATGCTGCAACTGCCACCGGTCGTGATCTCCACGCCCCTCAAGTTGCTGCTGTTCGTCATGGTAGACGGCTGGAACCTGCTGATTGGATCGCTGATGAGGAGTTTTACCTAAATGCCTGCTTCGCAAGTTGTCGATGTCTGCCGTCAGACGCTGCTCGAAGTTCTGTTGTTAGCGGCACCGATTCTGGTCATCGCAATCGTGGTCAGTTTGCTTGTGAACGTCGTCCAGGTGCTGACCTCGTTGCAGGAAGCAACCATATCTTCAGTTCCCCGGCTGTTGGCGGTAGCTGCGGCTGCTTTTGTGATGATGCCGTGGATGTGGCGCCAGATATGCCAGTACACAGTTTCCTTGCTCTCTGACTTTCATCCGTACGTACGCTAGTTATGGAAATCTCACTTACCGAATTGCTGAGTGGACCATTGATCGTGGGACTTCGTGTCTCGGGATTGATGCTGTTTGCGCCATTCTTCGGAAACGCAGCCGTCCCGCCACGTGTAAAGGCGGTGATGGTAATCCTCATCACCGCGGTGCTGTATCCCGTGTACGCGACGAAGGTAGGCATCGTTACTCTCACACAGTGGCCGGCAGTTGTGGCGCGGGAGCTTGTGATCGGCGTAGCAATTGGGGTGATGACGAACTTTGTCTTCGAAGCAGCTCAGACCGCCGGGGCCATGCTCGGTGTGCAGATGGGGTATTCGCTGGTTAATATCCTGGATCCTCAAACCCAAGTGGATACGCCAGTTGTCGCCGTGTTTCATCAGCTGGCAGCTTTCCTGTTGTTCTTGCAGCTCGATGTTCATCACTGGATCCTGCGGGCGATCGGCAATAGCTTCGTGTACTTGAACCCGGGTGGAATGAACTTGGGACGGAGCTTCACCACCGAACTGCTGCATGGCATCTCGGGCGTGCTTCAGACGGGGCTGGAGATTGCCGCTCCCGTATTGGCTGCCACGCTGGTGGCGGATGTGACACTCGGTTTCCTGGGAAAGGCGTCGCCACAAATGCCTCTCATGCTGTTGGGGCCAGCGATGAAGAGCATCCTCGGAATATCCCTGCTGGTAGTGGCTATTCGATATTGGCCGCAGGTGTTTGAGCACTACTTTGCCGCTTCGATGGAATTTACGGAGCGACTCTTGCACTTGGCGGCCCGGCCATGAGCGATAACAAGACAGAAAAACCGACACCGCGCAGACGGCAGAAAGCGCGCGAGCAGGGGCAGGTCGCGCGTTCGCGGGAGCTTTCCGGAACTCTGGCGATGAGCGGCGCCTTCGCGCTTATCGCCTGGCAAGGGCAGGCCGGGATTCACGCCTGGCGCAGTCTGATCCGCAAGATTCTTGAGTATCCCATCGCTGATGTGCTCTCGCCTGCATCTCCGCTGTTCATTTGGACCGGCTGGACTATCGTCCGCTGCACGGTGCCCTTGATGCTTACAGCCTGGACTCTGGCGGTGCTTTCGAGCGTGGCCCAGGGAGGCGTAGTCTTCGCTCCAGAGTCTCTCGCCCCCAACCCGGAACGGCTGAGTCCAGCAAAGAAATTGGGGCAGATGTTTTCGATTTCCGGGTTAAGCGCCCCTCTCAAATCACTGCTTCCATTCGCGGTGATCCTGTACCAGGGAATCGATGTGGTGATGTCGAACTGGGCGCGGTTGGTTCTTTCCGCGGATTCGAATCTGTGGGGCACCACCGGTTTCGTGCTCAGCGTTGTGTTTGAGCTTACGTGGAAGGCAAGCTTGGTGTTGCTGGCGTGGGCTGTCGTTGACTACTTCCTGGTGTGGAGAAAGGCGGAAAACGACCTGCGCATGAGCCGCGAAGATATGCGGCAAGAAAGCAAGGAAACCGACGGCAATCCCCACACCAAAATGCGGATCCGCCGATTGCAGCGTCAAATGCGCCGCAAGCAGATGTTGAAAGAGACAGAACGCGCCACTGTTGTTGTTACCAACCCTACTCACTTTGCAGTCGCACTCTTCTATGACATGGAGATGGACGCCCCGGTTGTGATCGCAAAAGGCCGCGACTTGCTGGCCCAGAAGATGAAAGAAATCGCGCGATGGAAAGACATTCCGGTGCTGGAGAATCCGCCACTGGCTCAGGCCCTTTACAAGACAGTTGAGGTCGGTAGAAGCATTCCGGCGAATTTGTACACGGCCGTCGCTGAAGTCCTGGCATTCGTTTATCGCGCACAGGCGCAAGTCCGGCGTGCGCCTCACAAAGGGAATTCGGGAGCCGCTCTCTGAATATGAGTACTGTGAGCAAACCTAAACTTGCAGCCCGCGGCGCGATCGATTGGATCGTGCCGGCCGCCGGCGTCACCATGGTTTTCGTGATGCTGGTGCCTTTGCCCAGCTTTATTCTCGATATTCTTCTCGCTCTGAGCATGACCGCGTCAGTGCTAGTCCTGCTAACCGCATTGCAGCTCTTACGGCCAGCGCAATTCTCCGTATTTCCCAGTTTGCTCTTATTGATGACCCTGTTCCGGCTATCACTCAACCTTGCCAGCAGCAGAAGGATACTACTTCATGGCGGCGAAGGGTCTGGAGCCGCGGGACGGGTAATCGAGGCTTTTGGACAGTTTGTCGTCGGCGGTAACTACGTCGTCGGCTTCGTCCTGTTCCTGGCCTTGATCGCCATCCAATACATAGTGGTCAGCCATGGTGCGGTTCGTACCGCAGAAGTCACTGCCCGATTCACACTCGATGCCATGCCGGGCAAACAGATGGCGATTGACGCCGACCTGAATGCGGGGCTGATCGACGAAGCCCAGGCGCGTTCCCGGCGTGAGCAGATTACCCGCGAGTCCGAGTTCTATGGAGCCATGGATGGTGCGGCGCGATTCAACCAGCGGGACGCGCTGGCCACGATTCTGATTACCGCCATCAACATCGTGGCGGGCTTTTTGATCGGCGTCTTGCAGCAGGGAGTTCCTTTCCAGGAAGCTCTGAAGACCTATACCGTTTTGACTGTCGGCGACGGCCTGGTCACCATGATTCCCTCGTTGTTAGTTTCCGTTGCCGGAGGTATGGTCGTCACACGCGCGTCTTCCGAGAATACTCTCTCGGTGGATCTGGGACGGCAGCTCTTCAGTGCCAGCCGTCCACTATGGATATCGGCCGCGGTGATGACCGGGCTCGCGCTTATTCCTGGGCTTCCCAAGCTCTCCTTCATTCTCATGGCCGTGATCATGGCGGCGCTCGCGCGTCGTGGAAAGAACGATCTGCCGGGAGAATCAAATGCCCCTGTGTCATCGATTGGCAAGACAGATGGCCCCGCTGCCGGGCAGTTGCTCGATCCGATGGAAGCCGCCCTCAAACTCGACGACCTGATGCTTGAGGTTGGAGTGGGTTTGGTTCCGCTGGTCGATGAGAAAAGGGGAGGCCAGTTGCTTGCCAAGGTGCGTGCGTTGCGCAAACATCTCGCTTCGCAACTCGGATTCCTGGTGCCATCCATCCACATCACCGACAATCTTGCGATCAGTGAATTGGAATATGTGGTGCACCTGCGCGGGGTTGAGATCGCACGTTGGGAGATGCGGCGCGATTGTCTGTTGGCCATCAGTTCTCCAACCGTTACCGCGAATGTGCCCGGCCTCGATACGCGCGACCCTGCGTTTGGCGGGCCGGCCAAGTGGATTGCGAAAGATGCCCAAGCGCAGGCGATCGCCGCTGGTTTTGCCGTTGTGGATCAGACCGCTGTGCTGGCAACGCATTTGGGCGAGCTAGTACGTCAGAACGCCCACGAACTCCTCACTCGGCAGGAGACCAAGCGCCTCATTGATCGCCTCAGCGAGTCTCATCCCAAGTTAGTGGACGAGTTGATCCCCAAACTGATGTTCCTGGGAGAAGTGCAGAAAATCCTGCAGCAGCTGTTGCGCGAGCAGGTTTCAATCCGCGACCTCGGAACCATCCTGGAAACGCTGGTGGAAGGCGCCGCCATCAACAAGAATCCCGTGCTGCTAACCGAAGCCGCACGGCACGCGCTAGGTCGGGCTCTGGTGCGGCCGTTGCTCGACGATCGTGGCGAACTCAAAGTCGTCACGCTCGACCGGACCATCGAGGAAGAATGCAGCCGGGCGGCCGGCGCTCAGGCTTCCACCACTATGCTCGCGCTGCAACCGTCGGTTGCGCGTCGGGTGCTGGAAGGACTGCGGACCTTGCTTGGCGAGAACGCGTTGAGCGCGCCGCCAGTTCTGCTCTGCTCGTCGCCGGGCAGATTTTATCTAAGACGATTGTTGGAACCATTTGTGCCCAAGATCGTTGTCTTGGCGCCCACAGAAATTCCTCCCCTAACTCCTGTGCAATCGGTTGGGTCACTGCGCTAATGAAGAACGATAATCCAGGTCGAGGCTTCGATGACTAGATCCAGTTACATGGAAATTCCTGCAGAACGGGAAGCGCGGAATCAGATGATTCTGTCAGAGCTTCCCCAAGTCTACTACTTGGCGCGGCGCATTCACGAGCGCCTTCCCAAGCACGTCGAGTTCGAAGATCTGGTCCACGCCGGAGTACTGGGACTTATCGAAGCGGTCGGTAAGTACAATCCCCGGAAGAACGCATCCCTGACGTCCTTCGCGGCGTTTCGAATCCGCGGTGCGATTCTCGACAGCTTGCGGGCGCAAGATTGGGGTCCCCGGCCCTTACGTCGAAAAGGAAGGGAAGTCTCAGACAGCATCGCTCGTCTGGCCGCCAAGTTAGGAAGGCAGGCTACGGATGAGGAGATCGCATGCGACATGAAGATCGAGCTCCCGGAGTTGCATGAATTGTTGCGCCGGTTGGATAGTTTGCACCTGGTAGGACAGACTGCAGGGTCGAAGTTCGATGACTCCGAACCTCAGGATTTGATCGCAAATACTCCGGCGAGCGACGATGAGAGTCCATTCGAGCTCTGCCTCCTTTCCGAGCGCAGAGATTATCTGGCACAGGCCATCGCCACACTTTCGGAGACAGAACAAATGGTAGTTTCGCTCTACTATCGCGAAGAACTGACGATGCGAGAAGTCGCTGAAGTAATTGGCCTGGCGGAATCGCGGGTGTCGCAGATCCATTCTGTAGCGATTCCCAAGCTCAGGGCGGCGATCGAGAAAATGGAATTGGAGGAGCGGACATTCCGCTAGAGCGACGATGACGGCACAGACTCAACAAATATCAGGCAGACCCCGCCGAGCGATTGCGGAGGTAAGCGGCGACCAAGTTCGAGCCTGGGATGTTCGGGCCGCCGGTGTTCTCGACGCTTCACGTTTGGCTCCACTGTCGGCGGCGAATGAGGTTCTCGCGAAAAGCCTCGCGACTGCCTTCATGCGCCGTTTGGACGTTTCTTGCGACATTACAGTTCGCTCAATCGAGATGGCATTGTGCGAAGCATTTGTGGAGGGCGCGGCGGAAACGTCCTCGTATTTTCATCTGCTGATCCTGGGATCGCACGCCGAAGCCGGTGTTGTCCAGATGGATTCCGCCGTTCTTCTTGTCCTGCTGGATTGTCTGATGGGGGGGGATGGGAATATTGCGTCGACGGCCCGCGACCTTACCGAGATCGAACGCCAAACGGCAAGAGAGGTCGTCAGGATCATCGCTGAAGAACTCCAGAATGCGTGGCGCGGTCACAACATCGAAGTAAAGGTCGGCACTCCCCAATCTCCCGACGAACTGCTGCACGCTCTCCCGGATTTCTCTACTGCCCTGGTGCCCAGTTTCGATATCAAGGTTGCGCAAACCAGAGGTCGATTCCAACTCATGCTGCCGATGCCATGCATTGCGCCATTCTTAAAGCCAGCCGGAGCAGCATCCGCCATTCCGCTTGGGATACCCAAAAGCACGCTATCTCCTCGTCTTTCTGGAGAATTACTCCGGAACTGTTTTCCGGTAGATCTGATCCTGGGGAACGGCAGGCTCCCGGCAAAGAAAATTCTTGGCCTTGCGGTGGGGCAAGTGGTTAGCCTCGGTATTCCAGCGGAAATACCGGTGGCATTGAATATTGGTGGACGCGCGGCATTCCTGGCACAGCCGGTACGTTCTGGCGCGCACCGCGCCGCGCATGTACTAGAGCGCATTTTTCATGGCTCTCCCGTGAATTCTCCAGAAAGGTGAAAACAGAAATGACCACTTCGAACACCCGGACGTCCATTGAGCAATTTGTGGACGCACTGGCAACTGCAACGGCCAAAGTCCTGTCGGAACGTCCGCCGTCGAAATGGACAGTCAAACTGGACGATTCCAAGACTCCCTTTGCTCCGGGCTCTCAGTTGATGACCCTTTTGCTGGTGGCAGAGCCCTCCAAGGCAGAAGCCGCTATCCAGATCAATCTCGAGAGCACACTTGTTCTGGCAGCAGCGCTAACAGGCGCGAATATTCCCGCTTCCCAATTGAAACCCGAGCACGCGCAAGTGGTCCGTACGGCACTCGCGAAGGCTTGCGATACCGCAGCCCAGCTGTTGCAGACACAGGTGCAGTTGCAACCATCGAAGGGCATCCCTTGGACGACCGCTCAACAATTCTCGATGACGGCCACAGATGGTGCTGCCGCGAAGGTGCAGATCCAGGTACTATTCACAGCTGATTGGCCGAAAGCGGCACTCAACCCGGCTGCCACCATTTCTCGTGCTGCAACCGGAAAAACCGTAAATGTTGCCCTGCTGGAGGGAGTTGAACTTCATGTTGCACTTCGCTTCGGACAGCGCCAACTTACCTTGCAGGAGATCGGAGAGCTACGTTCTGGCTCGCTGGTCGAACTGGATAAACTTGTCCACGATCCTGCCGAACTCTTGCTTGGGGACAGGGTAATTGCGAGAGGAGAAGTGGTGGTCATCGATGGTGACTACGGTCTGCGTATTACAGAAGTTCTTTAGCGCCGTACCCGGTTGATCCTGAATGACATCCGTGCCTGTCTTGCCTGAGGTGTGCTTAAGCAGGTGTTCTGAATCTCTGCTCGTTAAAGTCTGAGCTCATTTCTGCCGATCTATAGGGCGGCCCAGACATGATTCGAAAACCTTCAAGGCGCGAGGGCAACTTGCAACATCTTTCCGTCAACCCTAGGGCAGCTGCCCGTCTCGAACTTCTGGTCGCTAACCGGGTCATGGATCTACGCGCGATTTCGGAAGTGGTCGCCAGCGACCCCGCGCTCAAAGCACAAATGGTTCGTACAGTGCAACACGCCAATATAATCTTAGGTCCCGCTCCTAGCGTGGAAGAGTGCATCGTGGAGCTTGGCAGAGAAGGGATGCGGCAGTGTCTGCGCAGTGCCCGGGTCCGCGTCCAGAATAGAGAAATAGAGCACGATTAGAGCCCGACCTCGTCCCTGAATTCTTCCAACGCTTCCCTCATCCGTCTCTCATTTAAAGCAGGGCTGCCCCACGAAATTTCAATCACTTACGAGCTACGTGGTTGACCCTCACTGTGGCCCCCGCCGTGCTCTTGTTGTTTCGACCTCTTATGGACAGCGGATTCTACGCGGCATGCGCGGCACTCATGGCTCGAAGCCAGGCGCTCGATATCGTCGCCAACAACCTGGCCAATACCAGCACGCCCGGATATCGTGCCGAGCACAACATCTTCCGATCGTTCCTGGCCTCCGCATCTGGTCGCCTCACTTCCAATCTGAACGTCGCAATCAATAATTTCGGCATTCTTTCGAGCAATCAGCTCGATCTGACAGAAGGAAATCTGGACCGTACAGGGAACGACCTCGATTTTGCCGTGCAGGGTCCCGGATTCTTCGCTATTCAGACGGCCAACGGCCAGTTCTACACCCGGAATGGAAACTTCCAAGTCTCTGCCCAAGGGCAATTGATCACCCCGGAGGGAGACCCTGTCATCGGCGAGAACGGAATCATACGGGTCGTGGGTGGTCCTGTGAATGTCAGCCCAGACGGAACGATTTCGGTCAATGGCGCAGTCGCGGGAAAAATGAAGCTGGTCGAATTCCCAGCCGGAGCAGCCTTAGAAAGTGTCGGCAAGACCTACTATTCGGCACCTCGTAATAGCGCAGTGCCCGCGACGAAGTCCACCGTAGCACAGGGAATGTTGGAAAGCTCGAACGTGAACCCGGTTGGCAGCGCCGTCGAACTGGTCTCGGTCCAGCGCTACGCCGAGATGATGCAGCGCACGCTACGCATGTTTGACTCGGAACTCAATCGAATTGCGACCGACGAATTGCCCAAGGTGAACCCTTAAGGAGCCCTATGTTTCGCGCACTGTATACCGCCGCAAGTGGGATGAACGCCCAACAGTTAAATCTCGATAACGTCGCCAACAACCTGGCGAACTCGAGCACTGCTGGATTTCGCCGCCGCCGCGTACAGTTTACCGATCTCATCTACCAGAACATCATCATGCCCGGATCAGCGGCGACCCAGCAGACCACCAATGCTGCGGGACTGCAGATCGGCCTCGGAGCGAAGCCCGGAGCTTCGGAAGTTCTCCAGATTCAAGGTGATCTTGGGCAGACAGGGAATCCTCTGGATCTTGCCATCCAGGGACAAGGCTTTTTTCAAGTGACGATGCCCGACGGGACAATCGCCTACACTCGCTCAGGGCAGTTCCATTTGGACGCACAAGGAAACATGGTGACGGCGGATGGAAATCCGATCCAGCCCGCCATCACCATACCTCCAAATGCTCTGTCGGTCACAATTGGAACAGACGGTACGGTGTCTGTGACGCAACCCGGCCAGACCCAGGCTGCCCAAGTGGGTAATGTGCAGTTGGCGATGTTCCCGAATCCTGGTGGTTTGAATAGCGTAGGAAACAATCTGTTTCTCGCAACCCTGGCGTCGGGAGATCCCATCATCGGAACGCCGGGAGCATCCGAAGGCCTGGGCACACTGCAGCAGGGATATCTTGAACAATCCAACGTCGACGTCGTCGAAGAGTTCGTGCAGATGATTCTCTCGCAGCGCTCGTACGAATCGAATTCTCGTGTCGTCAAAGCGGCGGATGAAATGTTTCAGGATCTGAATAACCTCACACGGTAAGAGAAAACATCGTGATAGGCAAAGCTAACTTCTCGGGTGTAACCCTGGCCTTCCTGCTGGCAGGAGTTTCGCTGGCGTCGGCTTCGGCTAAAGAGCGGGTCCCCATACAACGAGAACAAATCGCGGACGCGCTGAGGTTTGCGGGGGTTCCTGTCTCTGCCGAACAAGTCGAGGAACTGAGTGTGGTGTTTGCGACAAAGGCTGCTCCTGCGCTGAAGGTGGTTTCACTGGCGCCTTTGGATGGAAAACTCGTCAAGGCGCGCTTGCACTGCGAGAGCAGCAGAATTTGTCTGCCATTCTATGTGGTGATTCATTGGCCCGAAGCCAGCGCATCTGACCGTGCCATTGCCGATTGGCGTCATGCTTCCGCTTCCGGTCTGCGGCAATTGAGCAAAGAGGAAACTCTGGTGCATAGCGGAAAAGTCGCAACGATGATTTTTGAAGGACAAAATGTCCAAATGAAGTTGCCCGTTATCTGCCTGCAGAACGGCGGACGCGGGCAGCAAGTAAGAGTTACAAGTACAGATCGAAAGAGAATCTTTGTCGCCAGGGTCGATCAGCAGGGAATCGTTCGCGCGGAATGGGGCCACTAGCATGACCAGAGGCGTCTTGAATCGGCGAATCCTGGCGTTGCTTCTGGCACTGACTTTGAACCATGCCCTGTTTGCGAAGACATCGCACCCGGATCTACAGAAGACGCGTGCCGACTATGTTGCCCGAATTCAGCAACAGTCCGTCCCTATGCCAGCAGATGCGCCAATGGGAAGTTTGTGGATGGCCGGCGGCGCTCTTACAGATCTTGCAACCGATTACAAGGCTCATAAACTTAACGATCTGATTACCATCGTCGTGGTGCATAGGACCACCGCACAGGCTACGGGCGACGTGAATGGTGAAAGGGATTTCAACACCACATCCGGCATTTCGGGCCTGGCCGGACATATCTCGACCAGCGGGGTGAGCAATATTCTGACCGCCCAGTCTTCGACGAAGCTCAAAGGGACTGGTTCGACAGACGCCAGTTCGACAATGTCCACCAGCCTGACGGGCCAGGTCATCGCCGTGCTTCCGAATGGGAACCTAGTGGTCGAAGCGCAGCGTCAGGTGACGATCAGCAATCAGAAGGAGACGATGGTCGTCCGTGGAGTGTTACGGCCGGGCGACATCAACCCCAGCAATACGGCAGTCTCCACTTCGCTGTCTAATCTGGAAGTTGAGTTGAAGGGAAAGGGAGTGGTCTCGGACTTTACTCGTCCACCCAATCCTCTGGTGCGAGCTCTCTTATGGATCATCGGTTTCTAAAGCTCGGCTTGCTCGCTCTTCTGGTTGTCCGCTCGCTGACGGCGTTTGCGGCTGCGGAGGAGAAGCGGGTGTTGGTGCGCGACATCACGATGATCGAAGGCGTGCGCGAGAACCCCCTCGTGGGCTACAGCATTGTGGTTGGTCTCAATGGGACGGGAGACCGCTTCCAGACGCTTTTTACCAGTCAAACGCTCGGCAATGTGATGCAGCGCATGGGGGTTCAAATTCCTTCAAACCTTGTCCGCATGAACAACGTGGCTGCAGTATTCGTGACGGCCTCCCTCCCTCCTTTTGCACGCTCCGGAATGTCCGTGGACGTTACGGTGTCTTCGATTGGCGATGCAAAAAGCCTGGAGGGAGGAGTGTTGTTGCTCACTCCACTGAAAGGACCTGATGGTCAGGTCTATGCTCAGGCGCAGGGCCCGTTGACCCTCGGGGGATACACCGCTGGCGGAGCGGGCAACATGAAAATCTTGAACCATCCTACGGTCGGGCGGATTCCGAACGGGGGCACTGTTGAACGCAACCTGGTGGTGGATCTTAGTCGCATGACGACAATCTCGCTGATGTTGCGCGATCCCGATTTCACCGCCGCACACGATATTGCCACCGCGATCAATCATCAGTTCGGGAAGGAGATTTCTACCGTAACCGACAGCCGCCAGGTCAACGTTCAAATCGGAAGCGCGTCCAACCTGCCGGTTCCAGAACTGATCTCTCAGATTCAGAATCTGTCGATCGTCTTTCGCCCGTCGGCAAAGGTTGTGGTCAACGAACGCACGGGGACCATCGTTATGGGAGGCGATGTCAAACTCGCCGCAGTTTCGGTTTTGCATGGTGGACTGACCGTGCAGGTCACTACAAAGTTCTCGGTTTCTCAACCCAATCCGCTGTCCAAGGGTAGTGAAACCGTGGTTGTGCCTGATCAACAACTGGATGCTCACGAGTCTTCGGCGAAAAGCATTCGCCTAGCCGAGGGCGCCAGCATTGAAGATTTGATTGACGGCTTGCAAACCATGGGTGCTACGGCGCGCGACATTGTCGCCATCTTGCAAGCGATTAAGGCAGCTGGCGGCCTTCAGGCCGAGTTGGAGGTGCTGTGAGTTCGAACGGAGTTATCTTGCCGCCAGTGAGTTTTTCCGATGTGCGCGATACTGCGGCCGCAAACAAAATGAAAGCGTCTGCTCAACCGGCTGACAAGAACCAGGCCGGGAACGCCAAGATCGAGAAATCGGCCAAGGAATTTGAAGCTGTTCTGCTCGGCCATTGGTTGGACCAAGCCCAACAGTCATTCGCCACTGTGACGGGATCCGACCCCGACGAAGATGAGGACCCGGGCCGCGATCAGTTTCACAGTCTGGCCATGCAGTCCATCGGCACAGCTCTCAGCGGCGGACGAGGCGGTCTCGGCATTGCTGCGATGGTCGCCAAGCACCTACACAGACCTGAAGAGTCTCGCATCCATCTGCAAACACATGACTTAGAGGATTCGCAGTCGAAAGGGAAAAAATGATGATTGGACTAAAGTTTTTCCAGGAAATTGCCGATACCAGTGTTGCACGCAACTGCAGGTGAACTATGAGAATCGACCTTAATCAGCTATCTCTTGGAAACGTCGGGCGCGAAGTGAACGGGAAGAAGATCACTGGTAAGCAGTCAGGACCGGTGTCCCCGGAAGATAAGGCCAGTTTCTCCAGTGACGCTCTGGATCTTCCCTCCCTTGAGGCGCAAGCGCTTTCCTCGCCCGGGATCCGGCAGGACAAAGTGGAGGCTCTCCGTCAGGCAATTCAGAGAGGCGAGTACAAAGTGGAGCCGGACAAGATTGCGCACGCCATTCTCCAGCAGAACGGAGTGTAACGGCGCATAACGTGGGAATGTCTGTTCCGTAATAAGGTGGCATCGTTTGCCTCGGCAAAATGAGCAACTCGACGGTCTCGCCGCGGCCCGCAGGGCCGATCTGCGGGATTTGTGTGCCGAGTTCCAATCCGCCATTTCCGCCTTGACCGCCGACGATCTGCACGCCCTGAAAACGTCAATCGAGAAACAGGAAGGAATTGCCACCCGACTCCAGAGCCTCTTCCCGGAGGGCAATATTACAGGGCAAGGTGCGGGGATTCCGAAAGAAATTCTGGAACTGATCCACGTCACCCGCGTTTATTCCGCTCTCCTGCAGCGCTCGATGCGAACCGCGTCGTTGCGCGCGGCCCTGTGCCGGACGTATAAGCAGCATTTTTCAAAGGCCGGCGACCCACGCCCGGCTGCCAGTTGGTCCTGCGAGGTCTAACGTATGCCTGGTCTGAGCACATCCTTGAATATCGCCGTGCAGGCGCTCAACGCAGAACAAGGCGCCCTCGACGTTACGAGCAACAACATTGCGAACGTGAATACGCCCGGATATAGCCGGGAAGTCGCGGTATTTCAAGAATCGCCGACCGTGCAAGAGGGCAATGTCGCGTACGGGACGGGCGTGACGCTACTGCAGTTCCAGAGCGTGCGCGATCAGATGTTGCAGCTGAGAATCTACGAGGAAACCGCGCAGCAATCCAATGCCGAAGCGCAGTTCAATTCATTGAGCCAGATACAGACGGCCTTCGCGGATCCATCGCAAGGAGTAGGTGGCGCGCTCACTGCCTTCTTTAACGGTCTCAGCCAGCTCTCGACCAATCCCACGGACAGCAATGCCCGGCAGCAGGTGCTGATCGCGGCGAACAATCTCGCGACTGCGTTTCACCAGTCTGTGTCCGCCCTGGATCAAGAGCAGGCGGAACTGGATCAGACCGTGCCGAAGACGGTGAACCAGATTAACCAGTTGACTTCACAAATAGCTCAACTGAATTCGCAGGTGGCCCAGTTGACAGGTCTCGGCAAGGACCCCGGCACAGTTCAGGATCAACGCGATCAACTTGTTCAGCAGCTTTCTGAGTTAGTCAACGTATCCGTCACGCAAACCGACCAGGGTATTACGGTCACGACTGGCAACGGAATTCCGCTGGTCGTGGCGGCACAGAGTTTTGCGCTGCAATCCGGGACCAGCAGCGGCGGGCTTCAGGGGGTATTCGCGCAGGGACAGGACGTTACCAGCCAAATCCAGGGCGGAACACTGGGGGCAGCGATACAGGTCCGCGATACGGTGATCCCGAACTTGCTATCTCAGCTGGATACGCTGGCCAGCCAATTCACTAGCAGCTTCAACGCGACGCACCAGGCTGGCTTCGATTTGAACGGGAATGCCGGGGGAAACTTCTTCACCCCGCTTACTTCCGTTTCAGGTGCAGCGAGCAAATTCAGCGTCGCAATCTCCGATCCCAATCTCATCGCTGCGAGCTCGGATGGATCTGCCGGAAGCAATGGCAATGTAGCACAGATGCTTGCAGTGCAGAACCAGCCTTTGCCCGAGGGCGTAACCCCGATTCAGGCCTATGCCAACCTGGTCCTGATTGTCGGAAACTACGGTTCTTCCGCACAGGCGAATGTCGCAGCAAGCACGGCCAGCCTGCAGCAGTTGAACGATCAGCGCGGCGCAGTTTCCGGCGTGTCTCTGGACGAAGAGAGCACCAACATGATCAAGTACCAGCGGGCGTATGAGGCGGCAGCGCGGGTGGTCACGACTGTTGATTCGATGATGCAGATTCTACTCGGTATGGGGGTAACCAAGTAATGCGAGTGAATCCGAATATTGCTCCGGACATTCTTGCGGCAATCTACAATACACAGACGCAAGAGCAGACTGCATTGCAGGAACTCTCCACCGGCAAGCGTGTGAATGTTCCGTCCGACGACCCTTTGGCCGCATCTCTAATGGTCAGTAACCAGGATCAGTCGTCTCGCACCGACCAGTATCTGCAAAACATCGATACCCTCACCAATCAGATGCAGACCGCGGACACGGCCTTGGCATCGGTTGTGACAGCATTGAACCAGGCAATCTCGCTCGGAGTGCAGGGCTCGACCGGTACGGCAACTGCTGCTGACCGCCAGCAAATTGCGCAAAACCTTCAGGGAATTCAGCAACAGATTGTTCAATTAGCCAACACCGAGGTCGGCGGGGTGTACTTGTTTGCCGGAACGGCAACCACGACTACTCCGTACGTTCTCGATTCCTCGAGCCCATCCGGAGTGCAATACAAAGGAAATATGGGCATAAACGCCGTCCAGGTCTCCGACGGCGTGACGGTTAACACCAATCTGCCGGGCGGCCAGTTGTTTCAGAACACAAATGGCGACGTATTCGGATCGTTGCAGCAGCTGATTACTGCGTTGCAGATCGGGACGGCCTCCGATGCCGCTACGGCGACAAACGCGTTGCGGGACGCCTATAACCGCATCACCGGCAGCCGCGTCTTCTACGGCAATGTCGAGAATCAGCTCAACTCAACCCAGACCTTTCTTAACCAAGAGAGGGTAAACCTCAGCTCGCAGGCAACCAGTCTCATTGGCGTCGACATTACCAAGGCTGCGACTGACCTAACACAGGCCACGACAGCCCACGACGCTGCGCTCGCGGCTGCCGCCAAGATGCTGCCGACCAGCCTGCTCGATTACCTGAAATAGGAACGAAGCTTGTGCCTCGTGAGCATGGGGAGAAGAAATGTTCTCTTTCAACGTGACCCCCACCTGGCGGATATGTCGCTTGGAACGGGGAATACCGGACTGATGCCAAGCTGCTTTCGGTGTTTCGCAATCGGACAACGCCGTGTGGAATGTCGGGTGCCCTGGCGCTTTCTTCGGCGGGAGGTAACTTCTTATCCGTTCCAGCTTTCCGATCGGAGTTCGGTCTCACCGTAGAGAGACTTCGGCTTCTGCCTGGAGGAACCCTGATCGCTAGCCGCTAACCTGGTCTTCAGTTCCATCCATGACTCGCGTACAGAGAACAGGAGTTCCAGAACACGCTGCAGAACAGATGGATCCTGTTGAACCTGGGCAACCATCATTTGATTGCGGATCATCCCGTAGAACTTGCCCATCGCACCTACCAAGTCACCGCCCTGCTGGACGTGGAGGGTTTCGTCCAGTTGTTGCAAGACAAGAAAGCCGTGCTTGAGATGCCGCGAGCGTTCCTCGATGTGATGGGCTTGCATAGCAGAGATCGCCTTCTGCAAATCCCTGGCCAGAACGTCATAGAGGATGATGACGAGGTCGATTGGGCTGGCGTTTCGCACAACCGCCTCTTGATACGCGAGTTGACTGTTCTGTGGATTCATTTGCTGCCCGAATTCGATGAAGAAGTTGATGTGATGCCGCTCAATTCGGAGTTAATTTCCTGCTGCAGCAAAGGTAACTGCTGCAGTGCGAGACTTACCTGCGTGTATTGCGCCGTGAGCATAGTCTGCTCGTTTGCGATATAAAGCTCGAAATTATCGATCTGATCCTGGAAGCCCTGCACCTCGTTGTTCAAGCCCTGAATGTCAACGTTGAACGCGCCGTGGGTTGGGTCCGTCAAGCCGTTCAATTCAGCCTGCAAAATGTCGGCGAAACCCGTACCTGCGGAGTTTCGAAAGAAGTTCTGCACGGCCGTGTAATTGCCATTGATCGCGTTGCTCAGGGTCGCATTGTCCAAGCTCAACGTTCCGTCATCGTTCATAGTGATGCCGAGCGACGCGAGGGTGTTATATCCAGCGGCGCTTGTGCGGGAATAGGTCATCGCACCTAGCAGTTGGCTCTGAACCAGGCGCGCTGCCGAATCTGACGCTAGGGCTCCCGCACTCTTGGTGGTTGTGTTATAGGCAAACTGGCTGTTCAGATCCTGAATCACGGTGTTGTAGCCGGTGACGAAATCCGTAACCGCTTGCTGAATGGTGGAGGCGTCTGGAGCGATTCCAATTTGAACCTGAGTATTGGGGGCCGAACCAACCAGATTGAGTGTTAGGCCGGCGACCGCCCCGGTTACAACGTTGCTGCCGCTGCTGATGGGAACTCCGTCAACCGTGAGAGAGGCATTGGTTCCGGACGTTCCTTTTGTGAAGTTCAGTCCTCCGGTCCCGTCGGTGATCGTCAGATCGCTGGCTGCGCCCGATGTGTTGCTGACAATGGTCAATCGCGCCCCGTTCGCGTCGTTGATTACGCTGGCCGAGACTCCAAGCCCGAGATTGTTGATGCTCGCCGCCAGACCCTCGAGTGTGTTGTTGGTATTGTCGACGGTTACCGAGACGGGGCCGTTGCTTCCAATCTGGATACTTAAAGTCCCCGTATTGATGGCTGTGGAGCTGCTGGCCACCGGGTCCGAATAATAAGATGCCGTGGTCGCCAGGCTATTGACGACGATCGTGTGAGTTCCAGTCGGAGTGGCGGTGGTGGCGGAAGCGGTCACTACGCCGGTGTTGGAACTGGTTACGGCCCGGGCATTGATTGCGCCGGACACATCGGTCAAGCTGTTTACGGCATTGCCCAGAGTGGTGACTTCGTTGTTCAGTTGGGTGAGCGCGGCTGACTGATTCTGCAGGATTTGCTGCTGCGTTTGCCAAACCTGTTCAGGGCCGCGAAGGCCGGCGATGAGCTGGGCTACGGTGGTAGTAACGTCGAGCCCCTGGCCAATACCGAGGCCCGAAGAACTCAGGGCCGAAAGAATGCTTGAAGATGCCATGTGAAAGAGTCCTTCTACTTTTGGCCTTCCGGCTTATTCAGAGGCGGTAGTGCTTGTTCAATCGCCTTGGCAAAATTGAGCATTTGCTGCGAAGGAATCTGCTCGATCAGCCGGCCCGTCGATGCGTCCACGAATCTGTACACCGCCTCATTGCCCTTCTGTATTTCGACAACCACGCTGGTTGCCTCGATATGGGCCGGCTGCACAGGGGTTTCCGGCTCGGCCGTGGGCTGCGCGGTCCGGTGTTCAACCTTGTGCTCCGTGCTGTGCGGCTCAGGAGCGACTGCTGGAATCGAATCTGTCGGATTCACACGCATAGCGTTCTCCTGGTAGGAATCTGTACCCGGTGAGGCATTTCTGCCCCACCGGAGTCAGGACAGGAGTTATTGCAACAACTTGAGAACGGACTGCTGCATCTGGTTCGACTGCTGAAGTGCAGCCATACCGGTTTGCTGCAGAACCGTCAAACGCGACATGTTGGCGACAACCGTCGGCACGTCAGCTGCACGAATGTTGTCTTCTGAAGTCGTCAGGTTCTGGACCTGGTTGGAAATCACGCTCGACGCACTCTGCAGCCGGTTGATTTCGGCGCCGAGAGCGCCGCGGTCAGCAGCGACGTTAGCGATCGCGCTCGTAAGGTCACCCAATGCGGTTTGAGCATTCGCGGCCGAGGTGAGGCTATCGCCGGAAATGCTGACCGAGGTTCCGCTAAAGCCGATCGCGCTGCTGGACAACGCGCCCGTGGTAACTGCGATGGAAGTCGATCCATTCGAAGTACCGTCGCTGAGGTAAACGGAGGTCGCCGTTGCGGTGAAAACCTGCGTTCCGTTGTAGTTGGTGCTGCTGCCGATGTTGTCGATTTCAGACTTGATCTGCGTGAATTCGGCATCGATGGTGGAACGTTGGGCATCGCTGACCGTTCCAGTCGAGGCTTCGGTGGCCAGGGTGACAGCGCGATTCAGAAGAGCGGTGACCTGCGCCAGGGCGCCATCAGCGACCTGCAGAGAACCGACGCCATCGCTGGCATTGCGCGAGGACTGAGTCAATGCGGTGATGTTGGCCTGCAACCCGTCTGCAATAGCCAGGCCGGCGGCATCATCTGCACCGCTGTTCAACCGTGTGCCGGAGGATAGTTGCAACAGTGTCTTCTGGAGCGACGCTTGTGTCATGGACAACTGGTTCTGCGCCGCAAGGGACGTAACGTTATTCAGAATGCTGATCATATTTCTTAAGCTCCTTGAGGTGGACTATTTCCCGCCACCGAACCTTGCGGCATTGCAGCTGTTTCACCGCTTCGGTGATCAGGTTCTTGTAGCGGCCTATGTATCGGCATATCGGGCTCTGTTCATCAGAACTTATTCATAACTTCGGTAACGCACCGGGCATGTCCTTTCGGACCTCATCGCCTAATGAACTTTGATCTGACTGCCGATAAAGGCAGCCCGAGGGGGAGCGTTAGCAGGCTCTTCCTTCAAGAGGGAATCCGTGATACGAGTTACCCGTCTGAATGGTCATCCCCTGGTCTTGAACTCGGATCTTATCAAGTTCATCGAAGGAGCTCCGGACACCGTCATCACATTAACGAATGGTGAGAAAGTGATCGTAAGGGAGAGCGAGGAAGAAGTAGTTCGACGAATCACAGAATTTCGGCGCTCCATGATGATGGGAGATCCAGCGTTCGGCGAGGCGCCGCGCGCTACAACACTGACTGCTGTTCGACCATCCGTAAGCACTACTCCTGAGGGCCAGAGCCGTGGATAAGAGCACATTCGCAGGGATATTTCTCGCCGTTGCCGGCATCCTCACGGGATTGATCCTGGAAGGGGGGAAAATCTCCCAAATCGTCCAGCCGACCGCCGCCATGATCGTGTTTGGGGGTACGCTCGGGGCTGTTATGATCCAGTTCCCACTCTCCGTGGTCTGGGCAGCGGTCAAAGGACTGGGACACGTCTTTTTTAATAAAGGTGCCAATTCCGAGAAGCTGATCAAGGAACTTGTTGGCTATGCGAACCGTGCGCGCAAGGAAGGGATTGTTTCACTGGATTCGCAATTGGCCTCCATTCAGGACGCATTCCTGAAAAAGTCGCTCATGTTGGCCGTCGATGGTACCGAGCCGACCGAACTACGCGACATCATGGAAGTGGAACTCGACAATCTGGACGAACACTCCGAGCGCCTGGCTCACGTGTTCGAATCGGCCGGCGGGTTTTCTCCAACCATTGGCATCATCGGAGCGGTGCTTGGGCTGATTCAGGTTATGCAGCATCTGGAAAATATCAGCGAGGTCGGGCGCGGAATCGCAGTCGCTTTTGTGGCGACGGTTTACGGCGTGGGAGCCGCCAACATCCTTTTCTTACCCTGGGCCGGTAAACTGAAAATCAAGTTGCGGCAGGAACAGGCTCTTCGAGAAATGACCCTGGAAGGCGTCATCTCAATCCTGGAAGGCATGAACCCGCGGATGCTTGAAACCAAGCTGTCTGGCTACCTGCACGGTAAGAAATCTGACCAGCAGGGAACTCGAGGGATAGCCACCGAAAGAGAGCCCGCACGCGCATGAGGCGTAGAAGAAGGAAAGCTGGACACACAAATCACGAGCGCTGGCTGGTCTCCTACGCGGACTTTATCACCCTGCTATTCGCCTTTTTTGTTGTTCTTTATGCCTCATCCCAGGCGGACCAAAAGAAAGCAGCAGAGGTGGCTGCATCCATAAAAGGCGCATTTCAGCAACTTGGTGTATTCACCGGCTCCGCTCCCGGAGAGATTGGAGTTCCCGGTAGTTCAGCTACGATACATCCCGATCTTACTGACCATCCGCTTCAGGTCGTCAAAGTCGCGGGAACATCCGATAAGAAGTACGGGGCTCCCGGTTACGGCATCGACGTGGACGCTTTGAGGAGCGAACTTGAAAATGCCCTCGGCGACGAGATTCGCAAGCACGAAGTACAAATGCGCACTACCCCCGAGGGGCTTGTGGTGAGCTTGCGGGAAATTGGTTTTTTCAAGAGCGGTGACGCGGATTTGCTGCAGGATGGGCAACAGACCCTGATGCGGATCGCTGGTATCCTTGGCAATCGGGGATTTGAGATTCGCATCGAGGGACACACCGATAATGTCCCGATGCATACTAAAAAGTTCAAATCGAATTGGGAGCTATCGACAGCCAGAGCAACGCAAGTCGTCTCGCTACTGATCGAACAATACCATTTCAGTCCCGCGTTGATCTCGGCGGCGGGATATTCGGAGTACCGCCCGGTTGCCGATAATGGAACAGAACAAGGGCGTGCGGCCAATCGCAGGATCGATCTCATCATCGTGGGGAAACCCCCAGATATTGAACCGCCAGCGCCTACGGCCGTGGACGCGGAGCCAGAGAAGCCGAGCGCGGGCATCGAGTCCACTGCGTCGCAATAGAAAGTTTCGATTACCCCGAGAGCAGAACTCGCCGCTTATGCGAGTTCCGACAGCGCTCGCTTTAAATCCGCCGATGTGGGAAACATCCGCAATCCTCGCGCCAGCACAGAGTTGGCCTGCTCATTTTGCTGGAGACGCACTCGGATACTCGCGGCCCGAAGAAATGCCCGGGGATTGGGTGCTATACGAGCCAGCTCTTCTGCTTGTTCGGCAGCCTCCGGCAGACAATTGATAAAGATACAAGCCTTCATGAACCGGTCGCGGATTTCTGCTGACTCCGGATCTGCTCTTGCGGCGCGCTTGAGTTTCTCCACGCCTTGTTTTGGATTCCCCAGTTTCGTTTCCGTATATCCCAGTTTGCTCAGAATGACCGGATCATCCTGCGTTAGCTTCAGGGCGCGGATGTATGCCGCGCGGGCTTCCGTCAGACGTCCGAGATTGTGCAGCGCGTCGGCACGCAATTGTGTTTGCAGGATACGGCTTGGGCCGGTGGGGGCTGTAGATTCTAGCGCCTTGAGAGCCTCGGCACACTCTCCTTCGTCCAGCAGGATCATTCCTTTAAATACCCACGCTTCGGAAGCTTGGGGCTCGAGCCGGATGGCCCGGTTGAAACAGCGCAGTGCCTCGTCCGCATCGCGAGAACACTCGTACGCCTGCAATCCGAGTTGCACCCAGGCCAGCGGATCCTCGGGCATCTCCTGCACCTTAAGTCGCAACAACTCGAGGTAGGCAGCAGCCTTCTGAGCTCGTACCTCCTGCTCCACGAGTTGGCCGAAGTGATGTATGAAGAAACCCGCTCGGGAAACATTGTGACCCAACGCGGTGAGCCGGTGTTCCACCAGTTCGTGCACTCGTCCGGTGAAATAGATTTCTGGGTGCCGGCGAAACAGCCGGCAGTTTTCATGCACGAAGTATGCTGGTGCGTTTTTGGCGCGAGGATGGCTCCCGTCATTCGGCTCCGTCATACGGTCCCAACCGCGCCCTCCGCGTGTGGGCACGTAATTGCGGATTGGCACAAGGTATCCGCCCGCATTCCCCCCCGAGTAGCTTGGGCAATGTACGCGAGGCATTTCGGTCAAGCTCTTCGTCCCCGTCGAGTACTAATACCCAGTCCGTTTCCATCCGCGCCAGGGCAGCATTGCGGGCATCCGAAAAATCATCCCTCCATGGAATGGAAATGACCGTTGCCCCGAAGCCGCGCGCGATTGCGGCCGTCTCGTCCGTTGATCCGGTATCGGCTACGACAATCTGCGAGACGGCGGCCCGAGCACTTTCTAGGCAGTACGCAAGCGTGAGGGCCTCATTCCTTGCGATCATCGACAGCCCCAGGCTCGGCAATGTTCTAACCTCGTGCTAATTTTGGCAATACTTCACGCCTGCACAAATCACTTGAGTGCAAGCCGGATTCCAAATTCACGGCCAACATCGAATGCTAGGTAAGGTCTTTGAACGATCTTCTGCTTCCCCGAATCAGTAAACTGCGGAATGCGTTCGGCCGTCTTGTTGGCCTCTTAACGCGGGCTGCGAGGTTAGAGAGAAATGAGGAATGACAATTGCTTACCTGCTTCACGGGATACGTACGGATATGGAAGACGCGAGCCAACTTTCGCAAAACGCAGGCGAACCTCCAACGGGAACGATCCGTGTGCTTTTGGTCTCAGAAGCGTTCCCTAGTGCAGAAGATGCAATGGTTGAAAAGCTTCTTGACACATTGCTCACCCTAGGCCATGAAGTTACCTTCATTGCGCGGGAAGGCTTGGATGGTCACGTCGGCCCGCCGGTTTTGCAGAGCCTGGGCATTCGCACCTACGCCGGCGACCACGAAAGACTGAAAGTCCTGGGAAAGCTGACCTCTGAGCCTCAATCGTGGGCAATTGAACCGCTTCTCCGTGAGAAAAGATTTGATCTGGCTATTTTTACCGAAGCCTTGGAGTCCGGGGTCTCCGTTCCTGAACAATATCTGGGGTTGATCCGCACCCAGTCTCCGGGAACGAGGATCATGATCATTACGTCCTGTCTCTATGAACCGGGACAGAGGCCAAGCGCGAGAGATCGTCGCGCGGTAGAAGAGTTTGAGAGAAAAGAGGATTATTTCCACCGTCAGGCAGAGAGCTTCGAACGTGCAGATCTGGTGTTGATTGTCGACCAGGACCACCTCATATCGTTGCTCGCCGGCTGTGAGATTCGTGGTCTCGGACCTTGCAGCAACGAAAGCATCTCCGCCGCGATTCAACAGGCCGTGAAGACTCAACCGACGCCCGTTGCAGCCAGCCCGCCGGCTTCTGTACTGCAGGTGGAAACACTCTTCGCGGCTCGTCTCTCCGGGCGAACCGGTTTGCAGCGGATCCTGGGACAGCTGGAATGCTATGTGCTGTTAGCGGGCCTGCTGATGAGCGAGAACAAGTATGTCGAGGCCAGAGCGCAGCTAAGGCACGTATTCGGTCGGATCGACGGATCCTTCGAAGCCGATGACTTCGTGACGCATGTGACTACCCTTCTGCGGCGATGCTACCGAATACTCGGCGACTCAGATTTCGCGGAAATGTATGCGGAAGCGGCCCGGTCGATGGCGATCGACAGACGCGCCGAGGTGTCGCGTCAGCCCGGGCGAAAGGGTACGGACGCACCGTTAGTTTCCCTCATTGTACCGACCTACAATCGCCTGCCGATTCTTCGCAAGTGTCTGGCTGCCATTGAAAAGCAGACGCTTTCACCCGACAAGTTTGAGGTGCTGGTTATCGACGATGGTTCGACAGATGGAACGGGGGATTTCCTCCATCACTACCGCGCTCCGTTCAGCTTTGTGCACCTTCGCCAGTCCAACTCCGGTACGGGAGCCGCTCGCCGCCATGGCGCATCGGAGGCAAAAGGGGACTACCTGCTGCTGATGAACGATGACACGATATGTGATCCCCAGGTGCTGGAGGAGCATCTTCGCGTTCATAACAGATTGCAGTCCCAGTGTTGGGCCGTGCTCGGCAGTTTCGAATATCCCTCCGAAGCCCAGCGTCGCGCGCTAACCTATTATTTCTGTGTGGAACCTTTCATGTTTCCACAAGTCAGCATGGAAGATGGTTGTCCCTATGGATATTCCCAGTTCATTACCTGCAATCTGAGTATTCGTCGCGATGCTGTGATGGATGCTGGTTCATTCTCCTCAATCTACAAGTTAAGCGAGGATACGGAATTGGGCCTTCGGCTCTTTGAGAAGGGCTATCGCGTCCTGTACCATCCAGCAGCCCATGCCTGGCACGACCACCTACCTTATCCTGCGCGCAATCTCATCCGCCGGGCGCGAGTTTACGGAACGGACTACTTCCACATGTTTCGGCAGCATCCCCGTGTGATGAAGGAATGGGCAATGCCCGTCCCACTCACGGCTATGGATGAACAAAACGCCGCTCGCATCCTCGCCTATGTCGAATCCAATCGCAAAGATGTCGAACAAGCTATGGAAGCGTTGGAAAAGTGGGATGACATTGATTTTGCGTCAGTTCTGGAACGCAACCGGGACACTGCAAAGATGGTGCTTACGCTTTTCCGTCAGGCGGTGCCTGCCATCCACTGGTTCTACCTATATGAAACGATGTTTCAGACGATGGTGGTTGAGCTGAACCTAGCTCATATGACTCCCCGCGCCCCCGGCTCCTTTGCGGCGGGTGCGGCGGTGGCCTCGCGGTAGCGTTGGTTGAAAGACGAAACGGAGAGTTAGACGATGTTCGCCATTATCGGGATTTTGATTGTTTTCGGCGCCGTGCTCGGCGGTTTTCTGATGGAGCACGGGCATGTCAAGCTATTGCTCCAGCCTGCCGAGCTGCTCATCATCGGTGGGGCAGCGGTCGGTACCGTGCTCGTCGCAAATCCTTTTCACATCCTAAAGAAGATCGCGGGCGGCCTCGGTGCGGTGTTGGGTGGTTCAAAGTTCAACCAGCAAAAATATATCGAGTCACTGAAAATGATGTATGACCTGTTAAACAAAGCGCGGAAGGACGGCATTGTCGCACTCGAGGCAGATATAGAGGAACCGGAGAAGAGCCCGGTCTTTTCAAAGAATCCGTCATTCTTAAAAGATCATCACGTGCGCGATTTTGTCTGTGACACACTTCGCATGTCAGTCAGTGGTGGCGTGGAGCCTTTTGATCTGGATCAAATGATGGAATTGGACATGGAAGTTCATCACCACGCGGCGAGCCAGCCGGTTGCGGCGCTCAGCAGCATGGCGGACTCCTTGCCGGGTTTGGGCATCGTGGCCGCGGTTTTGGGCGTCGTGATCACCATGGGAGCGCTCGGCGGCCCACCGGAGGAAATCGGTCAAAAGGTCGCAGCCGCCCTCGTCGGGACTTTCCTTGGGATTTTGCTGTGTTATGGCATGGTCGGTCCACTGGCCGCAAACATGGCCAAGCTCGCAGACGACGAACACGCCTACTACCACGTTCTCCGGGTCCTCATCACGTCGTTTATCAAAGGGGCCCCGCCCATTATGGCGGTTGAAGTGGCTCGTCGGGCAATACCGGGCCATGTTCGCCCTTCGTTTAAGGATGTCGAAAAGATCTGCCGGTCCAGTGCAGCAGCCGCCGCGGCGGCCGGAAAGTGACGAATGCCGGATCTAGGCTCAAAATCGCCGATTATTATTATCAAGAAGAAGTCCGGCCATGGCGGGCATCATGGCGGCGCCTGGAAGGTGGCCTATGCAGATTTCGTCACGGCCATGATGGCGCTGTTTATCGTCCTCTGGCTGATGAATAGTAGTAAGCAGTTGCAAGTTGCGGTCGGTGGGTATTTCAAAGACCCTACCGGCAGTTCCAAGAAAGTGGGGACAAATCAGGCCGGGTCAGGCGAGAACTTCACGCTGACCAAAGACAACATGCCGAAGCTGAAGGAGGAACTTCAGAAAGTCGTCCGGCAAATGTCCAATTTCGACCGCCTCAAGAATCAGATCGAAATGACCATTACATCCGAGGGGCTCCGCATCGAACTGATGGAGTCTTCGTCAGGAACATTCTTTGAGAGCGGCAGTTCCGCGCTCAATGACGATGGCAAGGAACTCCTAGCAGCTCTCTCTCAGGAGCTCGATCACCTTCCCAACAAAGTGTTCATCGAGGGGCACACTGACGCCAAGCCCTACAGTGAGAACGCGCAGTACGGAAACTGGGAGCTCTCTTCGGACCGAGCGAATTCAGCACGGAGACTCATGCAGGCGAGCGGCTTGCGAGCCGATCAGATCTCCCAGGTTCGTGGTTACGCCGACCAGAAGCTTAGGGTCCCGGCAAATCCAATGGAGCCCTCCAATCGCAGAATCAGCCTCATTGTTCAATACATCACCAAAGACGAAGACGACGATAAGCCAGTCTCGGAATCCGAATCGAAATCTGAGTCTGGTTCTCCCAACTAGTCGAAGGCGCCAATATCCAATAAACGAGTTCGATGATGCAGTTCCGCCGACTGGTTCGCACAGGTGTTTGCCTGATGCTGCTGACCTGTCCGGCACTCGAACGGGACGACTGTATTCAATCCGTACTCTAATTTCCGGATAACTTACAGCGCGCCGCTGTGGAAAAGTCAATGCCCGCAAAATTAGGCCTGAACTTGTAATTCCTGCATTGGTATAGCAATTGCATTAGAGAGGATTCTGCTTGGGGCAGTGAAATTCGCTCTCTCATGGGAGTGCAAATCTGAGGGGAATTGCTACGACATCCTCCATCCGGTGGGTGGTTCCAAGCCGAGTACTAGTAAAAACAATCGGGCCAACCCCGGGGGAGTGTTCGAGTGAATGTCGAAAAGCAACATGGTCGAGCGCCAAACGTGCTGCTTGCAGAAGACGATGTCCCGCTTGCAAACTTTATCCAACGTCGTTTGGAAGCTGAATCCTTTCGAGTCCAACATGCTCAAGACGGAGAGACCGCAGCCCAAACCTTGAAAGAGCATTGCTATCAATTGGTGGTTCTGGATCTCAATCTGCCGAAGATGGACGGCATCGCCGTTCTGAGAGATATCCGTCCGGTCCAGCCCCGGATTCCCATTCTG
>Ga0335080_10000513_pt1 | contig 35551 bp, 28 predicted proteins | sample Lox_Sample_34_FD_206720 | JGI IMG/M metagenome (GOLD analysis project Ga0335080, IMG submission 206720) | Soil microbial communities from Loxahatchee National Wildlife Refuge, Florida, United States - Lox_Sample_3.4 | ecosystem: Environmental > Terrestrial > Soil > Wetlands | place: USA... | reverse complement strand
CGCCTTCCGCCGCCTGCAGGAGGCGGGCTGCGTCGAGGTGATCACCTCCACCGCCACCCACGCCTTCTTCCCGATGCTCGACCGCAACTGGGCGGCGCTGCGCGCCCAGGTGCACACCGCCGCGGATCTCTACCAGGCCCACTTCGGGGCGCGCCCGCGCGGCATGTGGCTCGGGGAGTGCGGCTACGTGCCCGGCGCGGACGAGCTGCTGCGCGAGGCGGCCATCCGCTACTTCCTCGTCGACACCCACGCCATCCTGTTCGCCGACCGCCGCCCCGTATACGGGGTGCACGCCCCCATCTACTGCTCCACCGGCGTGGCCGCCTTCGGGCGCGACACCGAGTCGTCGCAGCAGGTCTGGAGCGCCAAGGAGGGCTACCCGGGGGATCCGCAGTACCGGGACTTCTACCGGGACATCGGCTTCGACCTGCCCATGGACTACATCGGGCCGCATGTGCACCCCGAAGGCATCCGGATGTACACCGGCATCAAGTACCACGCCATCACCCACGCCAAGCTGCACGACAAGTGGGTCTACGACCCGGACGCGGCCCGCGCCCGCGCCGGACTGCACGCGTCGCACTTCCGCGGCAATCGCGAGAAGCAGGTGGAGGCGCTCGCCGCCCACATGGACCGGCCGCCCCTGGTGGTGAGCCCCTACGACGCCGAGCTCTACGGGCACTGGTGGTACGAGGGCCCGGTCTTCCTGAACGACGTCTTCCGCCAGCTCCACTACGACCAGAGCACGGTGGAGAGCATCACCCCGGGAGACTACCTGGACCGCCACCCCACGAACCAGGTCGCCACCCCCAGCTTCTCCTCCTGGGGAGCGAAGGGCTACGCCGAGCACTGGTGCAACGAGACCAACGCCTGGACCTACCGGCACCTGCACGTGGCCGCCGAGAGGATGACGGAGCTGGCGCACAGCAACCCCGGGGCCACCGGCCTCGAGCGCCGCGCGCTCAACCAGGCGGCCCGGGAGCTCATGCTCGCCCAGTCGAGCGACTGGACCTTCATCATGACCACCGGCACCACCGTCCCCTACGCCACCCGCCGCTTCAACGAGCACGTGGTCCAGTTCAACCAGCTCTACAAGGACCTGAAGGACGGGAGCCTGGACGAGAGGCGCGTTGCCGACCTCGAGTCCCGCGACAACATCTTCCCCAACGTGGACTACCGCATCTACGCCACCTAGGGCCGGCGGCTCCCCACAGGCCCGGTTCCCGGCGGCGGCGCGCGATGGCGACGGACCCTAGACCCCTGAAGATCCTGTTCGTGTCGTCGGAGGTGTCGCCCTTCGCCAAGACCGGCGGCCTGGGCGACGTGGTGGGAGCGCTCCCGAAGGCGCTGCACCGTCGCGGCTTCGACGTGCGGGTGGTGACGCCGCTCTACCAGGGGATGAACTGGCACCAGCTGGAGCGGCTCGACGGCGCGCTCGCGGTCCCCATGTGGTGGGGGAACGCGCTCGCCGGGGTGCGGCTCGGGCACCTGCCCCAGAGCGACGTCCCGGTCTACTTCCTCGAGTACAACCGGTACTTCGACCGGCCTCACCTCTACGGGCCGCCCGGCGACGGCTACGGCGACAACCTGGAGCGCTTCGCCTTTCTCTCCCGCGGCGCCCTCGAGCTCGCCAAGGCGCTCAACTTCCTCCCGGACGTGATCCACGCCCACGACTGGCAGACGGCGCTCGTGCCGGTCTACGTGAACACCGTCGAGTGGGCGAAGCCGCTCCACGGGGCCGCCACCGTCTACACCATCCACAACCTCGCCTACCAGGGAGTGCTCGACGGCGGGGCCCTCTTCATCACCGGCCTGGGGCGCGAGCACTACCACCCCGGCGAGTTCGAGCACTTCGGGGCGATGAACCTGACCAAGGCGGCGCTCCGGCACGCCACCATGCTCTCCACCGTCAGCCCCACCTACGCCGCCGAGATCCAGACCTCCGCCTTCGGCTGCGGGCTCGACGGCGTCCTGCGCGAGCGGGCGGGAGACCTGGTGGGCATCCTGAACGGCGTCGACGTCGACGACTGGAACCCGGCCACCGACCCGCACATCGAGGCGAACTTCTCCCCCGGCCACCTGGAGGGGAAGGGGCCCTGCAAGGCGACGCTGCAGATCGAGGCGGGACTGCCCGCCGACCCGCGCCTCCCGCTCTTCGGGGCGGTGGGGAGGCTCACCCACCAGAAGGGGTTCGACGTCCTCGCCCACTGCATGGACCGGGTGCTCGGCTGGGACGCCCAGTTCGTCCTGCTCGGCAACGGGGACCGGGACGCCGAGCACTTCTTCGGGACGCTCTCGGCCCGGCGCCCGGACAAGTTCAAGGCCTGGCTGGGCTTCGACAACGGCCTCGCCCACCGCATCACCGCCGGGGCCGACTTCCTCGTCATGCCCTCGCGCTTCGAGCCCTGCGGCCTGAGCCAGATGTACGCCATGCGCTACGGGACCCTGCCCATCGTGCGCGCCACCGGGGGGCTCGTGGACACGGTGCGGAACTACCAGGAGGCGGGGGGAGCCGGGACCGGCTTCGTCTTCGAGAACCTCAGCGCCGAGGCGCTCGCCAACACCATCGGCTGGGCCCTCTCCACCTACCACGACCGGCCGCACCACATCCGGGCCATGCGGCAGCGCGCCATGGAGGGGGACTTCTCCTGGGACCACGCCGCCGACGCCTACCAGGACCTCTACCTCGAGGCCTACCGGCGCCGGCGCGGCCATCCCTTCCAGGGCCGCCTCCCCGCCCGCCGGCGCTAGGGAGGCGCGCCCGCGCCCGGCGCCTCCGGGGCGAGCGAAGGCATGGGACAGCCGAGGGACGCGGCCACCGCGCGCAGGATCTCGTCCTCCCTCTCGGTCACCACCCCGTCGGCGAGCGCCACCGCCGCGCACGCGGCGACGAGGCGCGCCTTGAGCGGCGGCGCCGCCTCGTCCAGGCGGGCGAGGGCGGCGTCGAGGCGGGCCCCGTCGATGCGGTCCCGCGGGAGGAGCCGCCAGGAGGCCGGGATCCCGAGCGAGCGCAGCCCGGCCTCGAGGGCGCGCTGCGCGAGCGCGGGGTCGCGCTCCCCGGCCCAGGCGAGCGCGGAGAGGAGGTCCAGGCACTCGGGCGCGACCTCGTCGAGCGAGCGGACCCGCCCGGGCGGGGCGGCGCGCCCGCCGAGGAGCGGGGAGAGGCGCCGGCGCACGATCCGCCCCGCCGCCCACTCGAAGACGGTGTGTCGCTCGCCGGCGGCGGCGACGGCGCCGAGCTCCTGGGAGAGCGCTCGCGCCTGCGGGGGAGAGAGGTGGTCGAGGGCCGGGAGCGCCAGGCCGAGGAGCGCCATCCGGTCGCGCCCGGGCACGGAGTCCACCGCCCCCGCCAGCCGGCGGACCTCCTCGGCGGCGGCCGGGTCGGCCCGGAGCGCCTCGAGCTGCCCGGCCCGCGCCTCCTCGTCCCGCTCGAGGACCAGGGCGAGCACGAGGGCCCGGGCGCCGAAGGGCTCCCGGGCGGCCTCGAGCGCCGAGGGGGGAAGGGCGGCGAGCCGCTCCCCCGCCGCCCGCACGTGCACCGGGAGGGGCCTTCCCACCGAGAGAGCGGCGGCCTGAGCCAGGGCGGCCGCGGTCGGGGGCGACGGCGGCTCCGGGGCCGGCGCTGCCAGCGGAGCCGGGCGCGCCCCGGGAAGCCCCTGCGGCTGGAGGCGGCGGATGCGCTCCTCGATGGGGGGGTGGGTGGCGAAGAGGCCGGAGAGGAAGTCGCCCACCCCCTCGGCGAAGAAGAGGTGCGAGGCCTCGAGCGCCTGCGGGGCCTCGAGCCTCGACCCCTCGCGCGCGATCTTGGAGAGGGCCCCCACCAGGCCGTCCGGGTTCCGGGTGAACTGCACCGCGGCGGCGTCGGCGAGGAACTCCCGCTGCCGGGAGACCGCGAGCCGGATGAGCCGCCCGAAGAACGCCCCCACCGAGCCGGCGACGACGAGGCACAGCCCCATCCCCAGGGCCGCTCCCCTGCCGCGGCCGTCGCCGCGCCCCCCGTCGGCGCGCAGGAGGATCCGGCCCACCAGCGCCAGCACCGTGAGCCCTCCCACGAGCGCCATGAGCCGGGTGCTGAGGCGGGTGTCGGCGTTGAGCACGTGGGAGAGCTCGTGCGCCACCACCCCCTGGAGTTCGTCGCGGCTGAGCGAGTCGAGGGCACCCCGGGTGACGGCGACCACCGATCGGTCGGGCGTGAAGCCGGCCGCGAAGGCGTTGATGCCGGGCTCGCGCTCGAGGACGTAGAGGCCGGGCACGGGAAGGCCGGCGGCGATCGACATCTCCTCGAGCACGTTCACGAGCTTCCGCTCCGCCGGGTCGCTCGTCTGCCGGTCGACGCGCCGGCCGCCGAGCATGCGCGCCACCGCGTCGCCGCCCCCGGCCGCCAGCCGGATGGCGTGGAAGGCGCTCCCGAGCAGGACGACGAGCGACACCCCGGCCGCCACCGGGAGGAAGAGCATCGCCGGGTTCGCGCCCACCGCCAGGGACAGGCCGACGTCGACGATGGCCGCGGTGGCGAGCCAGGCGAGCGCGAAGGAGAGGACGAGGACGAGGGTGCGCCGGCGCGCCCTCGCCTGCGCGTCGAAGAAGTCGAGGGTCCTCCCCGGCGGCGCCATGGGGGAGCCGCTAGAACGAGACCTTCACCGCCTCGCGCTCCGCCGGCGCCTCCACCTCGAACGGCTGGGCGGCCGGGAACCCCCCGGCGAGGAGAACGCCCGGGAAGGTCTCGCGGCCGTTGTTGTAGGCCATGACCGCGTCGTTGTAGGCCTGGCGGGCGAACGCGATCCGGTTCTCGGTGGAGGAGAGCTCCTCCATGAGCTGCGACATGGTCTGGTTGGCCTTGAGGTCCGGGTAGGCCTCCGCCACCGCCAAGAGGCGGGAGAGGGACCCGGAGAGCGCGCCCTCGGCGGCGGCCAGCCCCTGCATGGCCTGAGGGTCGCCGGGGTTCGCCGCCGCCACCCGGACCGCGGTGGCCGCGCTGTTGCGGGCCGCCACCACCGCCTCGAGCGTCTCGCGCTCGTGCTTCAGGTAGGCCTTGGCCGTCTCCACCAGGTTGGGGATGAGGTCGTGGCGCCGCTTCAGCTGGACGTCGATCTGGCTGAAGGCGTTCCGGTAGGCGTTCCGCTTGGTGACGAGCCCGTTGTAGATGGAGATCGCCGCGAAGGCGGCGATGCCGACCAAGGCGATCAACACCAGGAAAGCGATCATGGAGCCCTCCGGCGGCGGATCCCGCGCCCGCCAAGAATGACACACCTCGACTCCGGGAGAGGTTCCGAGTGCGTGCCGAAGTTCGACCTCGGGCACCCGCCTGGGGCGGGAGGCCCGACGCGCCGCGGCGAGGAGGGCGCCGGCCGCGAGCCGGAGCAGAGGCCAGGGTGCTCGATTCGACCGCGCCCCTGCCCTGGCCGCGCCCATGCGATCATGCGGCGGCGAAGGTGCGTGCGATCGACGGAGGCCTTCCATGCCGAGAGAGCCGGGCCGCGAAGCGGAGGGGCCAAGGGTTCTGCTGGGGCGCGACCACCAGCGGCTTCGCCAGCTCCTCAACGGGCTCGTGGAGGAATTCGAGGAGGGCGACCCCGACGACCTGCGCGACACCTGGGCGCGCTTCGAGGAGCACCTGCAGGCGCACCTGGGAGCCGAGGAGAGCCACATCCTCCCCCTCCTCGAGGCCGTCGATCCCGCCGAGGCCCGGGCGCTCCGGGCCGAGCACGTCGCCTTCCGCAAGACGGTGGAGGAGCTCGCGGTGGGAGTCGACCTGCACGCGGTCCGGCTCGATGCGGTGCGCGAGTTCGCCGACGCGCTCCGCCGCCACGCCGAGAGGGAGGACCGCCTCATGTACCGCTTCGCCGAGCGGGAGGTCCCGGAGGCGGGCCGGGAGGCCATCGCCCGCGCCGTGGGCGGGGGACGCGTCGCGCACCGCGACGAGGAGTGACCGGGCCGGTGCCCCGCTACCGGCCCGCGTCTCCCCTGCGGAAGGGGAGCGAGAGCTCGTCGAGCCGGGCCTTCAGCTCCGGGGCGAGTGGCGTGGCGGCGGCGGCGATCGCCGCCGGGAGCTGCTCCGGTCGGCTGGCGCCGATGATGGCGGCGGTGACCGCCGGGTGGGCGAGCACCCAGGCCACCGCCAGGGTGACGAGCGGCAGGCCCGCCTCCTTCGCCAGCGCCGCGAACCTCTCGACCGCCTCGAACATCTCCTCGCGCCAGTAGCGGTCCTGGTAGCGCTGCGCCACGGTCCCCAGGGTGAAGCGCGATCCCTCGGGGGGGCGCCCGCGCACGTGCTTGCCGCTCAGGAACCCGCCGGCGATGGGGTTGTAGGGGATGACGCCCAGGCCCTCCTCCAGGCACAGGGGCAAGAGCTCGCGCTCGATCTCCCGGAAGAGCAGGTTGTAGCGCGGCTGCACCGAGTCGAAGCGGGCGATCCCCAGCGCCTCGCTGCGCCCGAGCGCCCGGGCGACCTGGTAGGCGAGGAAGTTGGAGCAGCCGACGTAGCGGGCGCGCCCGGAGCGGACCACGTCCTCGAGCGCCCGCAAAGTCTCGTCGATGGGGGTCTCGGGGTCGGGGCTGTGCAGCTGGTACAGGTCGACGTGATCGGTGCCGAGCCGCCGCAGCGAGGCGTCGATGGCGTCGAAGACGTGCTTCCGGGAGTTGCCGCGGTCCCAGGGCCGGGCCGACATGGGGAAGAAGCACTTGGTGGCGACGACGAAGTCCCGGCGGCGCCCGGAGAGCCAGCGCCCCACGATCTCCTCGGTGCGCCCGGTGGTCTCGAGGGTGCCTCCCACCGGGTAGACGTCGGCGGTGTCGAGGAAGGTGATCCCGGCGTCCGCGGCGGCGTCGAGGATGGCGCGCGCGGCGGCCTCGTCGCACTGGAGCCCGAAGGTCATGGTGCCGAGGCAGAGGCGGGACACTTTGAGGCCGGTGCGGCCCAGGCGGACGCTGTCCATGGCGCCGCCATTGTGGTCCGAGTCTCGCTACCCCGGCAAGCTGGGCTGGGGAGGCGGAGCCGCGGGGGAGGCGGCCGCGCCCACCGGGCGGCGCCGCTTGGAGAAGCGGTCGAGGGCCAGGTACACGACGGGAGTGGTGAAGAGCGTGAGCGCCTGCGAGAAGAGGAGGCCGCCCACGATGGCGATGCCGAGCGGGCGCCGCATCTCCGAGCCCGAGCCGCTCCCCAGGGCCAGCGGCAGGCCGCCGAGGAGGGCCGCCATGGTGGTCATCATGATGGGGCGGAAGCGGAGCAGGCAGGCCTGGTAGATGGCTTCGTGGCTCGAGAGCGCCTGGTCGCGCTCCGCCTCGATGGCGAAGTCGATCATCATGATGGCGTTCTTCTTCACGATGCCGATGAGCAGGATCACCCCGATGAGGGCGATGATGCTGAAGTCGGTCTTGAAGGCCATGAGCGCGAGGAGCGCGCCCACGCCCGCCGACGGCAGCGTGGAGATGATGGTGATGGGGTGGATGAGGCTCTCGTAGAGGACCCCGAGGACGATGTAGACGGCGAAGAGCGCGGCCAGCACCAGGATGGGCTCGCTGGCGAGCGACTGCTGGAAGGCCTGGGCGGTCCCCTGGAAGGAGGCGCGGATGCTGGCCGGGACCCGGATGGACGCCTCCGCCTTGCGGATGGCGTCGATGGCCTGGCTGAGGGCCACCCCCGGCGCCAGGTTGAAGGAGAGGGTGACGGCCGGGAACTGACCCTGGTGGTTCACCGACAGGAGCGTCGGCTCCCGCTTGTACTTGGCGATGGCCGCGAGCGGGACCTGCGCGCCGGTCTGGCTCTCCACGAAGATCCGGTCGAGCGCCAGGGGCTCGGTCTGCAGCTCCGGTTTCACCTCCAGCACCACCCGGTACTGGTTCAGCTGGGTGAAGATGGTGGAGACCTGCCGCTGCCCGAAGGCGTCGTAGAGGGCGTCGTCCACCGCCTGGGGCAGGATTCCCAGGCGCGAGGCGGTGTCGCGGTCGATGTCGAGGGTGAGCTGCAGGGCGCTCGTCTGCTGGTCGGTGGCGACGTCGCGTAGCTCCGGCAGGGTCTTGAGCCTGTCGAAGACCCGGGGGGCCCACTGGTTCAGCTCGTCGAGGTTCGCGTCCTGCAGGGTGTACTGGTACTGGGTGCGGGTGATGCGCCCGCCCACCCGCACGTCCTGGATCGACTGGAGGTAGAGGGCGATGCCGGGGACCTTGGCCAGCTTCGGCCGCAGCCGGTTGATGACCCGGTCCGCGTCCACCTTGCGCTCCGAGACGGGCTTCAGCTCGATGAAGACGAAGCCGTTGTTGAGCGCCAGGCCGGAGCCGCTCCCGCCGATGAACGACACCATGTGGTTCACCGCCGGGTCGGACATCACCACCTTGTTGAGCGCCTCCTGCCGCGCCTTCATGGCCGGGAAGGAGACGTCCTGGGGGGCGTCCGAGACGCCGGAGATGACGCCGGTGTCCTGCTGCGGGAAGAGTCCCTTCGGCACCATCACGTAGAGCGCCACCGTCAGGACGGCGCAGGCGATGGTGGCGGCGAGCATGAGCGACTCGTGGCCGAGGACCCAGCGCAGCGAGCGCGAGTACGTCGCCAGCATCCCCTGGAAGAAGCGCTCGGTGGCGCGGTGGAGGCGGCCGTGGGGCTGCTCGTCGCGGGCCCGCAGGAGCCGCGAGGCCATCATGGGGGTGAGGGTGAGCGAGATCACCGCCGAGATGGCGATGGCGACGCTCAGGGTGACGGCGAACTCGCGGAAGAGGCGCCCCACCATGCCGCCCATGAGGAGGATGGGGATGAAGACCGCGAGCAGCGAGGCGGTGATGGAGACGATGGTGAATCCGATCTGCCTCGCCCCCTTGATGGCGGCCTGGAAGGGTGCCTCGCCTTCCTCGATGAAGCGGGCCACGTTCTCGGTCACCACGATGGCGTCGTCGACCACGAACCCGGTGGCGATGGTGAGCGCCATGAGCGAGAGGTTGTTGAGGCTGAACCCCATCAGGTACATGGCGGCGAAGGTGCCCACCAGGGAGAGCGGCACCACCACGCTGGGGATGAGGGTGGCCCAGGCGCTGCGCAGGAAGGCGAACACCACCAGCACCACCAGCACCACGCTCAGCACCAGGGTGAACTCCACGTCGTGCACCGAGGCGCGGATGGTCTGGCTGCGGTCGAGCGCCACCTGCCAGTCGATGGCCGGTGACACCGCGCGCGCCAGGTCGGGCATGAGGTCCTTCACCCGGTCGACGACGTCGATGATGTTGGCCCCCGGCTGGCGCCGGATGATGACGGCGATGGTGCGCGCCCCGTTGGTCCAGCCGGCGACGCGGTTGTTCTCCACGTCGTCGATGACCATGGCGACGTCCTGGAGCCGCACCGCCGCCCCGTTGTTGTAGGCGAGCACGAGCGGCTTGAAGAGCGCTGCCCGGGGGAGCTGGTCGTCGGCGGCGATGCTGCTCGCCTGGACGGGGCCGCCCAGCGATCCCTTGGGGGAGTCGACGGTGGCCTTGGCGAGGAGGGAGCGCACGTCCTCGAGCCCCAGGCCGAGACCGGCGAGGGCGGTGGGATCGACCTGCACCCGCACCGCCGGCTGCTGGCCCCCGCCCACGTAGACCTGCCCCACCCCCGGCACCTGCGAGATCTTCTGCGCCAGGATGTTGTTGGTGATGTCGTAGACCTGGGCGAGCGGCAGGGTCTTCGAGCTCAGGGAGAGGATGAGGATGGGGGCGTCGGACGGGTTCACCTTCCGGTAGCTGGGTCGGCTCGGCAGGTTGGGCGGCAGGTCCCCCATGGCGGCGTTGATGGCCGCCTGCACGTCGCGCCCGGCGGCGTCCACGTCGCGCTCCAGGTCGAACTGGAGGGTGATCCCCACCGTGCCGAGAGAGCTCACCGAGGTCATCTCGGCCAGGCCGGCGATGCGGCCGAAGCGCCGCTCGAGCGGCGTGGCCACCGACGAGGCCATGGTCTGGGGGCTCGCCCCCGGGAGGGTGACGCCGACGGCGATGGTGGGGAAGTCCACCCGGGGCAGGGGCGCCACCGGGAGCTGGGTGAAGGCCGCCGCCCCCGCCAGCAGGATGGCGGCGGCGAGCAGCGAGGTCGCGATGGGCCGCCGGATGAACGGCTCGGAGATGCTCACGACGCCTCGGGAGCCGCGGGCGCGCCGCGGGGCGAGCGCAGGCGCTTCAGGAAGCGCGAGAGCCGGTCCATGTAGAGGTAGACCACCGGCGTGGTGTAGAGCGTAAGCAGCTGGGAGATGACCAGGCCGCCGACGATGGAGATGCCGAGGGGCCGACGGAGCTCCGACCCCGTCCCGGTGCCGAGCGCCAGCGGCAGCCCGCCGAGGAGCGCGGCCATGGTGGTCATCATGATGGGCCGGAAGCGGAGCAGGCAGGCCTGGTAGATGGACTCCTCCGGCGACGCGCCCCGCTCGCGCTCCGCCTCCAGCGCGAAGTCGATCATCATGATGGCGTTCTTCTTCACGATGCCGATGAGGAGCACCACCCCGATGAGGGCGATGATGCCGAAGTCGATGCGGAAGAGCATGAGCGCGAGCAGCGCCCCCACCCCGGCCGAGGGCAGCGTGGAGAGGATGGTGATGGGGTGGATGTAGCTCTCGTAGAGTACCCCGAGGACGATGTAGACCGTGATCACCGCCGCCAGGATGAGGATGGGCTCGGTGGCGAGGGACTCCTTGAAGGCCTGGGCGGTGCCGGTGAAGTCGGCCCGGACGCTCGGGGGCATCCCGATCTCGTCCTCGGCGCGGTGGATGGCGTCGACGGCGGCGCCGAGCGAGATTCCGGGCGCGACGTTGAAGGAGATGGTGGCCGCCGGGAACTGCCCCTGGTGGCTGATGGAGAGCGGGGTGCGCGCCGGCTCGAAGTGGGTGAAGGCCGAGAGCGGCACCTGGTCGCCGGTGACCGAGGACACGTAGATGTGCGAGAGGGCCTGCGCGTCCTGCTGGAACTCCGGCTTCACCTCCAGGATGACGCGGTACTGGTTGAGCTGCGTGAAGATGGTGGAGACCTGGCGCTGCCCGAAGGCGTCGTAGAGGACGTCGTCGATGGCCTGGGGGAGGATCCCGAGCCGCGAGGCGGTGTCCCGGTCGATGGTGAGCTTCGCCTGGAGGCCGGCCGTCTCCTGGTCGCTGGCGACGTCGCGGAGCTCCGGCAGGGTCTGCAGCTTCTGGAGCACCCTCGGCCCCCACCGCTCGAGCTCGTCGGCGTCCGCGTCCTCGAGGGTGTACTGGTACTGGGTGCGGCTCACCCGCGTGTCGATCTGGAGGTCCTGCACCGGCTGGAGGTAGAGGGAGATGCCCGACACCGCCGCGATCTTGGGCTTCAGCCGGGCGATGATCTCCTCGGCGCTGGCGCTGCGCTCGTCGCGCGGCTTGAGCACGATGGAGAGCCGCCCGCTGTTGGGGGTGGAGTTGGTGCCGTCCGCCCCGATGAAGGAGGCCACCGAGGCCACGTCGGGGTCGGAGCGCACCACGTCGGCGAGGGCCATCTGCCGGGTGCGCATGGCGTCGAACGAAACGTCCGCCGGGGCCTCGGAGACGCCCATGAGCAGCCCGGTGTCCTGCTGGGGGAAGAAGCCCTTCGGCACCACGATGGCGAGCGCCGCGGTGAGGAGCAGGGTGCCGACGGTGACGGCCAGGGTGAGCGGCTGGTGGCGGAGCACCCAGGAGAGGCTCCGGTCGTAGCCGTGGAGCATGCGGTTGAAGCCGTGCTCGAAGAGCACGGCGAGCCGTCCCGGCTTCTCGTGCGGCCGCAGCAGAAAGGCGCACATCATGGCGGTGAGGGTGAGGGAGAGCAGCGCCGAGACCCCGATGGCGATGCTGAGCGTCACCGCGAACTCGCGGAAGAGCCGCCCGATGATCCCGCCCATGAAGAGGAGCGGGATGAGCACCGCCACGAGCGAGACCGTGAGCGAGACGATGGTGAAGCCGATCTGCTTCGCTCCCTTGAGCGCCGCCTCGAAGGGCGGGTCTCCCGCCTCCACGAAGCGCGAGATGTTCTCGATCATGACGATGGCGTCGTCCACCACGAAGCCGGTGGAGATGGTGAGCGCCATGAGAGAGAGGTTGTTCAGGCTGTATCCGCACAGGTACATGACGCCGAAGGTGCCGATGAGCGAGAGCGGCACCGCCACGCCCGGGATGACGGTGGCGCGCAGGCTGCGCAGGAACAGGTAGATCACCGCCACCACCAGCACCACGCTCAGCACCAGGGTGAACTGGACGTCGTCCACCGAGGCGCGCACCGTCTGGGTGCGGTCGGTGAGGATGCGCACGTCGATCCCGCGCGGCAGCGCCGTCGAGAGGCGCGGGAGGAGGGACTTCACCCGCTCGGCGACGTCGATGACGTTGGCGCCGGGCTGGCGCTGCACGTTGAGGATGATGGCCGGCTTGTCGTTGGCCCAGCCGGCGAGCTGGGCGTTCTCCACCCCGTCGATGACGCTCGCCACGTCCTGCAGGCGGATGGGGGACCCGTTGCGGAAGGCCAGGATGAGGGGGCGGAAGCTCGCCGCCCGGTCGAGCTGGTCGTTGGTCTGCAGGGTGAAGTCCTGGCGCGGGCCGTCGAGGTTCCCCTTGGGCTGGTTGACGTTCGCCTTCACGAGGACCTGGCGGACGTCCTCCAGGCTCAGGCCCGCGCCCGCCAGCGCCGCGGGATCGACGCGCACGCGCACCGCCGGCTTCTGCCCGCCGTTGATGGTGACGAGCCCGACGCCCGCCACCTGCGAGATCTTCTGGGCGAGGATGGAGTCGGCCACGTCGTCCACCTGATCGATGGGCAGGGTGTCCGAGCTCACGCTCAGGGTCAGGATGGGGGCGTCGGCGGGGTTGCTCTTGCTGTAGGTGGGGGGGGCCGGTAGCGTGGGCGGAAGCAGGTTGGTGGCGGCGTTGATGGCCGCTTGCACGTCCTGCTCCGCCGCGTCGATGCTGCGATCGAGCTCGAACTGCAGCGTGATCTGCGACGTCCCGAAGCTCGAGATGGACGTCATCTGGTTCAGCGACGGCATCTGCCCGAACTGACGCTCGAGCGGGGTGGTCACCGCCGAGGACATGGTCTCGGCGCTCGCGCCCGGCAGGGTGGTGGACACCACGATGGTGGGGTAGTCCACCTGGGGCAGGGCGGAGACGGGGAGCTCCCGGTAGCCGAGCAGGCCGGCGAGCAGCAGCCCCACCGTGAGCAGCGAGGTGGCGACCGGGCGCCGGATGAACGGCTCGGAGACGCTCATGGGGCGGCGTTCTCGCCGAGCAGGCCCGCCTGCTCGGTGCCCGAGCTCTTCTCTCGCGGCGCCACCTTGCTGCCAGCGCGCAGCTGGCTCTGCCCGTCCGCCACCACCCGCTCCCCCTCCTTCAACCCGGCGTCGACGATGGCGATCTGCCCGAGGGGCGCGTCGGCCTTGACCGTCCTCGCGGCCACGGTGTCGTCGCTGCCGATGACGTAGACGAAGGTGCCGTTGGGGCCGCGCTGCAGCGCGGTGGAGGGGACCACGAGAGCGTCCGGGCGCGTCCCGAGAAGCAGGCGCGCCTTCACGAACTGGTTCGGCCACAGCGCCCGGTGCGGGTTGGGGAGGATCGCCTTCAGGCGGATGGTGGCGGTGGCCTGGTTGATCTGGTTGTCGACGAGCTCCAGGTGGCCGGTGCCGAGCAGGGTGGAGCCGTCGCGGCTGTAGGCGCGGACCTCGAGCTTGCCGTGCTCCATCTGGGCGGCGATGCGCGGCAGGTCGTCCTGCGGCAGGGTGAAGATCACCGCGATGGGATCGAGCTGGGTGACCACCACCATCCCGTTCGCGTCGTTGGCGTGGACCAGGTTTCCGGGATCCACCAGGCGCACCCCGGTGACGCCATCGACCGGCGAGGTGATGCGGGCGTAGTCGAGGTTCAGGCGCGCGCTCTCGATGGCCGCCTTGTCCACCTCGACGCTCCCCTCCAGTTGGCCCACCTGGGCGACGCTGTCGTCCACCGCCTGCTGGGCCACGAGCTTCTGCTGGAGCAAGGTCTTGTTCCGCTCCGCGTTGATGCGCAGGTCGGCGAGCTGCGCCCTGTCGCGGGCGAGCGCCCCTTCCGCCTGGTGCAGCTGGATCTGGAACGGCCGCGGGTCGATGAGGGCGAGCACCTGCCCCTTCTTCACCGCGTCTCCCTCCTTGAAGAGGACCTGGTCGAGACGCCCGTCCACCTGCGACTTGACGGTGATGGTGTTGTACGCGATCACGGTCCCGAGCCCCTCGAGCCAGGTGGGCACGTCCCGCCGGGCCACGGTGGCCGAGACCACCGGGATGGCGCGCTGGGCGGCGGCGTCGCTCGCGGCCTGCGCGGCGGCCCTGGTCGCCGAGCGGCTCCGGACGAGCCAGGCGGTGACGGCGATCACCGCGAAGAGGGCCAAGCCCCCGATAACCCACCGCCTTGCCCTCATGACGACTCCTTCGACTTCCCTCGGGACCCCCGAGAGGCGGATGCAGGGCTCGCCGCCAGCCGCGGCGCTCCCCGTCGTGAGTATCTAACCGGCACTCGGGCCTCAACGTTCCGGCGGTCCTCCCCCGGTATTGGGGGCGCTGCGCGAGGTCCGATCCGAGCCGGGCGCCGCCATCCTAACGGAGAATCCCCCGGCATTCCGCGAGATTCATCATGCTTAACAAAGGCGCAGCGCGGGGAGCCGGGAGGTGCCTCGCCCGGGGCGATCGCGAGGAGCGGACTCCCGGCCCGCGGCCCGGGCGCCCTCCCGGTCGAGGGGCGGCGGCTGTGAGGTGATCGCCCGTCACCTGCTCGTTGCCGGCCGCGGGTTTCTCGGTCCGTCGAAGGTTTGGTAAAAGGGACGAGGAGGCGCGGGCCGTGGCGGGCGTCTTTGGAAGTCCCTCGGCGCGCCGCCTCCGGAGCGGGGCATGGGAGTCGGCATGGAGCCGCTGCAATGGAATCCGTCGCTCTCCGTCGGCCAGGGCGAGATCGACGGACAGCACCGGGAGTTGTTCGAGCGGGCGGGCCACTTCTTCGCGGTCCGCGGGGCGCCGGACAAGGTGCCCCAGATCTCCGCGGCCTTCATGTACCTCGACAGCTACGTGCGCTTCCACTTCGCCCAGGAGGAGAAGCTCATGCTCCGCATCGGCTACCCGGAGCTGGCGGAGCACCAGGGAGAGCACCGCGACTACATCCGGCGGCTCGACAGCGTGAAGAGCCAGTTCGAGTCAGAGGGCGACTCGGCCGCCGTGGCGATGGCGCTCGACGGCCTGCTCCGGCTGTGGCTCGTCGATCACATCGGGCAGGCCGACAAGAGGGTCGGGGACTTCGCCGCCCGGGCGCCGGCGGCCCGCTAGAGCGCGGCGCCCGGGGCGGAGCGTTCGCCCCGCCCCACCCGTCTCGGGGAGAAGGGGTCGCGGTGCCCAGACGCCGAGCGGCGGTCCTCCTCGTCCTCGTCTCCCTCTCCGGGGAGGCTCGCGCGCTCGAGCCCCCGGCTCCGGCTCCCCTCTACTACGACCTGGCGCTCGACCTCTCGGTGACGGGCGGCGCGCTCCTCGCCTCCCTGCTCCTCGCCGGCTTCGAGAACGAGCTCGTGCCGGCGAGCTGCCGCTGGTGCGGCCCCGGGTCCGTCGACTATCGCCTGCGCAACGCCTCGCTGTGGGCAAACCCGCAGGCGGCCGACGCGCTCTCCGGCGTCCTCGCCAACGCGGCCATCCCCGTCGCCATGCTCGGGTACCTCCTGCTCTCGGCGAACGCCTCCGGTGACTTCACCGCCGGCCTCGTGGACGTCCTCCTCGTCGCCGAGGCGGTGGCGCTCGCGGAGGTGCTCACGGAGGGCGTGAAGGAGATCGCCGGGCGGCAGAGGCCCTGGGCCTACTTCGGCCCCAATCCCGGCCACGGGGGGCCTCCGGCGAACGTCTCCTTCTTCTCCGGCCACACCTCCTTCGCCTTTTCCACCGCGGCGGCGACGTTCACGGTGGCCTCGCTCCGTGCCTATCCGGGCGCCTGGATCGCGGGGACGGCCGGCCTCGCCGCCGCGGCCTTCGTCGGCTACCTCCGGATGGCGGCCGACGCCCACTACTTCACCGACGTGCTCGCGGGAGCTGCCGTCGGGGCACTGGTGGGCTTCGCGGTGCCCTACCTCTTCCACGGGAGGAAGGACCCCTCCGAGCCGGGAGCGATCTCGCCCGCTCCCGGCGGCATCGCCGTCACACTGTGGTGAGGCGCCCGCCCCAGGCGGACGGGGCGCTCCCTCCGGAGGAGGCCGGTCAGGAGACGGCGGTGGGCTCGAGGACGACGGTGAAGGCGGACGGCTCGTCCTCCCCGGGCCTCCGCTCCAGGAGGTAGAGGACGACGGCGTCCGGACCGGGCCGCTCGCGAAGCCGCCTGGCGGCGTCGCGCCCCCGGGCGCCCGGCGGGCGGCCAGGAGGGAGAGGAGATCTCGCGCGCTCTCGTCCCGGTAGTCGGCAAGTCCGGCGCGGTCGGCGACGACGAGGACGTGACGACAGGGCTCGGTGAGCTCGCCGCCCTCCGTCATGAGGGCGTGCGCGCACACGGGGCAGAGGAACCCCGGCGCCCCGCGCTCGGCGGCGAATGGCGAGCGGTGCCGGTGGTGGGGGAGGCCAATGGACATCCGACGACCTCGGCGGCGAGTGGCGAGGCGCCAGCGACTTCTTCGCCCAGAGCGCGCCGTCGCCTGCCCCGCCGCTCGGAGGCGACGGCCAGCGCCGGCGGCGGAGGCGCACCCGTCCGGTTATGGCTCCCGGGTGCGGGCCCTGCTCGAGTCGAGAGCCCCGGCGGCTACGGTGCTCGTGCGCCTCGCCGTGGGCTCCATCTTCCTCTCCGAGGGGATCCAGAAGTTTCTCTTCCCGGACCTGCTCGGGGCGGGGCGCTTCGCGCGCATCGGCATCCCCGCCCCAGAGATCCTGGGCCCGTTCGTGGGAGCGGTGGAGATCCTGTGCGGGGTCCTCGTCCTCGCGGGCCTCCTCACCCGGCTCGCGGCTCTCGTGCTCTTCGTGAACATCTCCGTGGCCCTCGTCTCCACGAAGGTTCCCATCCTCCTCGGCCGGGAGTTCCTCGTCTTCCACCTGCCCAAGGTCGCGCGCTACGGCTTCTGGGGCATGGCGAGCGAGGCGCGCACCGACCTGGCGATGCTCCTCGGCACGCTCTTCCTGGCGATCGCGGGCGCTGGCCCGCTCTCCCTCGACCGGGCCTTCTCGGCGCGCGCGCCCGGCTCGGCCCCGGGCGCTGCGGAATCCGCATTTTCGGTTGGCGCCGAGCGCACTTCCCCTCCCTGAGGACCCGCCGGTCCGCACGCGACGTGACACCTGTCAAGGCCGCACGGCGAGTGCGGGGCTAGTGTGCGCGAAGCGGGGGAGGGTCCTTGGGCATCTTCATCGAGCACTTTGCGTCGCGCGAGCAGTTCGAGGAGTGGCTCGCGGCCGCCGGGGACCGGGTGAAGGTGCGGAACGTCTCGATGGCCCACCGCCGCCCCGAGCCCGGCTCGGCGGGCGATGGGACGACCTACACCGTCACCTACGAGGCGGCCGCCCAGGTCGCATCCCCGCGGAAGGACTAGTTTCGGGCCGGCTGTGGCGGCCTGCGGCCCGGCGAGCGGGGCCCCTTCGGTGGCCGGGGCCGTCGCGAGGGAGAGGCCTCTCCCGCAGCCAGACGCGATCGTCCGCGCGCGGGAAGTTGACCCGTCGAATCGAGCCGTCGGGTATCTTCGCTGGAGGGCGTGGACCGGCGAAGAGGGGCGCGGCGGATCGCGCGGCCGGCGAAGGGCCATCGCGACATTCGCGTCCGGAGCTCTCGGCCGTCTGCTGGTCGTCGACGACGACCTCGAGTACCGAGAGGTCATCGCCCAGGTGGCGCGGGACCGGGGATGGGTGGCCATCACCGCGGCGGACGGACTCGAGGCGCTCTCGCTCCTGGAAGGCGTGGCGCGGCCCGACCTCTTCCTCCTCGACCTCATCATGCCCAAGTCATGGATGGCGTCGAGTTCGTGGGGCGCCTGCGCCACCGCGAGGGCCGCGAGCTCTGCCGGACCCCGGTGGTCATCATGACCGGAATGCCCTACCACGCGCGCTCGCTCCTCCAGCCGAACGCCGCCGACGGGATGCTCGTGAAGCCCTCCGCGCTCCGCGATCTGCTGGGGACGCTCGCCCACTTCGCTCCCCGGGGCCCGGCGCAGCGGTTAGAGCGCCGTCAGGGGGATTCCACCCAGGCCGTGCACTCGCCGCAGTCCTGCACCACCACCCCGACCGTCTCGCAGGCGTCCGCGCGCACCACCGCCGCGCCGTAGTCGCAGGGCCTCGCGAGCGGCTCGTGCTCCCGGGCGATCCGGGAGGTGAGCGATCGAGTGGTTCCGTCGGAGCAGGTGATGGTGCACGTGCTCTCCCAGGCATGGGAGGAGCGCTCGTACGGGCTCTTGGGTCGAACGTACCGCGCGGAGTCCCCGCACCCCGAAAGGGCGAGGAGCAACACCAGGATCGAGCACGGCAACGCCTTCATGGGTGGCGCTACCCATGCCCGCCCGGCCGGCACCGGGCCAGTGCCTGGTGGGGAGGGGGGCTTGTCGGCGAGTCCTCCGGGAGGCATCCCTCCCGGACCCATACACCGCCCAGCCGCCACCGGCGCCGGCGGGCAGGACCGATTCACGATTCTTCACGATCGCGAAACGTCGCCCGCCGGGGAGACCCTTCGAGCCTAGCGACCCTGGACCAGGTAGCGGACGCTCGCCACCAGCTGCCGGTAGGTGAACGGCTTGTAGAGGACCGGCGCAGGGTAGAGCGTGTCGCGGACGACCGCCGGGGCGAGGGCGGTGATGAAGAGGATAGGCACCGCGTTCAGTCCGGGGCGCTGCCGCATCTCGGTCGCCAGCCCGAGGCCGCCAGAGTCCGGCAAGAGCACGTCGATCACCACCGCGTCGGGAGTCCGCTCCCGCGCGAGGTCGAGGGCCTCCCGCCCCGTCGCCGCCCCGGAGACCGAGAAGCCCGCCTTGCCGAGGCCGTGGACCACCGCCTCGCGCAGGCCGTCGTCGTCCTCGACGAGGAGCACGTTCACGCCCCGGGGGGCCTCGGCCTTCGCTCTCCTCCCGGAGGAGGGGAGCGGGGCAAGGGAGGCGGGCCACGAGGGCGCGCGCTCGCCCGGGCCCGGCAGCGCCCGCCGGGCGCCGTCGCCGCCACCTCCCGATCGCTCGCTCCGCTGCCACGTCGATGTCATTTCCGTCTCCTTCGTTCCTCCCCGTGGGTCGGCCGCCCGCGAAGGGCGGCGAGGGAGGGGAGAGCAAGGGGCATGCCGGCCCGGACGCGCGCCCCGGCGCGGCGTTGCGGGGACGGGCGGAGGCGGTTCGCGCCAAACTGGCAGCCGCGCGCCTCCCGGGGCTGACAATCTGTCAGTGGGCCGGGAGCGTGCGCCGCTGCGCGGCGGGGCCTAGTGGGCGGGCGCCTTCCGACCGCCCTGGACGCGCCGGGTGAGGAAGACGAGCGGGACCATCGCCCCGGTGAAGCCCGCGAGGAGGAGGAGGACGTCCTGGTAGGCGAGCGTCTGCGCCTGCTGGATCAGCTGCCGGTAGACGGCGCCATACGCCTGCCGGGCCGCCTCCACCGAGGTGCTCCCGGAGTGGACGAGCGCGCGGGCGATGCCCGAGAGGCGGGCGCCGAGCACGCTGTTGCCGGCGTCGAGGTGCGCGGTGAGGTTGGCCTGGTGGAACTGCGAACGGCGCGCGATGAGAGTGGTGACGAGCGCGATGCCGATGTCGCCGCCCATGTTCCGCGCCAGGTTCACGATGCCGGCCACCTGGTTGTTCTTGGAGAGGGGGATGCCGGCGTAGGCCACCGTGTTGATGGGCACGAAGAGGAAGGCGAGCCCCACCGACTGGTAGACCCGCAGCAGGGTGGCGGTCCGGAAGTCGATGCCCGGGTAGATGGTGTAGGCCATGTGCAGCAGGGAGAGGGAGAGCACCGCGAAGCCGAAGGCGATGAGCCAGCGCGCGTCGAACTTCGACACCAGGCGGCCCACCAGCGGCAGGAGCAGGATGACGGTGACACCGCCCGGCGACAGGGCCATGCCGGCCTGCTGGGCGGTGTACCCCATCCACACCTGCATGTACTGCGGCAGCAGCACGGTGCTGCCGAAGAGGGCCATGCCGAGCACCAGCATCATCAGGGAGGAGGCGGCGAAGCTCCCGATCTTGAAGAGGCGGATGTCGACGATGGGGTGCTCGTGCCGCCACTCCCAGACGACGAAGGCGACGAGCGCCACGGCCGAGACGACGGCGTAGGCGGTGATGGAGTGGGAGTGGAACCAGTCGTCCTCCTGGCCGCGGTCGAGGACGTACTCGAGGCTGCCGAGCCCGAGCGCCACCAGGCCCAGGCCGACGGTGTCGATGGGCCCGAGCTTCCTCCTCGCCTCCGCCAGGCGCGGCGGGTCCACCACCACGCGGTTGGTGAGGATGAGCGAGAGGATCCCCACCGGGATGTTGATGAGGAAGACCCAGCGCCAGCTGAAGTGATCGGTGATGTACCCGCCCAGGGTCGGCCCGATGGCGGGAGCGAGGACCACCGCCATCCCGTAGATGGCGAAGGCCATCCCTCGCTTCCGCGGCTCGAAGGTGTCGGCGAGGATGGCCTGCTCGCTCGGCTGCAGCCCGCCACCGCCGATCCCCTGCAGGACGCGGAAGAAGATGAGGAGCCCCAGGTTGGGGGCGATGCCGCAGAGGAACGAGCTCAGGGTGAAGATGACCACGCACCCCATGTAGAAGCGCTTGCGCCCCAGCCGGGTGGAGAACCAGCCGCTCACCGGGAGCACGATGGCGTTCGACACCAGGTAGGAGGTGAGCACCCAGGTGCTCTCGTCCTGGCTCACCGAGAGGTTGCCGGCGATGTGCGGCAGGGAGACGTTGGCGATGCTCGTGTCGAGCACCTCCATGAACGTCGCCAGGGTGACGGTCATGGCCACCACCCAGGGGTTGTGGCCGCCGGTGAACCCGTGCTCCTCGTGCGGGTCGGTCACCGGATCTTGACCTTGGGCTCCACCGACATCCCGGGGCGCAGCCGGCCCATCTCCGGCTGGCCGGGCTCGAGGCGGATGCGCACCGGCAGGCGCTGGACCACCTTGACGTAGTTGCCCGAGGCGTTCTCGGGGGGCAAGAGGCTGTAGCGCGACCCGGTGGCCCCGGCGAAGCTCTCCACCCGCCCTTTGAAGTCGCGGTCGAGGGCGTCGACGTGCACCTCGACCGGCTGGCCGGCGCGCATGTGGCGGACCTGGGTCTCGCGGAAGTTGGCCGTCACCCACAGGTCGCCGGTTTGGGTGAGGGCGAAGAGCTGCTGCCCGGGCTGGATCCGGTCGCCGACGTTCACCCCCTTCCGCCCGATGATGCCGTCGGCGGGGGCGACGACACGGGTGTAGCCCAGGTTGAGGCGCGCCTGCCGGAGCTGCGCGCGGGCCACCTCCAGGTTCGCCTGCCGGACGAGCACCGAGGCCTGCCGGGCCATCAGCTGGCGGGGGGCGTTCTGGTTCACCTCCTGCTGGTGCGCCAGCGCCGACTCGAGATGGGCCCGCTTGCCCTCCAGCCGCTTCTCGGCCGCCGCCACCGCCGCGGTGGTGACCGCGGCGGCCGCGACGCGCTGATCGTAGTCGGACTGGGAGATGCTCTCGCCGACGAGCAGCTCCTTGCCGCGGGTGAGCTGGAGCTGGGCCAGCCGGTCGTTCGCCACCGCCTGGTCGAGGTCCCGCTTGGCCGCGTCCACGTCGCTCTGGGCGGACTCCACGTCGGCGGCGGCGGTCTCCACCGCCGAGCGGTTGCTCGACTCGGTGATGGGGACGGTGGGGTGCTCGGCCGCCAGCTGCGCCTCCGCCTGGGCCACCGCCGCCTCCGCCTGCGCCAGCGCCACCTCCAGGTCGGTCGGGTCGATCTCCACCAGTACGTCGCCGGCCTTCACCTCCTGGTTGTCGACCACCGGCACCGACACCACCGTTCCCGACACCCGCGGGCTGATGGCGCTGAGGTTGCCGTCGATCTGGGCGTCGTCGGTGTCCTCGTACCGGCGCTCGTAGAGCCACCAGCCGAGCACGCCCAGGAGCACGAGGGCGATGCCCAGTCCCACGCGCAGGCGCAGGGCCCGTTTCTTCTTGGCGTCGGCGGCGGGCGCGGCGCCGTTCTCGGCGCTCCCGGTGGGCCCGACCTCTGTGCTCATGGCGAGTTCCTCCAGAGATCCGGAGGGAAGGAGGCGACCGCGGCGGCCGTCCGGCAGCGGCCCTCCCGCACCCAAGCCCGCCTAGACTACCGATGCGCGCCGAACCCGCAACTGCGACTTCGGGCTCTCGCCCGGGGAGGACGACCCGCCGCCCCGCCGGCCGTCGCCTCGGCGGCGAGGGCGCGCGCGAGGTGAATTGCGCTCGCGCCCCGCCGCTCGCGTCCGCTCAAGCCGGTGCCGGGAAAGGAGAATCCGGCGGCGGGAGCCGGCGCCGTCCCTTCCGGGGTTTGGCAGCGAAACGGGGGAGCCTGTTATGAAGGCGCGGTCGGCCAGAACTCAAAGAAAGCGAGCGGCGTATGGGCAAGATGATCTCCTTTCCCCGCACCACCGGAAAGTCCGCGCAGGGCTACCTCGCCGAGGCCAAGGACCCCAAGGCACCGGGGGTGGTGGTGATCCAGGAGTGGTGGGGGCTGCAGGGACAGATCAAGGCGGTCTGCGACCGACTGGCGGCGGCCGGGTTCACGGCGCTCGCCCCCGATCTGTTCGACGGCAAGGTCGTGCCCTACCACGACTCGCCCGCGGCCGAGGCGGCCATGAAGTCCCTCGATTTCAAGGCGGCCACCTCCGAGGCGGTGCGCGGCGCGGCGCAGTTCCTCAAGAAGCGGGGAGGAAAGGTGGCCATCACCGGCTTCTGCATGGGGGGAGCGCTCACCGTCATCGCCGCCGTCCACGTCCCGGAGTTCGACGCCGCGGTGTGCTTCTACGGGCTTCCGCCCGAGAGCGTGGCCGCCCCGAAGGACATCCGCGTCCCGTTCCAGGGCCACTTCGCGCGCCAGGACGACTGGTGCACGCCGGCCGTCGTCGACGAGTTCGAGAGGAAGCTGAAGGAGGCGGGCAAGAAGTTCGAGATCTACCGCTATGACGGCCACCACGCCTTCATGAACTCCGAGCGAACCGCGGTCTACAGCGACGAGGCCGCCAAGCTCGCCTGGGATCGGTCCCTCCAGTTCCTGCGGGAGAAGCTCGCCTAGCCGCGATCGTCGCGCCGCCGCCTCGAGCCGGGTGCGGAAAATGCCCCCGCGCCCCGGGGGCTGCTATGGTGCGCGCGCCGGACGACCGCGCGCATGATCCAGTTCCTCGTCGACAACCCCCTCCTCTTGCTCTTCCTCGTCGCCGGCGTGGGCTACCCGCTCGGGCGGCTGCAGGTCCGCGGCGTCTCCCTGGGCGTCGCCGCCGTGCTCTTCAGCGGGCTCGCCTTCGGCGCGCTCGACCCGCGACTCAAGCTCCCGGAGATCGTCTACGTCCTGGGGCTCGCGCTCTTCGTCTACGCCGTGGGGCTCTCGAGCGGCCCGGCGTTCGTGGCCTCGCTCCGGCGCGACGGCGCGCGCGCGAACTTCCTCGCCCTGGGGGCGATCGCGGCGGCGGCCGCCCTGGTGGCATGGGCGGGGCGCCTCCTGGGCCTCAAGGCCACGCTCGTCGCCGGGCTCTACGCCGGCAGCCTCACCAACACCCCTGCCCTGGCAGGCGCCCTCGAGACGGTGAAGCACCTCGCGGCCGGGCCGGCGCTCGAGCGGATGCTGGCGGAGCCGGTGGTGGGCTACTCCATCGCCTATCCGATGGGGGTCATCGGGATGGTGCTCGCCATCGCCCTCGCCCAGCGGGTGTGGCGCACCGACTACGCCCAGGAGGCGAGGTCGCTGCGCGGCTTCGGGCTCTCCAACGAGCCCCTCGGGAACGTCACCATCCGCGTGACCCGGCCCGAGGCGACCCGGGGGGCGCTCGGGGAGACGGCGCGGGAGCGCGGCTGGGACGTCATCTTCGGGCGCATCAAGCGCGGCGAGCACTTCCTCCTCGCCGACCCGGCCGCGCGCCTCCAGGCGGACGATCTCGTCATCGCGGTGGGGACCTCGGAGGAACTGGCGCGGGTGATCGCCGACCTGGGCGAGCCCGCCCCGGAGCGCATCGACCTCGACCGCCGCGAGTTCGACCAGCGGCGCATCTTCGTCTCGGAGAGCGCCGCCGCCGGCCGCCCCATCGAGTCGCTCGAGCTCCGGGCCCAATTCGGCGCGGTCATCACCCGCGTCCGCCGGGGAGACGCGGAGCTCCTGCCCCAGCCGGGCATGGTGCTCGAGCTCGGCGACCGGGTGCGGGTGGTCGCGCCCACCGACCGAATGGCCGAGGTGAGCGCCTTCCTGGGCGACAGCTACCAGGACGTCTCCGAGCTGGACCTCTTCACCGTCAGTCTGGGCCTGGCACTCGGCCTGCTCGTCGGCGTCGTCCCCATCCCGCTGCCGGGAGGGGTGAAGGTCAACCTCGGCTTCGCGGGGGGGCCACTCCTCGTCGCCCTCGCCCTGGGTGTGAAGGGCAGGGTGGGCCAGCTCGTCTTCAGCCTGCCCTACGCCGCCAACCGGATGCTGAGGCAGATGGGGCTCGTCCTCTTCCTAGCCGGCGTGGGCACGCGCGCCGGCTTCAGCTTCCGGAGCACCTTCGTGAGCAGCGGCGGGTTGCTGCTCTTCGCCGCGGGCGCGGCCGTCACCGTCGCCACGGCGGCGCTCGTCCTGTGGGTGGGCCACCGCCTGCTCGGGGTACCCATGAGCCTGCTCATCGGCATGCTCGCCGGGATCCAGACCCAGCCGGCGGTGCTCGGCTACGCCCTGGAGCAGACCGGAAACGAGCTGCCCAACATCGGCTATACCGCGGTCTACCCGGTCGCGACCCTGGCGAAGATCCTCGTCGTCCAGGTGCTCCTGCTGGCGCTCTCCTAGGCGCCGGGCGCGGGGGCCCCGAGCGCCCCATCACCCTGGCCCCACCACCACGATCTCGAAGGTTCCAGCGACCGGCTGCGGTCGCCGGCGAGGCTGCTCCGGCGTCGGCGCCGGGGCAGGCTCGAACCGTGCCGTGGGCAGGTAGAGCAGGTGGGTGCCCGGATCGAGGGCCATGGTGCGGGCGCCGACCTTCGTCGCGAGCTGCGCCTCGACCCGGTAGCCGTCCGCGCCCTCCCGCTCTACCACGGTGAGGGTGCCGTCTCCGTTGGAGCTGAAGGCGCGCCCCGTCCCCGGGTCGTAGGCGGCAGCGTCGGCGTGCTCGCCGATGGGGAGGGTGGAGAGGAGTCGCCCGCTCTCGGCGTCGACGACGGCCATGAGGCGGTTTCCCGCCACCGAGAAGAGGCGCTTCCGGGAGCGGTCGAGGGCGAGGCCGGTCGGGCTTTGGAGCGGTCGCAAGGACCACCTCGCCTCCACCACCAGGGCCCGGGTGTCGATCCGGACGAGCTCGCTCGTGTCCTCGATGTTCGCGAACAGGTGCCCGTCGCCGTCGGCGACGGCGAACTCCGGCTTGCCGCCGAGGGGGATCGTGCCCACCACCCGGCGCGTCCGGGCGTCGAGCGCGGTGGCGTTCCTGCCGCGGCCGTTCAGGGTGAAGACGCGCCGGGTGGCTGGGTCGAACACGATCGCGTCCGGGTTCTCGCCGGTGGTGGCGACGTCCTCGAGTCGGCGCAGCGGGGAGAGCTGGAAGACGGTGACGGTGTTCCCCCGACCGTTGCTCGCGAACCCCAGGTTCTCGTCCCGGGCGAGCGCGACGCCGTGGACCCCCGGGGTGTCCGCCACCTCCCCGCGGACGTGCCCCTCCAGGTCGAGGACGGCGACGTGCGTGGACCGCGGCACGTAGAGGAGCCTCGCCTCCGGGTCGAGAGCCACGTAGTCCCAGCCGCCCTCGCCGCCGACGGGCAGGCTCCGGAGGACGCGGTAGACGGGGGCGCTCCCGGGTGCGGCGGCGAGGAGGGCGAGCGCAGCGAGGAAGGCGCGCACGTCCCGGAAGCTAGCATGGGCGCGGAAGCGAGCGGATCGAACGACCCCGCCGGGAGCGAGACGGCGGGGAACCCCCGGGGTTATGGGGAGGGCCATGGGCACCGAGACCGGGAACGAGCGGGCAGTCATCGAGGACCATCCTCCGCGGGCGGCGACGGGGCCGGAGCGTCGCATCCGGACGGCGGGCGCCTGACCGAGCGCCCGCGGCGCAGCGCGCGCCGGGCTCGCGACCGTCCATGACGAGCAGGGACGTCCTGAAGGGCATCGCCCGCCGCGCGATGCGGGAGCGCGGCCTCCTGGCGGACTTCTCCGAGGCCGCCCTGGCCGAGGCGGCGGCCATCGCCGCCGCCCCCACCGACGCCGGCGCCGGCGCCCGGGACCTGCGGGCTCTCCTCTGGGCCTCGATCGACAACGACGACTCGCTCGACCTCGACCAGCTCACCGTGGCCCGGGCCGAGGGGGACGGCTCGGTGGCGGTCCTGGTGGCGGTGGCCGACGTGGACGCCCTCGTCCACCGGGGCTCCGCCCTCGACGACCACGCCCGGGCCAACACCACCTCGGTCTACACCGCGGCCGAGATCTACCCCATGCTCCCCGAGAGGCTGTCGACGGACCTCACCTCGCTCGCCGAGCGGCGCGACCGGACCGCGATCGTGGTGGAGCTCTTGGTGGGCGAGGACGGCGACGTGCGCCGGTCCGCGATCGGTCGCGCCCTGGTGCGGAACCAGGCGAAGCTTGCCTACGACTCGGTGGCCGCCTGGCTCGACGGATGCGCTCCACCGCCCCCGCGGGTGGCCGCGGTACCGGGCATGGAGGCCCAGCTCCGGCTCCAGGACCGGGTGGCGCGGGCGATGAAGGCGCTGCGCCGCCGCCACGGGGCGCTCAGCCTAGAGACGCTGGAGGCCCGGACCGTCTTCCACGGGGAGTCGATCGCGGACCTCCGGCCCGAGGAGAGGAACCGGGCGAAGGATCTCATCGAGGACTTCATGATCGCCGCCAACGGCGCCACCGCTCGGTTCCTGGAGGAGAAGGGCTTCCCGGCCCTGCGCCGGGTGCTGCGCACGCCGGAGCGCTGGGACCGGATCGCGGCCCTGGCGCGCTCCCTCGGCGAGAGCCTCCCGGCGGAGCCGAGCGCCGAGGCGCTCGAGGGCTTCCTCCTGAGGCGCCAGCAGGCGGACCCGGAGCGGTTCCCCGACCTCTCCCTCTCGGTGGTGAAGCTCCTCGGGTCGGGGGAGTACGCCCTGGAGCTTCCGGGGGAGGCCTCTCCCGGGCACTTCGCGCTCGCGGTCCGGGACTACACCCACTCGACCGCTCCGAACCGGCGCTTCCCCGATCTCGTCACCCAGCGGCTCCTCAAGGCCGCGCTGGCGGGGGAGCCGCCGCCCTACCCGGCGGACGAGCTGCGCGCCCTCGCCCGCCACTGCACCGAGCAGGAGGACGCCGCGGCGAAGGTGGAGCGGCGGGTGCGGAAGTCGGCGGCGGCGCTGCTCCTCGCCCGCCGGGTGGGCGAGGCGTTCGACGGGATCGTCACCGGCGCCTCGGAGAAGGGCACCTTCGTGCGCATCTCCAAGCCGGCGGTGGAGGGGAAGGTGCTGCGCGGCTTCGAGGGGCTCGACGTCGGGGACGCGGTCAAGGTGAGGCTCCTGCACACCGACGTCGAGCGCGGGTTCGTCGACTTCGGCCGGGTCCGGGAGGGCACATGAGCGACGGGGCCATCGCCTACAAGGATCCGGACTTCCTCGACAGCGAGGAGGCGCGGCCGCTGCGGATCCTGGCCGAGTACCTCGCGCCCCTCCATCGCTTCCGCGAGGAGGGTATCCAGGACACCATCGTCTTCTTCGGGTCGGCGCGGCTGAGCCCCGACGGCCCCCTGGGTCGCTACTACCAGGAGGCGCGCGAGCTGGCGCGGCTCGTCACCCTCTGGTCGAAGGGGCTCTCCTCCCACCGCCACCGCTACATCGTATGCTCCGGTGGAGGGGGCGGGATCATGGAAGCCGCCAACCGGGGCGCCTCCGAGGCCGGGGGAATGACCATCGGCCTCAACATCGGGCTCCCGCGCGAGCAGCGGCCCAACCCCTACATCACCCGCGGCCTCTCCTTCGAGTTCCACTACTTCTTCATGCGCAAGCTGTGGTTCGCCCACCTGGCGCGCGCGCTGGTGGTCTTCCCGGGAGGCTTCGGGACCCTCGACGAGCTCACCGAGGTCCTGACCCTGGAGCAGACCCGGAAGCTCGAGCGGCGCGTCCCCATCCTCCTCTACGGCCCCGGCTACTGGAAGGAGGTCATCGACCTCGACGCCCTGGTGCGCCACGGGATGATCGACGCCTCCGACCTCGAGCTCCTCACCTTCGTGGACCGACCGGACGAGGCGCTGGCCCGGCTCCGGGAATGCCTGGAGCCCGGCGAGGAGGAGCGCTGCCCCGCCTTCGCCCGATCCCGCATTCCGTGATCGGGGCCGCAGGCCGCCCTCGCCAGGGCGGCCCTCCCGCGCGTAGGATGTCCGACACCCGGGATCGAGGTGTCTCATGGCCGCACCAGCTCCGTTCGCAGGGGTGGAGTGGATCGCGAAGACCGCCGACGTGGGCGTGCGAGTGAACACCCTCGCTCCCGGCCAGTCGACCCCCTGGCACCTCCACTCGGTCGTCACCGACAACATCTTCGGCCTCGACACCGGCATCGAGATCGGCCTGCGGGAGCCGGACGAGACCTTGCCGCTGCCACCGGGAGCGCGCCAGGAGATCCCTCCGCGGCGCGTCCACAGGGTGGCGAACCGGGCGGACCGCCCGGCCCGCTACCTGCTCGTGCAGGCTACCGGGCCCTACGATTTCGTCGAGGTCCCGTAGGCGATCCCGCGAGCCGGGGGACTCGAGGCCGGCCGCGGCCTCCGGGTGCGACGGCGTTCGGCGGGGGGCGCTGTCTGAAGGGCGGCCCCGGCGGTGGCGGCATCCTTGCGCGCCGCACCCACCGTTCACCACCTCTCCTCCCGGTCCGACCCGCGCCGCCCGAGCACGGGACGGGCGCCGGGCGCAACCTTCCCCGAGACTGACGGTTGGAATGGGAAACGGCCGGCACTGCGAGTCCGGCACCGCTCGAAGGAGGATCCCATGAAGTCCGTCGCCGCCAGGTTCGCCGCTCTCGCCGCCGCCGCCTTCCTCGCCTCCCCCGCGCTCGCGGCCGAGGTCGACGACCGCGAGGCCAACCAGCAGGCCCGCATCGCGCAGGGAGTCCGCAGCGGCCAGCTCACTCCCGGAGAGACGGCCCACCTGGAGCGCAAGGAGGCCGCGATCCACCAGGAGATCAAGCAGGAGCGCGCCGCCAACGGCGGGCACCTGACGCCCGGCGAGCGGGCCCAGGTGAACCGGCAGCAGAACCGGGTCTCGAACCAGATCTACCGCGCCAAGCACAACGACCGTCACATGTAGGCAAGCGCCGCTCCGGCGAGGAGGTCCCGCCGAGGGGCCTCTTCTCGTCCCGAGCGGCTCCCCCGCCGGCAGGCTCAGGCGCTGCGCGCCCTCCCCGGCATCCTCCTCAGCACCTGCTCCAGGGCGGGGGCGAGGACGAGGACCGCGGCGCAGCCGATGACGTTGTACCAGAGGTATCCCACCCGCCCGAGGGCGGCCGCCGTCAGGACGGCCGCCTCGGCAGCGGCCGTGGCGGCGAAGGCCGCCGACCCGCGGACCCGCTTCACGAAGAAGCCTAGGAGGAAGACCCCGAGCATGGGCCCGTAGAAGAGGGAGCCGAGAACGTTCACCGCCTGGATGAGGTTGTCGAGGAGCGAGGCGAAGCCCCCGAAGCCGACGGCCACGATCCCCCAGGCGGCGGTGGCGAGGCGCGCCACCCGCAGCGTCTGGGCATCGGTCGCCTCCGGGTGGCGCGGCTTGTAGAAGTCGACCACGGTGGTCGCCCCGAGCGACGAGAGCGCCGCCGAGTTGGCCGACATGGCTGCGGAGAGGATGGCCGCCACCAGCAGACCCAGGAGCCCGCGCGGGAAGTGGTCGAGGACGAAGCGGAGGAAGATGAAGTCGGAGTCCTTGGCGTCGGCGCTGGGGACGGTCCGCGCCACGAGCGAGCCCGCCTCCCGGCGCAGGGCGACGTCGCGGGCCTCCTCCTCCCGCACCCGGGCACGCGCCGCCTCCACCTCCGCCGGCCCCGCGCCCGGGGCGAGCAGGCGCTCGATGGCGGCGCGCTTCTCGGCGAAGACCCGCGAGTGGGCGCGCTCGAGGCGCTCCACCCCGGGCCGGTCGCGGTCGCGCGCCTGCTCGAGCGCGGTCCGGTCGAAGAAGAGCGGGGGCGGGGCGAGCTGGTAGTAGACGAAGACCATCACGCCGATGAAGAGGATGAAGAACTGCATGGGCACCTTGACGAGCCCGTTCATTAGGAGCCCGAGGCGGCTCTGGGCGAGCGGTCCCCCGGCGAGGTAGCGCTGCACCTGGGACTGATCGGTGCCGAAGTAGGCGAGCTGGACGAAGAGCCCCCCGAGGAGGCCCGACCAGAGCGTGTAGCGGGTGTCGAAGCGGAGCGAGAGGTCGACGCCTTTCAGCTTGCCGAGCGCCCCGGCGAGCGCGATCCCCTGGCCGAGGGAGACGGGCAGGCTCGCGATCGCCACCGCCAGGGCCGCCAGCATCCCCGCGAGGACCACCGCCATTTGGACCGACTGGGTCCGGCTCACGGCGCGGCTGCCGCCCAGCACCGTGTAGACGACGGTGACGCCGCCCAGGGCGAGGTTGGTGACGGAGGCCGACCATCCCAGGACCGCCGAGAGGACGAGCGCCGGGGCGTAGATGGCGAGCCCGGAGGCGAGGCCGCGGGACACGAGGAAGAGCAGGGCCGCGAGCTGGCGGGTCTTCCGATCGAAGCGGCGCTCCAGGTACTCGTAGGCGGTGTAGACGCCGAGCCGGTGGTAGACGGGGACGATGACCGCCGACAGGATCACCATCGCCAGCGGGAGGCCGAAGTAGAACTGCACGAAGCCCACCCCGTCCACGTACGCCTGGCCGGGCACCGACAGGAAGGTGATGGCGCTCGCCTGGGTGGCAACGAGGGAGAGGCCGATGGTCCACCAGCGCAGGTCGGCGCCGGCCCGCAGGTAGGACTCGGTCGTCCGCACGCCGCGGCTCCTCCAGGCGCCGTACCCCACGATGGCGCCGATGGCGACGGCGAGGACCGCCCAGTCGAGACCGCTCACCGGAAGGCCCGGGAGAGGACGTAGAGGAGCGCGATCTCTGCCACCAGGGAGGAGATGACGAGGGCGTAGAGCTGCCCCCAGGTGCCGAGCGGGGGGCGCGCGCCGTCGCCCGGTCCCGGGGGGGGGCTAGGCGCCATGGTCGAGGAGGTTGGCGAAGAGGCGGAAGGCGCCGGGGACGCCCGCCGGGAGCTGCCGGAAGAAGGCGAGCCCGGTGTAGACGAAGGTGCCCTTCCCGACTCGCGCGACGAGAAGCGCCCCGCGCTGCGGCCGCTCGCCGGGGTCGTGCATGGAGAGCGGGGCGGCGTAGCGCCCGTCCCACTGCTCGGCAAAGTAGAGCCCGCGCTCCTGCACCCAGCCGCTCCAGTCCGCCTCGCCGATCCGGTTGGGCGCGAGGAGCACCGGGTCGGGGTCGGCCTCCACCGCCGCGTTCTCGTCGGTGACGCGGGCGCGCCCGACGGTGAAGGGGTAGGGCCCGAGCTCCGGGGGAGGGCCGGAGACGGGGTTGCTCGTCACGTACTGGACCACCACCGTCCCCCCGGCCTCGACGTACTCCATGAGCTTTCGGTGGAGCGCCTGCAGCCGCGCCTCCACGTTGAAGGCGCGCACCCCGAAGACGAGCGCCTGGAAGCGGTCGAGCGGCTGCTCGCGCAGCTCGGCGGCGCCGAGCAGGGTGACCTCGTACCCCGCCTGTCGGAGCGCGTCCGGCACGAGGTCCCCCGGCCCGGGCACGTAGCCGACCCGGCTGCGGGAGTGGGCCACGTCGGCGCGGGTGAGCCGCACCTCGGCGGGCGGGAGCCAGGTCTGCACCGGGATGTGCGCGTACTCGACCCGGCGCAGGCCCCGGTCGAAGCGCCGCCCCTCCACCGTCGCCACCGCCCGCAGCGTCCCGGCGGTGGCCTGCCGGGGCGGCGTCACCCGGAAGGTGGCCACGGTCTCGCCGCCGGGCTCGAGGCGGAAGGGGACCTCGGCGGGCGAGACGGCGAAGCCCTTCGGGACCTCGAGCGCGAGCGTGCCGCTCGCGCCCGCCACGCTCCGGACCGCGACCGCCAGGCTGCGCGGGCCGGGGTCGGGGAAGACCATCAGGGAGTCGCGCGGGTCGACAGTGACGAGCGGCAAGACCTCCACCCGCCGGTAGCGTTCGCCCAGCACCGGGTCGACCCACTTGTAGGCGACGGGGCGGCGCAGCCGCAGGGACTGTCCCCCAATCGCGAGGAGAAACTCCGCCTCGAGCGGCGCCGGTTCCTCGGGGATGCCGGCGAGGGACGGATCCGAGACCGGGTAGAGCCCGGGCGCGGGAGGGAGCTCGAGCCAGGCGGGCCCGGTGATGGGGGCGTCCGCCGGCACGCGAAGGTCCTCCTTCACCTCCAGCGGAACGCCCGCCTGGAGCGGCCGGCCCACCGCCAGCGCGCGCCCGGGGAGACGCACCTCGACGAGGGAGAGGTCGGCGGGGCGCCGCGCCAGCGCAGTCACGGTGAGCGGCAGGGTGGCGCCTCGCGCGGTGCTGGGGACGGTCGCGGTGACCTCCGCCGCCAGCCCGGCGCAGTCGAGAATCGCTTCCTCGATCTCGGCGAGCTTGGGCGCCCGCCAGGGGTTGTCGGGGAGCGAGAGGAGCTCGGCCCTCGCCGAGAGGAGCCCGGGGAGGGCCCGCTCCGGACTCCCCGGGCGGAAGTCGGCGCGGGCGCGCTTCAGCTCGGCGACGAGCTTGGAGGTCCCGGGAACGCGCGACCAGTCGAGGACGAGCCCATCGAAGGGGGATGAGTTCATGGGCTCGCCGGCCATGGGCCGGAAGAACTCGAGCGCCGGGCCGCGCCGGCGCGCCGCCCCGAAGCCCTGGCTCTTGTGGTTGCTGCGGCTGTCCGCGGCGAGCTCGCCGTAGGAGAGGCCGAGCCAGGGGTCATAGCCCCCGGCGTCGAGGTGGGGGAAGGGAGCGAGCTCCTTCTCGGTGGCACCGAATCCGGCCGACTGGTTCCACACCACCCGCTTCGCCCTCCAGGGCCCAAGCCGCCGGTGCTCGGCGTCGGGCATGTAGCCGGGGTCGGCGGCGAGCGAGAACGCCTCGAGCGCCAGCCGCGCCGAGGCGGTGTGCTGGCCGTGCGTCTGCGGCCACTCGGTGGGGAAGCGCGACACGACGACGTCGGGCCGGAAGCGCCGGATGGCGAGGACCACGTCGGCGAGCACCGCCTCGTGCCCCCAGATGGCGAGCGACTCCTCCGGGCTCTTCGAGTAGCCGAAGTCGCGGGCGCGGGTGAAGAGCTGCTCGGCCCCGTCGAGCGCGCGCGCCGCCAGGAGCTCCTGGGTGCGGATGAGCCCGAGCGCGGGGCCGAGCTCCGGGCCGATGAGGTTCTGCCCCCCGTCCCCTCGCGTCACCGAGAGGTAGCCGGTCCGCAGGAGCATCCCGTTAGAAAGAAAGGCGAGCAGCCTGGTGTTCTCGTCGTCGGGGTGCGCCGCCACGTAGAGGACGTTCCCGACCACGAGCAGCCGGTCGAGGCGCCGCTCCAGGCGGGCGCCGTCGGGCTGCGCCGGCCACAGCGGCGGCGCGGCGGAGGCGTTCGAGAGGAGGAGCAGGGCGGCCATCGGAGCGCGGAGAGCTGGGTCCATTTGGTGGGAAGGCCGGTCGGCGGCTGTTACCTTGCAGGTTTACATGGGTTCGGACTTCTTCGCTTCGTTCATCTCGGGGGACCCTGCCGCCCGGGCCCTCTTGCCCGCCCGGCCGCTCGACGAAGAGGCCTGGGTCGACTCCGCGGAGCGCGCCGGCCAGCGCCGCGTGTCGCGCGACCTCCTCGCCGAGCTCCGGCGCCAGGCCGCGGAGCTGCCCCCGTCGGCCGCCCGCGAGCGGCACCTCGACGCCCTCGCCGCCCCGGGCTCGACGGTGGTCGCCACCGGGCAGCAGGTGGGGCTCTTCCTCGGGCCGCTCTACACCCTGCACAAGGCGGCGACGGCGGTGGCGCGGGCACGCTTCCTCTCCGAACGGACCGGCCGCCCCTGTATTCCGCTCTTCTGGTTGCAGACCGAGGACCACGACTGGAAGGAGATCTCCCGCGCCGAGCTCCTCCTGCCCTCCGGCCGTCGGACGCTCGAGCTCCCGCCCGAGGCTCCCGGCGAGGCGCGGGTGTCCCTCGCCCATCGTCTTCTCCCCCCGGCCGTCGACGCCCTCGCCTCGGCCCTCTCCGACCTGCTCGCGCCGCTGCCCTTCGCGGCGGAGGTGGCGCACCTCGCCACCCGTCACTACCGGTCCGGGGTCTCGCCCGGGGCGGCCTTCGCCGGACTGCTCTCCGAGCTCTTCGCGGAGGAGGGGCTCGTCGTCCTCGACCCGCGCACCCCGGCGGTGGCGCGGCTCGCCCGCCCCGTGCTGCGCCGGGCCATCGAGGGTCACGAGGCCGTCTCGGCGGCGCTCTCCGCCCGCGCCCGGGAGCTCAGGGCGGGAGGGTTCGCGGAGCAGGTGCACACCCGTCCCGAGGCCTCGCTGGTCTTCTTCCACCCGCGCGGCCCCCTCGGCCCGCGCTACCGCCTGGTCCGCGACGGGGAGGGGTTCAGGACCCCCGACGGGCGCGTCGAGCTGGCGGAGCTCCTCGCCCGCCTCGACGGCGACCCGCTCTGGTTCAGCACCTCGGCGCTCCTGCGCCCCCTCCTGCAAGACGCGCTCCTGCCCACCGCCGCTTACGCGGGCGGGCCCGCCGAGGTGAGCTACTTCGCCGAGGTCCCTCCGCTCTACGAGCTCTTCGGGATCGAGCTCCCCCTCGTCGCGCCCCGGGCGCGGCTGCGCATCCTCGACGGGCCGGCCCGCCGGGAGCTGGAGCGGCTCGGGCTTCGCCCCGAGGACTCCGAGCGCCCGCGCGACGAGCTCCTGGGGCGGCTGCTGGAGCGCCCGGCGGGTCTTCCGGGCCGGGACGCGCTGCGGGAGCGGCTCCTCGGCCCGATGGAGCGGGAGATCGACGCTCTCTCGCCCCTCCTCCTCCGCCTCGACCCCTCCCTGGAGAGGAGCGTGCGGAAGACGCGCCACCACGCGACCTTCGCGGTGGAGCGGCTCCTCGGCCGGGTCGAGCGCTCGGCGTTCGGGCGCGACCAGGTGACGGCGGGCCGGCTCGACCGGCTCCTCGCCCTCCTGCAGCCGGGGGGCGAGCCGCAGGAACGCGTCTACTCCTTCCCGGTGCCGGCAGCCCGGGTGGGGACCCGGGCGCTGGTGGCGGCGCTTGTCGCGGCCGCCGGCTCGCTCTCCCCCGAGATGCGGACGGTGACTCCGTGAGGCCGCTCTCGGTGGGAATCGCCTGCTTCCCCACCATCGGCGGCAGCGGCGTGGTCGCCTCGCAGATCGCCGTCCGGCTCGCCCGGGCCGGGCACCGGGTGCACGTCTTCTCGTCGGGGGTTCCCTTCCGCCTCCGGCGCGGCCGCGAGGGCTGCCACCTGCACCTCGTCGATCCGGTGGAGCAGCCGCCCGTCGGGCAGGGCGCCTACCCG
>Ga0335080_10000512_pt1 | contig 35567 bp, 37 predicted proteins | sample Lox_Sample_34_FD_206720 | JGI IMG/M metagenome (GOLD analysis project Ga0335080, IMG submission 206720) | Soil microbial communities from Loxahatchee National Wildlife Refuge, Florida, United States - Lox_Sample_3.4 | ecosystem: Environmental > Terrestrial > Soil > Wetlands | place: USA... | reverse complement strand
TAAAGCGCTGGGCTACCATAGACGGCCGGCACGGTAGATCGCCTCTCCGGGGCGAGACTGGCCAGGCGGCAGCTGCGGGTTCGGGCGCCGGTATGCCGGGCCAGGCGGCAGCTGCGGATCTGAGCCGCTGAATAAATATCGTCAGGGCAATTCGGGCTGCGAGCCTGGAGCCACGGTGAATCGAAGACCGGATTGACCGCCGCCGGATCACATTCCTGATATATATAAGGCAAGAGATTGCGGGTGAAATACGTTCTCGTTCCGGTGCATCGAGCGAGGGGGCGCTGCTATGAGCAAGGTCATACTTGGGATTGTTCTTACGCTGGTGGTGCTTGCAATTGGAGGGTCCGGGCTTGCGTTGTTAGGCTTCATGCCAACGAGAGCCAACCGCCAGCCTCCGGATTGGGAGCGGCACATGGCGATGAGCGCGCTCGACAATTCGGTGGAGCGGCATGCTCCGCACATCAGCAATCCTGTGCCGCCGACGGACGAGAATCTGATTGCGGGGATGAAGATCTACACCATGAATTGCGCGCTATGCCATGGGGGAATCGACAGGCAGCCATCCACGCTGGCGAAATCGTTGTATCCACGGCCGCCGAATTTTATTTCCGACCCGGATGACGATCCGGAGTGGCATATCTATTACGTAATTCACAACGGAATTCGCTATACAGGAATGCCGGCCTGGGACAAGACGCTTTCTGACTCGGATATGTGGAAGGTAACCGGATTTATTTCGCGGGTGGAGAAGCTGCCGCCGGCGGTGCAGGAATTCTGGAAGAAGGCGGGCGGCGCGCCACCGGAAGCGGGTTCGGGCCACGGACACCACGATTAGGGACGCGAAGGAAGCGGCATCGCTTTTCTCAGCGAGGGATACAGTATCCCCAAAAGTCGAACGCGGGCGGGGCGCCCGCGCCACATCACCTTTTTTCGCGGGCGGGGCGCCCGCGCCACACCGCACGCATTAACTAGCCGGCGACGAAAACTCGATAGTGAGATAGGTCTGGGTTTGGGCCGGATGGCCGTTCAGTGTGTACGGCTTGAAGCGCCATTGTTTTACGGCGGCGATGGCGGCCTTCGAAAGCAGGAAGGATCCGCGAACGATTTTGAGGTCTTCCACGCTGCCGTCACGTCCAATCGTGGCCTGCAAAACAACCGGCCCGCGGAGCTTCTGAGCGGCGGCTTCAGCGGGATATTCGGGAGCGACACTATGAATGAGCAGGGCGCGCTCGGCTTCTTCGGAGACGGTGATGGGCTCGGTGAATTGCTGAGTGGAAACCGGAGGCACCATCGGAGAGGACACGGATAGCATCTGGGCCGGAGTCACGGTTACGACCACGGGCGGCGCGATGGGCGCGGATCCGCGCAGGCTGTCCGGGACGGTACCGCGAGCGGTATGAAAGGGCGCAGGCGGTGGTGGGGGCGGCGCCTCATAGACGGGGCTGGGGAGCGGCAGATCGGATGGATTACGCAATTGGGGCCGCGCCTCGCTAACATCAGTTTCGGCTGAAACGACGCCAAGTTGAGGGTGAGAGTCGGCGGTGGCAGGCGTCCGTGTGAAATAGGGATCCGGAGCGGGATCGGGACTGGCAGTCCGGGGATTCGACGACTTGCCGCCGAAAATGGCTGACAGGGAGTCCTTGACGATGTTCCCACGGTTCTCGCGCGTGCGCGCCAGGTAGGAGATTGTCCCCCGTGCCTCCCACAGGCAATACGACGCTGCGATGACGACCACGGCCGCAACAGCCCACCGCAACGGAAAAGGCCGTGTCGGCTGGTTCTGAGGTTCAGGAGCAGCCGATTCTGTCTCGGCGGCGCTATCTGCGTGGTCTGGCCCCTGATACATGGTCACGCTCGCGGGTGGGCTGCCCGCCAGATGCCCACCGGGGTTCTGGTCAGGTGTTGGGCTTTGAGCGCGTTCGGGCGCCGGCGGCTTCGGTATTTCGAGCCTTTTCCCCTCGGCGACGGAGGGCATTTTTTCTTTGGCTTTGGCGAGGACTTCTTTCGCTTCCTGGGCCGCGATCGGACGATAGATCAGGAAATTGAGGCAGTGGTCGCGCATTTCGGCGGCGGCCGGTTCGCGGTCAACGATGGCGATGGCCACAGTGCTGGCGTTCGCAGATTCGCGGGTGCGTTTGAGCAGAAAACCGGCCTCGGGCTGGTCCGACCAGTTGACGAGCACGCAGGAAAATTGCTGCTTGGTGCCCTTGTCGATTGCCGAAAAGATGTCGTCGCAGATCTCGAGTTGGATCCCTGCGTCCTGGCATGCCGCCGTCAACGCAGCATTCGTTTCTTTGGAAAACAAGAGGGCGCGGAAAGCCATTCCGTCTCAGACTATCGGGAATAGGAAATGGGGTACAGGTAACCAGCGGGTGATACACGTAGGTGGATAAGGTCCTCCCACGAACAGGCCATGAGGAAGGTATGACGGGAGGAGGCATGAGCAATTTGGGACGGATGCCCACGCCGCCGGTGACTTTGGTAATCAGGAACCCGGCGCGCAGGCTTCGTGTCTCTGATTCCAGTGCGGGTCGACTGAGTAAGGCTGTTAGGCTCTCAGATCTCAGCCCAGGCGCGAGTGAACCGGCGCCGCATCCGTGCCGGGTCGAGCACTTGCCGCTGCTGGTCGCGTCTTAGCTGCTGTTGCTCCTGAAGGCGATTCTGCTGCTCTTGCCGCATTTCTTCCTGCTGTTGCTGCATTTCCTGCTGTTGTTGTAATTCCTCCTGCTGTTCCTGCACTTGCTGCTGCATTTCCTGTTGCTGTTCCTGGAGACGCTCCTGCTGCTCTTGCCGCATTTCTTCCTGCTGTTGCTGCATTTCCTGCTGTTGTTGCTGTGATTCTTCCTGCTGTTCCTGCACTTGCTGCTGCATTTCCTGCTGCTGTTCCTGGAGGCGCTCCTGCTGCTCTTGCCGCATCTCTTCCTGCTGTTGCTGCATTTCCTGCTGCTTTTCGAGGATCTGCTGCTGGGCGCACTTCCAGGCCTCGCTTGCCTTGGACAATTCGCGCTGGAGTTCTTCGGGGTCGAGCTGCGCCAGAGCCGTGTCATAGACGGCCAGAGCACGCTTGGCCTCTTCGCCCAGGTTGGGAAGGTCGAGGGTATTTTCCTGGAGGAAGCCGGAATCTTTCTTGTCGGGCAAAGTGAGGGTGAGGGTCTGCTCGTGTTTGTCGCGAAGGATGATGACGGTTACCGAGCCGGCAGAGGATTTGCGCAGGGAGGCGGTGAAATCGGTCGCGCTATGCACCGGCTGGCCGTTGACCTTGACAACGACGTCGCCGGCGCGGAAGCCAGCTTTTTCGCCGCGGCTTCCCTTCTCGACGGAACGAACCAGAGCACCCTTACCATCTTTGGCGCCGAAGAACTCTCCCAACTGAGGGGTGATGTTCTCGACCATGAGGCCGCTGCGCACCGACGAGTGCGCGATCACAACGGTGACGGGCATGTCAAAATCGGGAAGGGCGGGGAGTTCGGGCATTTTGAAATTGAATTCATGGTTGCCGGGTTGCCAAGATTTTGACTTGTTGCGGTCGGCGAGTTGCACCTTGATGGTCTGGGGCTGACCGTCGCGGCTGATGCCAAGCGCGACGACGCGGCCGGGAGGCGTTTCCTTGATCATGCGGCGCAACTGGGCGGCGCTTTCAATGGTCGTGCCATTCACGCTCAGGATGACATCATGCTCGCGCAGGCCGGCTTTGCCAGCGGGCGCGTCAGCGTCGACCATTGTGATCTCGGCGCCATGCTCCTCTTTCAATTTGAGAGCGGACAGGCGCTCAGAAGTGACGTCGGCAATATCGACTCCCATGTAGGAGGACCCGCTGCCGCCTTCTTCCGATTCGTAGCCGAAGGCCCAGGTTTCGGTGTTTCCATCGGTGGCCCGTTCATTTGGCTGGGCGCCCGCTACGAGCGAAAACAGCACGATGCAAAGCAAGAAGCGATGTGGCATACGTCCCCCTGATTGTCGGTTCAGATCGTGAACTCACGGCACAACACGCTCTAGAAGTCGCGTCACGTAAGTGACGGTGCGTTCCAAATCCGAGTCTTGTTGTGCCGTCGAAACAGGCCCAGGCTAGCGCGAGGCGCGCAAGAAGGTGATATTTCCGGAACTTGTGCGAACCTCAAGTACTGGGCCACCGCCATTTAAACGTCCTTCGGCGGTCAAGCTGCGCGGGCCGGGCCAAGTTCCGGCCTCACCCGAGACATGGATGTCGCCAAAATCGCTGCGAATCTTATGCCCGTTGGCCATCTCAATTTCGGCGCGGATGGTGATGGGCAAATCATTGGCGAGATAAACCGTGATGTCACCGGCCGCGGTCTCGAGAGTGGAATTGCTGCGCAAATCGGAAGAGGAGACGAGTTTCACGATGATGCCGCCGGCGCCGGTTTCCGCCCGCACCGAAGTGGCGCCATCGAGCTGAATGCTGCCGCCGCCGGTTTGAGCCTCGACCCGCCCTTTGGCAGAGGCCAGACGGATGTTGCCTCCGCCGGACTCAGCTTCCACCGCCCCCCCGATCTCGCCCAGGTCAATGCTGCCGCCACCGGTGCTGGCTTTGACCCGGCCACTGCATTTTTCCATCCGGATGCTGCCGCCACCCGTCTCAAGCACAGCGCCCTGGAGGCCAGAAAGGACAACCAAGCTGCCGCCGCCGGTGCTGGCTTTGATATTGCCCTTGGCGGAATTGATCCTGATATTGCCGCCGCCGGTCTCGAGAGAAACGTCGCCGCCGGCGGTGCCCACATCGATGGTGCCGCCGCCAGTGTTGGCCTTGACTCCGCTGCCGATGTCGTCGAGGCGAATGGAACCGCCGCCGGTTTCAATCTCGGCGCGGCCGGTAATGGCGGTGATGCTGACGCTTCCGCCGCCAGTTTCAATCCGCGCCAGGTCCATATTTCGCGGCACATTGACGATCAGTTCGTCGGAACATTTGCGGTTGTTACTGCCACCCTCGGCGACGATCCAGGCCGTGTCACCCTTGACGTTGGTAGCGATGCGATTTGTCTGAAACTCACGGCGGGCGCGCTCTTCGCTCCCGGTGTAGGAACGGCGATGAATGACGAATGTAATATTTCCCTGCGATCCGCCCTGAACCTTCACCGAGCCCGTGTCGAGTTTCACCCGCAGATTCCTGGCCCCGTTAAGCGTGCCCGTGACTTCTTGAACCCAATTGCTGCCTTCCCGGTAGATGCGGCCATCCTGGCCGAAGGCCAGGGATGCCAGCACGGCGGCAGCGATGACCACACCGGCGAATTTGCGTGCGTACTTCAATTGAATTTCCTCCGTTCCAGCGTGCTGCATTTTCCAGTCGTTCTACGTCGTTCGCTGATCGCCCGGGCTGATCACAGGAACCGCGGTTCACGAGCGCCGCGAACAGCGAGAAGCGACCAGTATTCTCAATCGAGCTCCGGCGTCTGGGCCAATATGGTTCGCACCTGCGACCGGAGGGATAGATTCTGATCAGTTTCAGCGATCCGGGTGAGAACGGCCCTTACGTTACTGTCCGCCCGCATGGGTTCGACGAGCCGAAGAGCTTGCAGGCGAACACCGGAACTGGCATCGCTGGCGAGAGTGCGCAAAACTGCGTCCCGCACAACCGGATCCTGGCGCACAAAGCTGCTTAAGCCGTCGAGCGCTTTCAGGCGCACACCCGGATTGGTATCGTTCTGAAGCGCATACATCAGCGCCTCTCTGACCTGCGAATCATTGGGCGCCTGCACGAGCAGGTCCACAGAATCCATGCGCACGCCCGAGTTGTAGTTATTGCGGGCGGCAAAGAGGAGCAACTGCTGGATGCGCTGGTCATTGAGAGAGCCCTGGGCTTCCTGAGTTGAAATGGTGTCGTACTTAATGCTGACCTGATTGGATCCCGGTTGCTGAGTGACGGAACGAATGCCGGTAATGGCGGATGCTTCGACGGGGGCCGCGGTGCTGGTGGGCTGCTCGACGAGCGCAACTCCATTGCCGGGGCGACTGGCCAAGTAGTTGTAAGTGGCGCCGATGCCGCCGCCGAAGCCCACGATGAAAACTGCCGCCGCGAGCGCGGGAGACAAGCGAATCTGGCGCAGCCAGGTGGTGGGTTCGAAAACCAGGCGCCGCCACCATCCGCCCGCGGACGTCGTCTCGAGGGCCTCCTGCAGGCGCATACGCGAAGCGGTCAGGAAGTTGGGAGTGGGCTCCTCGACCGGCGACTGCGAAAGCGTGGCATGAAGCTTGCGCGTCGCCTTCAGTTCAGCCGCGCACTCGGGACAGCGTCCGAGGTGCTGCTCGACCTCATAACGGGCGTCGTCTTCAAGCTCGTTATAAACATAGAACAGAATATTTTGTTGTACCCAATCACATTTCATTGCCGTGCCCCTTTGTGGGGAAAAATTCAAATACAGATTCCTCGCTCGTCCTGGCCGCGCAAGCGCGGCTACGCAGGGCTCGGAATGACAAGCAACTTCTGTTCATCGCATCTCCGCCAACGCGCTACGCAGTTTCTGGGTGGCGCGGAACAAGGTATTCTTGGCCGTTTCCTCGGTGGTATGGAGCATTTCACCGACCGTCCGTAACTTGAGACCGTGGTAGTGCTTCAGCTCGAATACCATGCGCTCGCGTGGAGTGAGGCGAGCCAAGGCCGCGCCAATCTTGCTTCCGAGTTCACGACGCATCAGGTCGCGCTCGGGGTTGGCGCCCGCGCGCACATCCGCGAACTGATCGATGACGCTGTATTCTTCGCCGGAGCTGTCGACGGCAACGGGAGCGTCCTCTTTACGAACGTTTCGTTTCCGCAAGTGATCGAGGCAGAGATTGGTAACGATCCGGTAGATCCATGTGTAGAAGGAACACTCGAAGCGAAAAGTCGCCAGGTTTTTATAAGCCTTGAGAAAGGCCTCCTGGTAGATATCTTGCGCGTCGGTTTCAGAACCAGTGAGGTGAAGAGCCAGGCGCAGAACCGACTGATCGTAGTGACGGACGAGAACCTCGAAGGCCGCACGGTTTCCCTGTTGCGCCTCGCGGATCAGAGTCGTGTCGTCAATGCGGTTACCCTGCGCTGCCAAGGAGCCTCTCACGCTGGGGTTCTGGATTCCGGCTTCCTGCTCGACCCCTCTCGGGCCTGATCTGTTGCCAACCGGAAACAATGCTGTGAAAGAATCGGCCGGCATGTTCTGTCTCTGTCCTCTACAAATCGTCCAACCTTGCCTTGCACAGAGATAGACGGAGCCAGAGCCGGGACGTTAGCAGCTTAAATGAAGTGGCCCTTGGTTTGCTTAACGAAAAACATTTTGCGAAGGTAGAGAGATGGGAAGCGGTCATTCTTTCGTATCGTCGAAGCGGAGGCGCATCTCGTTTGTAGGCTTAAAGCCGAGCGCATCATAAAGATGGCGGCCCTCCTCGCTGGCATGCAGATTTACGCCGCGCAGGCCACGGGCTTCGATCCAAGCGAGAATTACCCGCATGACCTGGCGGGCGACGCCGCAGCGGCGGAACCCCGAATCCGTGTAAACGTTGAGGACGATGGCGCGTTCCGAGCATGGGTCGTGGGGACTGGCGGGCCAGGGCGACAGAAGAACCCCTCCGCCCCCGACGACGCGTTCGCCGTTCATCGCGAGCCAATGACGGTAGGAGCCATCGGCCAGCGCTCTTGTCATCCAGGGCCGGGCAGCTTCGACCATGCGGTCCAATTCCTCGGGGGTACCTTCGCCCATATCGCGAAACATGGAGCGGCGATGATGAAGGATGACGACAACGTCTTCCGAACGCGCTTCGCGAATCGTCAATCCCGCAATTGGTCGTACGCCGTTAATCTTCAGCTTTCCTCCATTCCGCGGGAACGTCATGCGACGCTCCAAGTGCGTTCAAAGGTACAATACACATAGTTTCGTCGATTTTGACCGATTCTGCCGCAACGTTTCGAGGCTGGGGAGTTTCATGTACGAAGTAACCGTGGAAGACACATTTGCCGCAGGGCACTACCTGCGGAACTACAAAGGGAAATGCGAAAATCCGCACGGGCATAACTATAAGATTCGGGTCACGCTGGCGGGCGCCGAACTCGACAAGGCGGGCCTGCTGCTGGATTTCAAAGACTTGAAGGACGTAATGAAGCACGTGATTGACCGGCTGGATCACCAGATGTTGAACGATATCGAACCTTTTACCGTCCTGAATCCCTCGGCGGAAAACCTGTCCAAATACTTCTACGACGAAACCAATCTCCGCCTGAACAATGTGACGAATGGCCGCGTGCGCGTGAAGGATGTGACGGTATATGAGACGGACACGACCACCGCGACCTACTCGGAATAACTCATCGGGTGATCGGGCGACCAGGTCATCGGGTGAACTCAAAGAAAAAAGATCGCCCGATCATCTGATCGCCGGATGACCCGATGCTAATCGCCGAAATCTACCGCTCCCTCCAGGGTGAATCGACATACGCCGGACTGGCGTGTGTCTTCGTGCGGCTGACCGGGTGCAATCTGCGATGCAGCTGGTGCGACAGCGAATTCAGTTTTTCCGGCGGGCGGCAAATGACGACGGACGAAGTGTTCCGCGAGGTGGCGCGCCTGAGCCATGGCGGGCAAGAATGCCTGCCTCAAATGGACGGGGGGGAGCCCGGTCTCCACACGTACTTAGTTGAGATCACGGGCGGGGAGCCGATGCTACAAGAGCGCGAAGTCGTTCCATTGATGGAGCGGTTGGTGGAGGCGGGTTACAAGGTTCTGCTTGAAACGAGCGGCGAACGACCGCTCGGAAGGGTTCCGCGGCAAGTCGTTAAAATTGTGGACGTGAAGTGTCCGCACTCGGGCGAGGCGGGCACCTTCGAACCGGGAAACCTGGCGGCGATAGCGCCGCACGACGAACTCAAGTTTGTTCTGACGGACCGAATTGACTACGAGTTTGCCCGTGACTTCATTGCCCAGCACAAGCTTCCGGGGCGCGTGCACGCCATCCTGTTTTCGCCGGCATTCCGGAAGGACGCGAGCGGCCCGCGCGACACTTCGCATTGTCTGCTGGACCCGGAGCAGCTGGCGCAATGGATGCTGGCGGATGGCGTTCCGGCGCGTCTGAGTTTGCAGATTCACAAGCTGATTTGGGACCCGGCCGCCAAGAGCGTGTAGATGTCGGGTGATCGGGTCATCGGACCATTGAAACATTGAACCATAAGGATCGAAGAACTTCCGGATGATCACTGTATTTACTGCGCCCTCAATCGGTAAAATAACGACGTAGCCGGGAGCAAAAGCTGGTGAGAATCCAGTCGCCAATCGGAAAGATGCGGTTGAGCGTCATCTACGTCATCTAACTGTTAGGACCTCCCAGCTAACAAATCACCCGATGGCCCGATCATCCGATGACCCGAAGACCCGCGCTGTCGTTCTGTTGAGCGGCGGGATGGACTCCTGCGTGTGCGCGGCGCTCGGGGTGCGCGACCATCGGGCGGCGGCGGTTCATGTCAGTTATGGGCAGCGAACCGAAGCGCGCGAACTGCGCTCGTTTCAGGGGATTTGCGACCGGCTCGGCATTCGGGACCGGTTGGTGGTGCGGAATGAGGCGTTGCGGGCGATCGGGGGATCGGCCTTGACCGATGAGAGGCTTGCCGTGCCCCGGTCACAGTCGCCGAGCGCGGGCGTGCCGATCACGTATGTGCCATTTCGCAACGCCCATTTTCTAGCGGTCGCGGTGAGCTGGGCGGAAGTGCTGGGCGCGGACAGAGTCTATATCGGAGCGGTGGAGCAAGACAGTTCCGGCTATCCCGATTGCCGACCGGAGTATTATGGTGCATTCAACCAGGTGGTGCGGGCGGGCACGAAAGAAGGCAGGATCGAGGTCGTCACGCCGCTGATTGCGATGCGCAAACGTGAGATTGTGACGCTCGGCCTTGAACTATGCGCGCCCTTCGATTTAACGTGGTCTTGCTATCAAAGGGAAGATCGCGCCTGCGGCGTCTGCGATAGCTGTGTACTTCGCCTGCGCGCGTTTCGCGAAGCGGGCGCAGACGACCCGATTCCGTATGCGGAAGACGCGGTCCGATCCTGAGATTGAGAAAACGGTTGGTCATAACTTGGCTGATTGCCAAACAGGAATTTCAAATAGAAAGTTTTATGCCGGGAGGCTCATCATGAAGAAGTATTTCATTCTCTCCTTTCTGCTCGCGCTGGCCGTGGGGCTGTCGGCTCCGCTTGTGTATTCGCAGACCACCAGTGTGAAAGGAACTTGCACGGATCTTGACGGGAAACCGATCGCTGGCGCGCAAGTGGAGTGGCAGGCGACGGAAACGGGTCATAGTTATTCGATCAAAACCAACGGCAAAGGCGAATACTTCTCGCTCGGGATTGCTCCTGGCAAGTACAACATCCGATTGATGAAAGATGGCAAGCAGATCTGGAACCTCAAAGGCGTGACGATCGGACTTGAGGAATTTACACAAGACTTCGATCTTAAAAAGGAGCAGGCCGCCGCGGCGAAGGGGCAAGGACTGTCTCCTGAAGAAGCGAAGGCCGCCGCTGAACAGCAGGCCAAGAGCGCGAAGGAGCAGGGAACGGTGAAGGCGCTGAACGAAAAGCTGACGGAGGCCAAGACGGCATCCGACGCTGGAGATTTCGACAAAGCGATCAGCATCCTCAACGAAGCCAATGCAATGGACAGCACGCGGGATCTGATCTGGTTCCAGCTTGCCAACGACTACTATGCGTCCGCTGCCAAGCAAACCGACCCGGACGAGAAGAAGAAACGATACGAAACCGCGACCACGGACTTCCAGAAAGCGATCGATCTGCGCAAAGGCTCCGAGCAGGAGCAAAAGGAACCGGACAATAACAAGAAACTAGCGGCGTATTACAACAACCTGGCGCAAGCCTATTCGAAGGCCAACAAGATCGACGACTCGGTTAATACCTATAGCCAGGCGGCGCAACTGGATCCGACGGGAGCCGCGATGTATTACTTCAACCAGGGGGCAGTGTTAACCAACGCGGGGCGTGCCGACGATGCGATTGCCGCGTTCGACAAGACCCTGGCGGCCGATCCGACCAAGGCATTGGCGTATTACTGGAAGGGCATCAACCTGATCGGGAAGGCGACGCTCGACAAAGATAACAAGATGACCCCACCTCCGGGGACGGCTGAGGCGTTCCAAAAATACCTTGACCTCGATCCCAACGGGCCAATGGCTCAAACCGCCAAGGACATGCTGGCCAGCATCGGCGCACCCATTGAAACCGGCTTCGGGACCAAGAAAAAGCCGGTGAAGAAGTAGAAGAACGCTGACAGCTGGTTCCTGAGGGCTGGAGCCATCAGGAAAGGGAATGCGAAAGAGCAGCCTTTAACGGCTGCTCTTTTGGTTTTGTGGTTGGTTTCTTACGCGGTATGCGATTACCGAGGTCTATGGCCTTCTTCGCGTACCGTTCCGGCCTTGTTCGCGCTAGAGTCAAGGCATAGTTATCCTGGCTTTGTCTCCCCTGCGGTAGCGATCATCTCAAGGAAATTCAGGAGAGCGCCCGATGGCGGCACCGGGGAATTCCCCGTTATCGATCAGTTTCGAAGGGATGACGGGCGGAGGCTCGGTCGGGACTACCGAGCTGTTCGCGGCAATGTTGCGGGCATCGGACAAGGTAAGCGATCTGATCTTTTCGCCGGGGCGTCCGCCTCAGGTTGAGATTCACGGGCAATTGAGGGCGGTGGAAATCGGGGGCGCGGGCACTCTGACGGCCGACGATACGCGGCGCATCGCGGCCGACCTGATCGGGGCAAATAAGCAGGCCATCACGGCGCTGCGCGAGCAGGGTTCGTGCGACGTTTCCTACGGGGTGGCGGGCACGGCCCGTTTTCGCGTGAACGTGTTCATTCAGCGCGGCAGCTGCGCGATTGTGATGCGCGTAATTCCGACGGAAATTCCGACATTCGCATCGTTGCACTTGCCGGCGCAACTGGAGGAAGCGGCGGGGGTGCGCAGCGGGATTATCCTGGTCACGGGCGGCAGCGGATCGGGCAAGTCTTCAACACTGGCCGCGTTGATCGACCGCATCAACAAAGAACACTGTTATCACATTCTGACGATTGAAGATCCGATTGAATTCCTACATAAGCACAAAAAATCGACGGTGCATCAACGCGAATTGCACAGCGACGCGCCCAGCTTTCCGCTAGCGGTGCGGGCGGCATTGCGGCAGGCTCCCCGGGTGATTATGGTGGGCGAGATCCGCGACCGGGAGACGCTCGAAATCGTGCTGGAAGCGGCTGAAAACGGGCATTTGGTACTTTCAAGCATGAACACCGTGGACGCATCGAAGACAGTAGAGCGGATCGTGAGTTCGTTTGCGGCGGCCGACCAGCAGTCGGTCCGCGAGCGGCTGACCAAGACGTTCCGCTACATCATTGCGCAGCGCCTGGTGCCTCCGACGGACGGCCGGGGACGCATCCCAATTGTAGAGATCCTGAAATCGAATGTGCGCACGCGCGATTGCGTGGAGCAGGGCGAACGTCCGGGACGCACGCTGCTCGATGCCATCAAAGCCAGTGAGAGCGAAGGCATGCAACACTTCGACGCGGAGATCGCGAAACTCGTCCGTTCCGGCCTGGTCGATTTGGAGACTGGGCTGTGTTTTGCCTCGAACGCCAGCGTGCTAGGACAGGAACTGGCACGGCACTAGCGAACTCCATCTTTTCGTTCTGCTTTTTTCCCGCAAAACAACAAGAGGAACGTCCAAGGTATGATCGTGGGATGGCCTCTGGGCACTCGTTGCCGGGAGTTGTGACGCTTAAAGAGGCGCGGCGCATCGTCGAACTGCATGCCGAGAGCGCCCTACGTGGAGCGCGCGAGCACCCGACAGAGACGGTTGACCTTCTGGCGGCCCGCGGGCGCGTGCTGGCGGAAACAATCATCGCCGATCGCGACTTCCCTCCATTTCATCGGGCGACGCGGGACGGGTATGCCTTGAAAGCGATAGACGTCGCGCGGGTTCCGGCACGGCTGAAGGTTGTCGGGGAAATCAAGGCCGGAGACTCGCAAGGTGGCGTATTCGGATCGACTGCCCTGCGATCGGGCGAGACGGTTTCGATCATGACGGGTGCGCCGTTGCCGATGGGCGCGGACGCGGTGGTTATGGTGGAGGACACCGCGGCTATAGAACTTCCACTGAGTTCCGAGGCGGACTCGCCAAACACCTCAGGAGGCGGGGCTGAGAGGCTGGCTGAGATTCGGCGAAGCGTCAGAGCCGGAGAGAACTTCGTTCCATGCGGGGCTGAGGCGCGCGCCGGACACGTGCTGATCGATAAGGGCCGGCGCATCGATCCTGCGCTGATCGGGATAGCGGCATCGGTTGGTTGGGGCCGCGTGAAGGTTCACCCCAGGCCGCGAGTGGCCGTATTGGCGACCGGCAATGAGGTGGTGGAGATGGATACGGTTCCAGCGGCGGCACAGATTCGGAACTCAAACTCTTATTCACTGGCTGCACAGATCGAAGAAGCGGGTGGCGAGGCAGTGCGCCTGCAAATCGCTCCCGATGAGCGGAAACGGCTGCGAGAGTTGATCGAGGAAGGATTGGGGTACGACCTGCTTCTGATCACCGGCGGGGTTTCGATGGGAAAATACGACCTGGTGGAGGTGGTGCTGGAGGAGATGAAGGCGGAATTTCATTTCACTGGAGCGCTGATTCAGCCGGGGAAGCCGGTTGTGTTTGGAACATGCAACGCTGGGAGCCAGGGGAAGCACTTCTTTGGATTGCCGGGGAATCCGGTATCGACGATGGTGACGTTCCGGTTGTTTGCGCAACCGATGATTGCGGCACTGGCAGGCGCACGGCCGGAGCCACTGGTCTTTCTGAAGGCACGGACGAAAGCCGAGGTGCGGCATAAGACCGGGCTGACGCGGTTTTTGCCGGCGGTGATTTCGGGCGAGTTCGAGGATGCCGAAGTTGAGTTGGCAGCCTGGCAAGGGTCGGGCGATATTGCAGCACTGGCACGGACGAATTGTTATCTGGTGGTGCCTCCTGACCAGGAGCGAATTGCGGCGAAGGAATGGGTCTCCGTGCTACCGCGTTGACGTGCGGCCATAGCAGAAAAGGACGCCGCCTGGCGTCTTTGCTGTACTCTAAATCCGATGGTCAAGAAGCTCTCTCATTACGATCGGGACGGGCGCGCCCGAATGGTAGACATTTCCAAAAAGGCGAAAACCGCGCGTCAAGCTGAGGCGAGCGCATTCGTGCGGATGAAGAAAAGCGTGCTGCGTGCTATGCCGTCGAATCCCAAAGGGGACCCGCTGGAAGTGGCGCGAATGGCGGGGATGATGGCGGCGAAGCGCACGGCGGAACTGATTCCGATGTGCCATCCACTGCCGCTGAGCCACATTGCTGTGACCATAAGCGTGTGCGAGAATGGCGTGGCCATTCGATCAAAAGTCAAGACCACGGCAGAAACCGGCGTGGAAATGGAAGCGCTGGTCGCGGCCAGCATTGCGGCTCTGACGGTGTACGACATGTGCAAAGCGCTCGATAAAGGAATCGAGATCCGCGAGGTTGCGCTGGAGAGCAAATCGGGCGGGAAGAGCGGCATGTATCGTAGAGGCAGGAAGTGACCATCGAGAAGAGAGTGCGCGCCAGGAAAGAGGTCGCAGTTGAGCTGCGCTGCAAGCCAGATGGGCGCTGCCGCAAGCATGCAGGACGGATTGAATGAAATGAGCAGCAACGTAAAAATCCTGCTGGTGGATGACAACCCGATGGTGCTGGGAATGTTGCAGCAGGCGCTGGCCTCGGTGGGGGCGGTGGCGACGGCGGGTGACGCAGCGGATGCGCTGCTGAAGGCGGTCGATAATACTCCGGACTTACTGATCAGCGATTACCGGATGCCGGGCATGGACGGGCGACAGTTGCTCGATAAGCTGAAGGCACGGCCCGGGACGGCTGGGGTCGCAGTGATCCTGATGGCGAGCAAAGCTGACATCAGCGAGCGGTTGGCCCAAGATCCGGTGGAAGAGTATCTGGAGAAGCCGTTTTTTCTGAAGGATGCGGTGCGTAAGATCAAGCGCGTGGTGGACCGGATCGCCCTCGAGAAGATGGCGAAGGCGGGCTCGAGCGATGGGCTGGTGCGGGGTAATCTGTCGCAAATGAATGTGATTGACCTGGTGCAGTCGCTTGAAATGGGCCGCAAAAGCTGCCTGCTGACGATGACGAACGCCGCCGACAAATGCGAAATCTATTTCGCGCAGGGTCAGGCCAAGCACGCGGTGTATGGGCCGATCACGGGAGACGCAGCGGTCTTCAAGGTACTACGCTGGACGGAAGGAAATTTTCAAATCGATTTCGAGGGCAAGACGACGCAGGAAACGACCACACTGAACACGCAGGGCCTGCTGATGGAGGGACTGCGCCTGCTCGATGAAGCTCAGCGGGACGAGGCGGTAGAGGGAGAAGATGTCCTGCTCGATACCTGAGGGAAGACGTGCCGCGGTTCTAACGGTGAGTGATTCGTGCGCACGGGGTGACAAGAAGGACTTGTCAGGACCGGCGGTCGAGAAAGTTCTGAACGATCGCGGGTTTCAGCTGGTGGCGCGCGCGGTGGTGGCGGATGAGGGCAGCGCGATCCAAGAAAAGCTCATCGAAATGTGCCGATCGGCGCGGCTGGTGGTGACGACGGGCGGGACTGGAATCGCTCCGCGAGACGTTACACCGGAGGCAACACGAGCGGTTTCGGAACGTCTGGCGGAAGGGATTGCAGAGATGATGCGCGCCGAGGGGATGCGCAAGACACGGTTTGCCGCACTGGGCCGCGGAGTTTGCGGCATACGCGGGACGAGTTTGATCCTGAATCTGCCGGGCAGCCCGACGGGAGCGGTGGAATCTCTGGAGTCGGTGGCGGAACTGCTGCCTCACGCACTGGACTTGCTGGCCGGCAAAACTGAGCATGGGCCGGGCGCCTGAGTCCTGCTGGAATAAATTTCTTTGAACAAGATCAAACATCTGGCCCGGGCCTACGGGGAGTGGATCAAGCATGCGCTGGCGCCGCTAGGGCCGTGGGGGATGCTGGCATTCGCCGCGGTGGACGGATCGTTTCTAGGGATGCCACTGGATGCGATTTTTGTCGGCTACGTTTACAACGACCGTGGGCGTTTCCTGCTCTATGTGTTTTTAGCCGCTGCCGGAGGGGCGGTGGGCAGCGCGGTGATTTATGCGATCGGGTATGCGGGCGGCGAGGTGTTGCTGCGCAAGCGGTTGTCACCGGAGAAGTTTGCCAAGATTCACGCGTCGTTTGAGAAGCACGAATTCTGGGCCCTGATGTTTCCCGCCATGCTGCCCCCACCGACTCCGTTCAAGATTGTGGTACTGGCCGCGGCGGGATTCGAGATGAATTTCGGGCATTTTCTGCTGGCCATTTTTGCGGGGCGTTTCCTGCGATTTCTGATCGAGGCGCTACTGACGCTGTGGTTCGGGCCGGGAATCGTATCGATAACCGGAAACCTGTTCGCGCACCATTATGTTGCGCTCCTGGCGGGAGCGGCGGTGGTAGCGGCCTGGATGATATGGCGGCGCAAAACAATGCGCGCGGAAAAGGAAAACGCGGCGCGGAACACGCCACGCCGAGAAGAACATGAATCGGCGGGCTAAGCTCTGGCCGGGCCGTGGGCAGCACGGTCGAGAAGCGCGGCGGCCGCGGGCACTCCGAACATGAACGTGGTGAATAGCAGGTCGCCGGCGACGCCATAGCGAAAGAACGGAATACCGGCGGCGTAGCAGGTCATCAGGCCCGAGAAGCTTTTGGGATACATGTTCCAGCAAGCCCAGACCGCAAAATTACTCAGCACAAAAAACGAGACCGAGGCGGCCAGAGATGCGCCCGCGATGCGGAGCCAACCCCTCGATTCGCCGAGGCTGTTCTCGCGGAGGCTGGTGCCGAGCCAGAGGATGGCGGCGTACCAGAGCCAGGTAACGAAGTGATCCCAAGAGAACGGATACGCGTAGACCAGCCTTGTCAGCACAACGTCAGAGGCGGCAAGCAGCGCGAAGGGAATCCATAGCTGGCGGCGCGAGCCACGGGCGCCGAAGTAAAGCAGAGCGGCTGCGACTGGAGTGAAATGAAAAGGATGCGGCAGAAAGCGAACCGCAACGGCGCAAACTACGAAGACATAAGCCAGCATGATCACCTCACAAAATGGACAGTTAGGATTGTGGCGCGGAGAGCGGGAATTGGTCAAGAACCTGCTCGCAAGAAGTTCGATCTGTACGGCCGGACCGGCGTGCCCTTATTCGCAGAGGCTGCGGAGCTATGGTTTTGGCGAGTCGCGGTCGGGCGCCGACCGGCCACCGAATTGCTCGCTCACGACTCGAAGATCGCGCGTTAGAAAAACACGAGCTCCGAGCGTGGCGCGGGGGGAATTCTGGCCGGGATATGCGTAGCGGAGATCGCGCAGGCGGACCAGATAAGCGGGGCGGGAGTTATCTGCGGGATCGGTATCGAGTTGCTCGGTTTCTGTGATCGGATACTGCGCCCAGCTTAAATAGACGCGGCCGAGATAGCTCTTCTTGGCGGCGAGCGTGATGGGAGTTTCTTCCGGTTTATAACGAATCTGCATCTTGCCTTCAGGGTCCACTTCGGGCGTGAGCGAATTCACATTCATGGTTGCGAAGAAGGCCGGAGTCTCTGCGACGCCATACCAGCGAAAAGGGTTCATCGCGTAAGGGAAGGCGGAAACGCGGACGGCATCGGCTCCCCGGTACGTTATCGCCTCAAGGGCCCCGACCGCGCGGCGGTGTTCGAAGTCGCAGAGTCCCCAGAACGCAAATGTGACGACCAGCGCAATTGTGGCAGCGATGCGACCGGGCGGATTCTTTTGACGCGCACCAATTTCCTGATTGATGAGAGAAAACAAGGTGGGGAGGGTAAGGCCGAGAACGAGAGCGACAAGAAGGATGGGTTCAACGATGAAAACTATGTCCCATGAGATCCAGCGCTCGGAAAAAGGCCAGAAAGGACGAACTCCGTAGCTGGTGGTGTAGTCGAGCAGGATGTGGCTAAGACCGGCGAGGCATGCGTAACCGAAAAGCACTCCCCAGCGTGGCGGGAGATCAGGATTTCGGGTTTTGCGTCCGCGCAACCGCCAGATTCCGTAAACGAAAGCGACGACCGCGGCGGCAACCATGGGCACTCCCAGAAAAGAGTGGGTAAAGCCGCGATGATGGTTGAGCGCGAATGCTCCGCCTCCGAAGCGGCTGAAGACGTCAAGATCGGGCGCCTCGGCAGCCAGAGTAAGGGTGGCAGTGGCGAGCGCGGTATTGCGATTGAGCCCGGCGCGTCCCATGTTGGCGCCGAAAAGAAAATGGGTGACGGGTTCCAAGGCGTTTCAAGCAGTGTAGCGGAAAATTGGAGTGAGATCAGGGGTATGAGTGAGATTCCACAGGGTAAAGGGACAGGGGTCAATGGATGCAATGAAATCAGAAGGCAGAATTAAGACGCGGTTTGCCCTCAGCGCTCCCTACCGGCTCACCTGGTTGGTGAATGGCAAGCTCATGCTGACCACGGGCGCGCGCCATTCGTCGAGCGCGCTTACTGCGCCGCATTCCATGCACCGAACAGCGGAGAACCGGGCCCTGCAGAACGGGCACACGCCTTGTTGATCGAACATATCGAAGAACTGGCCGCACTGTGCGCACTTCCAGTTGTGGCCGATGGGCGGAGCGGTCTTGCAGGAAGGGCAGGCATGGTCTTGTCGGCGAGGAAGTTTCGCGAGGCGGAGCAGAGCGCGGGCCTGTTGCAACCCGCTCCAGCAGTTGAGCAGCATGAAGATGGCGATGGCACCCAGCCAGGCGGACTGGCTCCACAGGGCGAGGGCGAAAAAGGCAATAACGCCTGCAAGTCCCAAGATAGTAGCCACCAGGAGACTGCGGGCGCGTCCGAGCAAGAACCAGAGCAGCGAACGCAGGATCTGGCCGCCATCGAGCGGGTAGATGGGGAGGATGTTGAACGCCAGAAGATAAAGATCGAGTTTGAAAACGGCATCCAATAGCCGAGCCAGGTCGGGCGTCGCCGCAAACAAGCCGAGTGCTCCGCTGAGTTTCCCTAACAGGAGCAGCACTGGAACCAGCGCAACATTGACGAGGGGGCCGGCGGCGATGCTCCAGAGGGTGGCGCCGGGACGGGGAGGCGGGTCCACATACGCGACCCCGCCCAGAGGCCAGAGGATGATTTGATTGGCGCGGCCTCCGACTTGACGGCAGGCGAGCGCGTGACCGAATTCGTGGAGAGTGACAATCAAGAACAGAAAGAGATATTCCGCAATTTTCCAGGAGATTGAGGAGTAAGCGCCAAAACCAACGTTGATCTCGTACGCAGCCGCCAGAAACCAAGACCAGTGCAAGAAGACATCAATTCCGGAGAAACGAAACAGGCGAATGGCGCCTTGGCGAGAGGTCGGCATGTGGGATGGTTATAACACGCCCAGGGAGGCCGTAGCGAAAGTCCGGGCTGGGTAAAGAGAATCTGTAGCGGGCTGCAAGCGGGACGACACGATGGCAGGGAATAAGCTTGGGTTTGGGGAAGGGGACGGAAGAACAGGCGCAGCGAGAAGTAGAAAAAACCGTGCCGTCTGCCTGAATGAATTTCGGTGCTCCGTCGAGCAGGGTAGATCGCTTTATCAGAGCGGGCCGCGGCCGGAGACGGATTGAATGGCTTCCATAAGCGCGATGCGGGTAAAAGGTTTTTCAAGGAAAATAAAACCCGGCTTGATGAGTTCGTCGCGGGCCATCAGTTCGCCGGTATAGCCGGACATATAAATGACTTTCAAGCCGGGATTGGCGGCGAGCAATCGAGCCGCCAGCTCGGGGCCGCTCCCGCCACGCATCACTACGTCCGTGAGTAAGACATCGATGTGGCCCAAGTGCGATTGCACGAGTTCCAACGCGGAGTTGCCATTTGCAGCTGAGATTACGGTGTGACCCTGTTCTTCGAGCATCTGGCGAGTCAGGCGGAGGAGGGTTTCTTCGTCCTCGACAAGAAGAACGGTAACTCGGGTCGCAGCGGGGAGAGCAGCTTCCGGACCGGTCAAGGCAGGGGCGCCAGTCCTTTGAGAAGCGCTAGGCAGGTAAATCTTAAAGGTGGTTCCCTGGCCAGGCTCGCTATAGACCCAGATGTGGCCACCGCTCTGCTTAACGATGCCGTAGACGGTGGCGAGTCCAAGGCCGGTGCCTTTTCCCATTTCCTTTGTCGTGAAAAAAGGTTCGAAGATGCGGGCACGCGTCTGCTCGGTCATCCCGATTCCGTTGTCGCTGGCGGCCAGCACAACATAATCGCCGGGTTTCAGGGGCGGGTTGTTGTCGGCGAAGCTTGCATCCAGGTGGACGGTGCGGGTCTCGAGGATAAACTTGCCGCCGCGGGGCATGGCATCACGAGAATTGACGGCAAGATTCACAACGATCTGGTCGATCTGGCCAGGATCGGCCTCGACGAGGGCGGCGGTGAGTTTCGGCACAACCACAATTTCGACATCATCGCCCATTAAGGGATGCAGGAGTTTTTCGATGTCGCGCAGACGTTCGTTCAAATCGAGGACGCGGGGCTGCACGACCTGCTGGCGGCTGAAGGCCAGCAATTGTCGAGTGAGTTGAGCGCCGCGTTGCACAGCATGATCGATATTGGTGAGGTATTCGTTCGTTTTCGTGTCAGGGGGCACGATGTCGCGCAGCAACTCGGTGCACGCAGAAACGATGTTGAGTAGATTGTTAAAGTCGTGGGAGACACCGCCCGCAAGCCGGCCGACAGCTTCGAGCCGTTGGCGGTTGGCTTCTTCGAGCTGGCGTCGGCGGGAAAAAACTTCGATTTCCATGCGTTCAACGCGTGCGCGGAGCTCATCGGCCAGCTTTTTTTCCTGCCGTTCCATTTGCTTGACGCGGACAAACTCGGTCACATCTTCGACACGATGAATGATGTAAGTAACCTGCCCGTCACGATCGAGAACGGGAGAATTGACCGGACTCCAATAACGTTCCTCGAACCCGCCGCCTTCCTCCGGGGGGCGCTGGATGTCGTACTTCTGGACCGCCATGGCGTCCTGTTTCCGATTGAGGAGCACGCGGCTCAGGGAAGCTTGCAGATTGCGCACGCCGGTGGCGTCAGGATCGTTGGGGTTGTCGGGGAAAACTTCAAAAAGATGACGGAGAAGAATTGCATCGCGGCTCCTCATGGTGGCGGCCAGGTAAGCATCGCTGACGGCGAGGATCGTCAAATCAGGGGAAAGGACGAGATAGAGGCCGGGAGCGGACTCAAAGAGAGAGCGGAAGTCGGGCGTGGCCAAGCGCGAGGAGGACCCCATGAGCGTACAAAACCGCTAGTGGCGGCTGAGCGAACATTCCCCAATCCCGGCGCGAACCGCTCCGGGAGATGGTGGAAGGATAGTACAAGTTTTGGGAGCTCGGCAATGTGGGGCGCCGCCGTCGGCCGGACGGACGAACCGGGATGACCTACCCTTGCATGCCTGGCCATTTCTGGTCAGGTTTTCACCGCCGGCACGACCAGCGACAGAGCGTCGGGCTGCACCGTCATCCGCGCCGGCAAGCGCCCAAGAAGCTCGCCGTCCGCCTCGATGTAGACATGGTTATGGTGGCGTGCATCAGCGCGGAGGGATGGGGGAAGCCGGCAGACGATTTCCGAGCAGCTGACAAGGTCGATGCCGTCGATGTTGCGTTCGCGCCATCCAAGCAGCGAGGCGCAAACATACTGCAGGAAGGCACAGCGGCTCTCGGTGCGGCACATGACGGCGCGAAGGGCTGGACAGTCAAGGGAAGCTCCGGGAACCAGCTCGCGCAGGATATTGCCGAAGAAGCGGATGCGCACGGCAAGCAGTTCGGTGAGCAGAGCTTGCTGCCTGTGTCCGTTGCCGTTCGAGTAGTCGACTTCGAAGCGGCGCATGCGATAGGTGGCCCAGAGCTGCCATGCTTTCCAGTAATAGGCGGCCATGCCGCCGCGGTTCTTAAGATCGGAGTTCAATTTGTAAAACAGATGTGCGTCGACGCCGATTCCGGCGGCCACGGTGAAATACCGAGCAGCCGCTTTGCCGTCAAGGCCCTCATACTCGACGCGGCCAAGCGGGATGCGGCGGATTGTTCCATCGACCGCCGCGCGTGCCGCCTGACTGGGGCGGCCCGGCAGGCCAAGGTCGTGCGCGAGCGCGTTGGCGGTTCCGAAGGGCAGGATGGCGAGCGCAACGGAGGTACCAGCGAGTTCCTGAATGACGTCGTGGATGGTGCCATCGCCCCCGCAGGCAAACACGGTGTCACTGCCCCCGGCAACGGCATAACGCGCGTGGATGGTGGCTTCGTGACTGGAGCGGCATACAGTGAGCTCGGTGTGAATTCCCGCTGACTGGATGATGCCGATTGCAATATCGAGTTCACGGTCACGACGGCGGCTGCCCCGGCCGGAGTTGGGATTAAACAGAATCGTGGCTTTGCGCATGCACCCTGTTCTTGTTTTGCGATGGACGGGGCTGTCCTTCGCTTCCATAAAGGACGGGCAAGGTCGCCCGTCGTTCTGCTTCGCCTTGTTTGAGTGTAGCGTGAAAAGCGGAGGCGAGCGCGCGACAGCCGTTTGTCAGTTGGGATCATCGCGAAAGTGCGGGTAAAGGGACCGGCTTGGGCCCTGGGCTCGCCGAACCAACTCCTTCCATTCCGACGTTGGCAGCCGCGCGCTTTGGAGGCCGGACTCGCAAGAGATAGAAAATAAAATGGTTATTAATGATGCTGTAGGAAGAAAAATTTATTTGAGGTTGATGATGAGATTTGCGTGAGCGTCTGCGCCCTTAGTGATAGGAGCGGGTTGTGGCTGGGTCGCTCGAAACTGGGATGAAATGCCAACCCACCCGAATCCAACACACCGGTTCAACAGGAGATGACAATATGCTAAGCAAATCGAGTTTGCTCACGATCGTGTTAGTTCTTTCGTCGCTGGCGGCGGCGGAGCAGAAACCCAAGCAGTTATCTCTTCCCGATGGAACAGTGCAGAGCGACGGGGTCACAACCTGTGACGTCACCTACACGAGCGGGACCAGCGTCACGACCACGCAGTTCTGCGTCACTGTCAATGGCAATATTCCGAAGTTCAGCGTTGCGACGGAACAGATGATGGGGATTGCGGAAGGCTACGGTCTGTGCGACATGACGAGCAGCACTTCCTACTACGACTACGGCGGGTACGACAGCGGGAACTGGGGCCCGGCGACGTTCACGCACAGCGGGAACACCATCACCGTCAAGCGAACGACGACCGACGGAAACTGGATGCTGACCCAGACGATCAAGAACGAGGAGGCTTCGGCAGCCGGGTTTGGTTCGGCCAAGATTTCGATGAAGTACCAGAACCTGAGCGGGACGACCCGGCAAGCTGAAGTTATCCGGTACGCGGACGTGGACGCCAACAGCGATTTCACAAATCATTTTGACACCACTTCGACAACGGCGATCGGACTGGATGGCGACTTTCAGCACGGCCTGCTGATTTCCAACAACACGTTCAATAACAGCTACGGCTACCTGACGGGCGTTCTAGACATTGCCGGCATACCGGATCCGTGCGACCCCTTCCACTTCCTGCCTCCTTCACTGCCCTACGTTGGAGATGGGTCGATTCTTGCGATGTGGTCCTTCCGGCTTGCCCACAAGGCCTCGGCTACGGTAACGGGCACCTACACGGGAATCTAAGCTCTCTGCGTTGAACCAGGCTGCCCAGGCGTGCAAACCAGCACTGCCTGGGCAGTTTTTATTCTTTATTCCATTCCGAAAAGCGCGCTCCCCACTCCCACATCCCAAACATCGCTTTTTGTGAAATCGGATGGCCTGACTGCCGGGCTAGCATGGTGATTTGCCCGCGATGGTGAGCGTCGTGGGCAATGAGGTAGCCGAGGAAGCCCGCGACATCGGGTCGAAAACCTTTGATACGGCCGTCTGCGGACAGGGAAGTCCTGAGTAGTTCCTGGATGGAACCGCGGCTTTCTTCGAGCGCTTTGCGAGCCTGAGCAGGGGTGGCTTTGGCCGGGTTCAGTTTCTCCGGAATCCTTCCGCCAGTTGCTTTGAGCCACATGCGCCGGACATTATGCATATGCGCAACGATTGAGGCGATGTCCCGGCCCTTGCCGTCCGGAGATTCTGCATGCCAGGCTTCCGGAGGAAGATTTTCAATCAGATAGTGGTTGATGCGATCGTTAGTGTCGAAAGCGGCTACAAGGGCATCGGCAAGGATGAACGGTTTACCGGTCTTTGAAGGCATGGCGTCCAGGCGGAAAAATCAAGCTAGCCACCACCGCTTTGAAACAGGCGATGGCAATTGGCGTGACGGCGTTCGGACCGTAAAGAGCGCGGCGAGGCCGCGCCCTTCGAGCGTTCCGGAAGGTAGTGGCCCTGGTCGCAGTGGTAGCTAGCCCTGCCGCTCTTGATTTGTTTTCTCTTCGAGGTGCTCTTTGATGGCTTTGGTGCCTTCAAAACCCGCAATGGCGGCCGCGCCCTCGGTCAAGATCGACGCGCCCGGATCCACCTTTTTTACGGCTTCCACCGCGGCTACCGCACCGGCGATTTTTTCGGCTTCGTCCAGAAGTCCCATAACATCCTCCAATTAGTTGAGTTCACCCCGTCTGACGTGGCAATTAGAGTAGCAGTTGCCGGCGAGGCCGACAATCGGAGGAAGTGAGCCGAACGGCAGATATATTCTTGTGCACTCCTAGAGATATCAAACGGAATTTTGTTTGCAAGCGGTGGATTACACTCAAGGCATGGGGGACATAGGCCGGGTGCTGCTGTCGGTGGGAGTGGCGCTGACCGTCATCGGCGGCATCGTCCTGCTGCTTTGCCGGACCGGCTTGCCGTTGGGCCGCCTGCCGGGCGACATTGTTTATCGCGGTAAGAACACGACGTTTTACTTTCCTTTGGCCACTTCGATCTTGCTGAGCATAGTACTGTCGGCAGTTCTGTATCTGGTCGGACGGCTCAAACGATAGCGAAAGTTATTTTGATGGAATTTTCCGACCAACTCGGATTCGAATTCCGCCCCACCGAGCGCCGCATCTGGAGCGTGGCCGCCCTGGTCGCGGCGGTGCGCGGGCACATCGAGCGCCAGTTCTCCGACTGCTGGGTGGAAGGCGAGATCTCGAACCTGCGCTCGCCGGATTCGGGACATTTATATTTCACGCTGAAGGAAGAAAACGCGCAGATTCGGGCGGTGATGTTCCGGTCGTCGGCAAAGCTATTGCGATTTCGGCCGGAGAACGGCTTGCATGTCACTGTACGCGGGCGAATCACGGTTTACGAGGAGCGCGGTGAGCTGCAGATTTCCGCCGAGTTCATGGAGCCGCAAGGCGCGGGGGCGCTGCAACTTGCCTTCGAGCAACTGAAAGTGCGCCTGCAGGCGGAAGGACTGTTCGAGGCTGCCCGCAAGAAACCGATCCCGGCGTTGCCGCAGAGAATCGGGGTCATCACGTCCGTGCAAGGGGCTGCCTTGCGGGACATCCTGAACATCCTGGCCCGAAGACATCATTCCGCGAACGTCTTGATTTATCCGGCGCAGGTTCAAGGCGACGCGGCTGCGGGAGAGGTAATCGCGGGATTACGGTACTTTGGGGGCGGCGCACGCGGGGCGGATGGCGTCGAGGTCATCATCCTCGCGCGCGGGGGAGGATCGGCAGAGGATCTTGCCGCATTCAACCATGAAGGACTGGCGCGAGCAGTTGCGGAGTCGACTATCCCGGTGATTTCAGCCATCGGCCACGAGACCGACTTCACGATCGTGGACTTCGTGGCCGATTTGCGCGCACCGACGCCTTCAGCGGCGGCGGAGCTGGTGATCCGCTCGCGGCAGGAAATCGAGGCCCAAGCCGAAGAAATGCACCGGAGGCTTGAGCGCGCGGTGCGTTACCGGTTACTGCTGGCGAGACAAAATCTGACAGAACTGGCGCAGCACGGCGCATTTGGCGGCATGATGGACAGCATCCGTCGCGGCCAGCAAAAGCTGGACGAAAGGCGTTTCCGGCTGGAGAGAGCCGAGGGGCAACTGCTGGAACAATGCCGCAGGCGTCTGGAGTCCGCGGCGGCGGCGGTGCGCCACTACGATGCGCGCCAGCGTCTCGCTGCGATGCGGCAGCAATTGGAGGCACAGGCGGTAAAGCTGGCGGGCGCCATGCGGGCGCGGCTCCTGGCGGGACGTGCGGTGCTGGATCGCCGAACCTCCCTTCTGGAAGCACTCTCACCAGTGGCAATTCTGAATCGCGGCTACGCTCTGGTATTCGATGCCAATGAAAAGCTGGTGAAGGATGCAAGGAAGGTGAAGGTGGGAGAAGAATTGTCTGCGCGGCTGGCGCGAGGAAGGGTGCGCGCCCGGGTGACCGGAAGCGAGCCGGAAAAATCGCACAAGTGAAACCGGTGTTGTGCGTGAACCAGAGAAGGCTGCATTAAAATAAAATCTCATACAGCCGCAAAGCGAAGGTGAGTGACGGTGTCGGGCGCATGGCCGCAAATCACGGTGATCTCGGTCGTGGACGTTGTGCTGGTCGCGATCCTGATCTACCAGTTTCTGATGCTGGTGCGGGGGACGCGCGCGGTGCCCATGCTGGCGGGAGTGGCCACACTCGGACTAGCTTTTTATCTGGCGCGGCTTGGCGAATTGCGCACCTTAAACTGGCTTCTCAGCACCCTGCTTCCCTATGTGGTTTTCGCGTTGATCGTGGTTTTCCAGTCGGAGATACGGCAGGCACTGGCGAACCTGGGGAGCCGCATTTCTCTGATGCGGTCTGCAAGTTCAGCGGCCGACGTTTATGACGACATCGTGCTGGCGGCCAGCCTTTTTGCGCAGAATCAAACCGGCGCATTAATCGTAATCGAGCGCGAGATCGGGCTGCGAACCTACATCGAGAGCGGCGTGGCTATGGATGCGCGGCTCTCCTACGATCTGCTGGCAACAATCTTCCGGCCGAGTGCGCCATTGCACGATGGGGCGGTGATCATACAGCGGGACCGGATTGCCGCCGCGGCGTGTTTTTTGCCGCTTTCCATGAATCCGGTGCTATCGACGCAACTGGGAACGCGGCATCGGGCCGGGATCGGAATTACGGAGGAAACCGATGCTGTTGCGGTGATCGTTTCCGAAGAAACAGGTGCAATCAGCGTCGCCGTCAGAGGCCACATTGAACGGGAGCTGACGGTGGAACGCCTGCGGGAGAGGTTGAGCAATCTTCTACGGCGTTACGCACCGGCAAGCAGCCTGCCGAGCGCGATCGAAGAGACCTTTGCGGAAGAGGAGCCTCCCAATTCGCATTCATCGCCGGCTCGACGCCAGGACTCCGGCGCCGCCGCGGGAAGGAATGACTGACGTGAGGAAATGGCTTCGGAGATTGTTCTTCGACAACTTCCTCTACAAGCTCATCTCGTTGCTGCTGGCGGCGGGGCTGTGGCTGGCAATCGCACGCACTCCGGTCGCCGAAATCGAGATGCGAGTTCCGATCGAGTTCCGCAATCTTCCCGACAATCTGGAGATCGACTCGGCAAGTTTCACGGAAGCGCAGGTAAGAATCCGCGGGCCGGAGAGGGTGGTTCGGGGCATGACGTCTGCGGACGTGCGGGCGGTGGTGGACCTGATCAACGCGAAGCCTGGTGAAAGAACCTTCGATCTCACGCCGCAACACGTGCATGTGCCCAGCGAGGCGGAGGTCAAACAGATTATTCCATCGCAGTTCCAGCTGTCGTTCGATATACGCGAGACGCGCACAGTGGACATACATCCGCGCGTAACGGGCAACTTTGCGAGTGGAATCCGGGTTGCGCAGATCATCGCCGATCCGCCGAAAGTCACCGTAAGCGGGCCTCGCCGGCGGGTGCAGGCTCTGGAGGCAGCAATGACGGATGTCGTGGATGCGAGCGGAACGATGACACGCGGCTCCTTCATAACCCAAGTGTACGTGCCCGAGCCGTTGATCCAGGTTGTGCATCCCAGTCCGATTCACGTGACGGTTATCATGGAAGACGTTGGCCAGAAAAAGAAAAGTAATTAGACGAGTCGGAAATGATGTGACGCGGAACAAACGACAGCAGATAGCCCAGGCAAACGAATTTTCCCCAAACTCATGGCACAACTCAGGCAGCTTTTTGGGACAGATGGAATACGAGGTGTAGCGGGGGAATTCCCGCTGACGCGCGACAGCGTGTACTGGATTGCGCGGGCTCTCGGTCACGACCTGCAGCGAACCAATGCGAATGCGCGCGTTGTCATCGGGCAGGATACGAGGACTTCGAGCGCATGGATCGCAGACCGGTTTGTGGAAGGGTTGGCTTCGGTGGGAGTGGCAAGCCGGAGCGCGGGGGTTATCACAACGCCAGGAGTCGCATTCCTGGGGCGTTCGGAGGGCTTCGACGCGGGAGTGGTGATTTCCGCATCGCACAATCCGTGGACGGACAATGGGATCAAGGTATTTTCCGGCGATGGATACAAACTGCCCGATGCGCGGGAACTGGCGATTGAGAAAGAAATTTTCGCCTTGTTGCAGGAGGGTAAGGCCGCGCCAGAACCGGGGGCCGGGGCCGCGACTCTTCCCGGCGAAGAAGCGCTGCGCAAAGCGTATGTTCGTTGGCTGGCTGGAGAAGCGCGGGCGGACCTGAGCCGACTGCGGGTGGCGATCGATTGCGCCAACGGTGCGGCAGCCGCCGAAGCGCCGGAGTTGTTCGCCGCGCTTAGAGTGAGTGCGACATTTCTAAACTCGACGCCGGACGGCGAAAACATCAACGAGAGTTGCGGAGCGCTGCATCCGGAGGCCGTCGCGCGTTTCGTTGCGGATAATCGGGGGAAATTCGATGCCGGAGTGACGTTTGACGGCGACGCGGATCGCGCGCTTTTTTGCGATGCGGAAGGACGCGTGGTGAATGGCGACGCAGTTCTGTTGCTGGCCGCCCGTGAAATGCAGGCCCGCGGCAGTCTGGCGAATGCGACCGTAGTGGCGACGACGATGTCGAATATGGGACTGGAAATCGCCCTGAAACGGTTGGGGATTCACATGTTGCGCGCGAATGTCGGGGACAAGTACGTTCTCGAGGAAATGCGGCACTCGGGCGCGGTCCTGGGCGGCGAACAGTCCGGACACATCCTGTTCCGCGACGGCGAGGCGACGACCGGGGACGGCCTTCTGACCGCGCTGCGGGTGCTGGAGACCATGGTACGCTCAGGGCGGTCGCTCTCCGAACTTGTCAACGACTTGAAGGTCTTGCCGCAGACGATCCGCAACGTGAGGGTGCGAGAGAAGATCGCATTTGCGGAGATTCCAACGGTTGCGGCGGCGATTGCGTCGGCTGAACAGGAACTCGACGGCAACGGCCGAGTCGTGGTGCGCTATTCGGGAACAGAAGCGCTGGCTCGAGTGATGATCGAGGCGGAATCGAAGGAGCAGATGGACCGAATCGCCGGATCGATCGCAGGCACGATCCAAGCAGCCCTCGGGCTCTAGGCCGGGTCGAACTGCAGACAGACGTCAAATTGTTCCCACGCAAGAATGACAAAATTTGTGTGATGTTTTCTTGTGATCTTCCTTGCACCTGCTCCCCTGGCACCTGCCGCGGTACGTCCAAAAGTACGGTCGGGTTATCTTGTGAAGGGCGAGCAATCGGTCGAGAATGAGAGTCGTTTCAGAAACCAGCCAGCGCGTTGGAAGACTCTCATGAGAATTTTGATTGTGGAAGACGACGCCGCACTCTCCGGTTTCATCAAGAAGGGACTGGAGGCGGAACATCATGCAGTCGATGTAGCCTCGGATGGCGAACAAGGCAGGTCGATGGCGATCGGGATCGACTATGATCTGGCGGTACTGGACCTGAATCTTCCAGTTATGGACGGTTTGGCGGTACTGAAAAGCGTGCGGCAGCGCAAACGGAGCATGCCAATCATCATCCTGACAGCTCGCAGCCGGGTCGAAGATCGCGTGCAATGCCTGGACTTGGGCGCCGACGATTATCTGGTAAAACCGTTTTCGTTCCTGGAATTGTCGGCTCGGTCGCGAGCGCTGCTGCGGCGCAGTCAGTTGTCGTCGGAATCTGTGCTCACGGTGCTTGATCTAAGCCTGGATCGTGTGGAGCGCAAGGTACAGCGGGGCGGGAGGCCGATCGAATTAACGGTCAAGGAATTCGCGCTGCTCGAATATCTGATGCGCAATGCGGGACGGCGGCTGACGAGAGCCATGATCATCGAACATGTATGGAACCTGACGTTCGATTCGGCGACCAATATTGTTGACGTTTACATTAACTATCTGCGGCGCAAAGTGGACGACGGCTCTGCTGCCCCACTTATTCAGACTGTGCGTGGCGTGGGGTACCAGCTGGCAGCGTGCGGCAGAGCAGAATGACTGCACATTCGTATTCGCCGTTGCAAGAAAATCGGCGCGTCCTTAGCGAACTTTTGCATTCTGTGAGCCAGCCGCTGACCACTTTGCGGTGCTCGCTGGAACTCTCGCTGGATGAAACGGCCGAGTGCCAACAGCAGAACGTAGCGGCAGCTCTCGAACAAACAGAAAACGTCATCGAAATGATCCAGTTAATGCGGGAGTACCTGGACGCGGACGAGAGAGGCGGCGAGGGCCCCGCCATAGCAGTCCAACCGATTCTTAGAAGCGTGATCGACCATCTGTCGCCGTTGGCAGGGGAAAAGCAGCTCCGCTTGCAAATGAGCGGGTCGTGTGCGGCGGCGTTACCCATTCGAGAGCCCTGGATGCGAAGGGCGCTGGAGTACCTGATCTCGGCAATGATTGCGCGGCAGGCTTCAGGCGAAGAGATAACAGTCCTGCTTGATGATAATCCGAGCGGAACACGCGTGTGGATCCATGGCAAGCCGCGCGTGGGACCGATGAATTATTCCGTGGGGAATTCAATAAAGAGGGATTCGATGATCCAGCGGGTACGTTTGGCAATTGCAACCCGCGTGCTGGAGGGTGCGGGCGGAACGTTAGATTTCGTGGATGATGGTTCCGGTTTCCTCCTGCACATCCCGAGGCCTGGCACCCGGGCGGGAGATTCCCCCCGGGAATCAGCCGGGCCCTAGTGTCCGACGAGAGCCTCCCCGACCCGACTAGGCTTCGCATTGCCGAGATGGGACAGAATTCCTCGTTCCGCTACTCGCGAAGCACCCGGGCGACGTACAATCCACCTTTGCCGGAGGTCCGCGATGAAACGTTGCACGACTGCGCTGCTTATTTCTCTCATGATTTCCAGCGGCTGGGCACAAAAAGAGGGTCCAGCGCTCATGCCGATGACGGTGATCCGGGCGGGCGCGCTGATCGACGGCGAGTCGAACACCGTAAGGCACAACGTGGTCATCACGATTCGCGGCGACGTAATTACGGAGGTCGGTGACGCGGCAACAACGAAAATCCCGGAAGGCGCAAAGGTGGTGGACCTTTCGCAGGCCACAGTGTTGCCGGGATTGATCGATGCGCACACGCACATATTCCTGCAGGGCGAAGTGCCGGCCGAGGGCGGATACGATATTCAGCTTCTGAAATATCCATTGGCATTCCGGGCAGCGCGCGCGACGGTATCAGCGCGGAGGGCGCTTGAGCAGGGTTTCACAACCATTCGCGACATGGAAACCGAAGGCGCGGGGTATGGCGACGTGGGCATTAAGATGGCGATCGAGCGGGGATATATCGAGGGACCAAGGATGTTCGCGGCAACGCGCGCAATTTCGACAACCGGGGGCTACCCTCTGGAGGGATATGCGCCGGAAATTGAGGTGCCCAAGGGAGTGCAAATCATTGACGGAGCGGTTGAGGCGCGGAAGGCCGCGCGAGAACAACTGGACCACGGAGCGGACTGGATCAAGGTCTATATGACTCATCGTTCATGGCTCGACAAGAACGGGGAGTTAATCTCACAGCCGACACTTACGGTGGAGGAACTACGAGCGATTGTCGAGGAAACTCATGGTTGGGGGAGGAAGGTGGCGTGCCATGCGTACGGCGGAGAGGGCTTACAACGGGCGCTCGATGGAGGATGCGACTCGATCGAGCACGGATTGGAATTGAGCGATGCGCAAGTCGCGCAAATGGTCAGACAGGGAACGTGGTTGTGCCCGACGTTGAGCGTGTACTACGGGGACTGGGCATCGGCGGATACGCCAGCAGGGCAGCGAGACCGGAAGCGGGCGTCCGATCATGCCGATTCGTTTCGCAGAGCGCACAAGGCGGGCGTGAAAATTGCGTTTGGCACCGACATTGGCGGAATCCCGTGGACGGAATCAATTGCGCAAGAGTTCCCACGAATGGTTGAGTTTGGGATGACCGCGATGGAGGCGATTCAGAGCGCAACGTCACGGGCAGCGGAATTGCTCGACCGGAAAGGACAGTTGGGTGTGATCGCGCCGGGAGCATATGCGGATGTGGTGGCGGTAGAGGGCGATCCACTGGAAAGCGTCAAGCTACTGGAGAACGTCAGATTCGTGATGAAGGGCGGTAAGGTCGTGAAGAACGACCTCGCGAAGAAATGAGCGGGCGACCGGACCCACTCTTGGCTGTTAGTGCGCGTGCGGGCTTTGTGCTGGATTTGCGTGGTGCGGCGGCGGCGCCTTGGCAATCTTCACATCAAAGCTAATGGGCAAGTTCTTAGGGGGATAGCAGGCGGTGTTGTCGCAGGCCTGGTATTTGAGGACGCCGCGCACGACGTATTTGCCCGGTTCGACGGAGCGGAGAGGGTGCACGGTGACATCGACGTTGAAATCGCCGGCATAAACGTTGAGTTTCTCGTCAGGAGCGAAAGCAAAGCTCATATCCTGTCCTTCCGGGTAAACGATCTTGCCTACGACAATGTCGGTGGTGGCATCGACCTTAAGGGCAGTGGGGATCAGAAACTCAGACTTGGGGTGGTTGGAATTGATGTGGTAGCCGCTGGCGACATTGAACGAGAGGGTCACGGTAGCAGGTTTGGCCTGAACCGCGGTGATAACGTTTGCGGGCGCCATTTTGACGACGGGGCCCTTGGGACCGAATTCCTCCTGGGCCGCAGCCAAGGCAGTCACCAGAATCGCATACGTTAGAAGCAGGCTTAATTTTCTCATTCGATGGTAAGTGGCAAGTCGCAGTTACGCCTCACTTAGAATACGTCCCAGGGTAAACCAGAGTTAATGGCGTCGCAGGTTACCTTTGAGCCTGTACCGTCCCGCCTTGGCCAAGGGCCTCTTTAATGTGGTCCACGAAGACGCTGCGACTTTGCAGTCCGAATTCGCGAGCGATCACCTTGCCATTCCGATCAAGAAAAAAAGTGGTGGGAAGGACGTTGACGCCGCCATAGCGCAAGCCAACATCTTCCTTGCCCAGCAGGATCGGATAGTTGACCCCCATGTCTTTGGCAAACTTCGCAATGTCGGCGGTGCTGGCGTCATCCATGGCGACACCGATTACCTGTAATCCCTGGCCCGCATATTCCTTCTGCAATTCGACGAACCAAGGCATCTCGCGTTTGCAAGGCTGACACCACGTAGCCCAGAAGTTCAATAGAACTGCTTTTCCACGCAGGTTCGAGAGCTTGAGGCTGCCGCCGCCGATTGCTTCCAACTCGAAGTCGGGAGCGACGGCACCCATCAATTGTCCAGCCTTGATGCCATTGAGGCGGTTTTGACGGGACATATGAAGGCCGGCAAACAGCATGATTGCGACCACAGCGCCAACAAAGAAGAGGATTAACGGATTTCTCTGCACCTATGCCCTCGTCGGGGAGCAAAAACACATCGTTACATCAATTATATCGTTGATTAGGGTCTGCTATGCCGACCCTGGTGCCTCGCCTTAGAGAGCGAACCGGTTCAAGAAGGAAAAGTAACCTGCGATCATCGTGAAGCGGCCAAGCACCAAGAGAACGCCCAAGACGATGAGCAAACATCCGCTGGCCACTTCGACGGCGTGCATGTGGAACTTAAAACGATTGTAAAACTTGAGAAAACGCTCGATGCCGAGAGATGTGACCAGAAAGGGCACGGCGAGGCCGGCCGAGTAAATAGCAAGAAGGAAGATACCTTTTGCGACGGTATCCTGAGCGGCGGCAAACCCGAGCACGACAGCGAGAATCGGCCCAACGCAGGGCGTCCACCCAAAAGCAAAGGCAAAGCCGATGACAAACGCTCCCCAGGCCGAGGAACTGCCTTTAAGGCTATGGAGACGAGTATCGGCGAGGAGCGCTTTAATCTGAAATATTCCCGTCAGGTGAAGACCAAAGAGGATGATTACGGCTCCGGCCACGCGGGCGAGCAATGACTTATATTGCGCCAGAACCTGGCCGACCTCGGTTGAGATGGCGCCGAGCGTGATGAAAACGATGCTAAAGCCCAGGATGAAAGCGGCGGAATTCCGCATCACCTTTCCCAGGAGATGCCCTTCGCTGGACTTCAGTTCTTCGATGCCGGCGCCCGAAATCAGGGAAACATAGCCGGGAACAAGGGGCAGCACGCACGGCGACAGAAAGGAGATCAGGCCGGCGACGAAAGCGGCCAGCGGTAATGGCAAGTTTGTCATAGTCTCTGTTATGGCGGCGGTCTATGGTAGCGGCGCGCCCGCAATGTTGCTCCTTCTACTCAAAGATGCATGAGGCAACAGTATTCTTACAAGTCTCCAAGGTGCACGATGCCTTGGACGCAGGGTGGAAATCAAACGGAATCAAGGCTACTTTGGTTTTGCAGGATGCGCAGGCGGTTGAGGTGCTGAAGAAGGCGCCGGGAGTGTCTCGTTGGCCGGGGCTTCCTCCAGGGCTTTGAGCAGAAATCCCGGCGGTAAGGTCGCGGTGATAATCGCCCGATCCTCAGCATGTTCGACCTTAACACTGTCGAAGAAGGCCTTAACGTCCGCATCGGTGCCGTGAGCACCCACGCTCCCCTCGGCCGCATGAAAGAGGCTGAGGAAAGTATTCACTTTGTCGGCAATGGCCTGGGCGTCGGATTCGCTGCCGGCGAAGGCTTCCGCCCGAAGATGCAAAACCCGGAGGTAACGCGCGGAAATTACCGCGACCGCCGGTCTTGAAAATAGGATCGACCAACCGCTGAAACCGCCCAGAGAATTCATTTCCGCAGGCCGAACGCGCAGGATGCCAAAAGCCAAGCTTGCCAGGGGTACATTCTTATAGAACCTTCTGAGAAGCGCGGGCCCGCCGAACGGGGAGGCCAGTCGCCGGGAGCGGTCAACGATGCCGCGAATTACTTCCGGATCAGGATGATTCGATACGGCAACGCTGTCATAAGAGAGAATCGAGATCCGGACCGTACGGCCCTCGACGGGAACATTGTAGATCTCAAAATTGCGGTAGCTGTCGACCGAGGACGCGATTTTTTTCAGGTAAGGAATGAGGCGTCCAGAGTCGAACTTGCCAACGAAGATTTCTGAAAAGCGAGGCTCGAGCGAAGAGCCGGCGGTGCCACTCCCCCAACTTTCGGGATAATGGACGGCAAAGGCGGCTTGGTCGAGGTCGCGCTCGAACTGAAACCCGGTCTCGTCGACAAATCGCTGGTAGTCAGGTTCGCGGGAAACAGGCGGCAATTGGCTGGCCGCGTTGAAGGTGCGAATCCACTTTAGATTGATATAAAAAAAACCGTCCGCTCCAGGGAGCAAG
>Ga0335080_10000510_pt1 | contig 35718 bp, 39 predicted proteins | sample Lox_Sample_34_FD_206720 | JGI IMG/M metagenome (GOLD analysis project Ga0335080, IMG submission 206720) | Soil microbial communities from Loxahatchee National Wildlife Refuge, Florida, United States - Lox_Sample_3.4 | ecosystem: Environmental > Terrestrial > Soil > Wetlands | place: USA... | reverse complement strand
CGGCCTCCGCCGCCTGCTCCGGGCTCGCCTCCGCGGGCTCGCGCGGAGCCTCCGGCGCGGGCGCGGCCGCGGGCTCCGGAATCGGTCCCGGAACGAACTTCAACGGCGGCGCGGAGGGCAGCCGCGACGTGATCTCGGCCGCGCGCTGCGTCAGCTCGAACGCCCAGACGGCGTCGCGCGCGTGCACGACGAGCGTGCCGTCGCGCTGGAAGCGCGCCGGCCACGCGTTGCGCGCGATCTCCGGGCCGACGGCGGCAGGCCAGGCGGCGACCGCGTCGCCGATGCCCCCCTGCGGGCCGAACCTGCCGAGCTCACGTTTCACCTCGTCACCCAGCGGTTCCATCACTCGTGCACCTCCCCGGGCTCGACCGCGAGCAGCTGGTCGGGCGTCGCCGGAAGCATCGCAGCGTCGGTCGCCGTGACGAGCGCCTGGCCGGCGCCGGCGACGCGCGCGGCGAGGATCCGCCGCCGGGACGGGTCGAGCTCCGAGAGCACGTCGTCGAGGAGCAGCAGCGGCGGGACGCCCTGGCGGTCCGCGATCAGCGAGGCCTCGGCGAGCAGAAGCGCGAGCACGGCCAGGCGCTGCTCGCCCTGGGAGCCGAAGCCGCGCAGCTCGCGGCCGCCCGCGACGAGGACGACGTCGTCGAGGTGGGGCCCGAGCGAGGTCACCCCGCGCTCGAGGTCGCGATCGAGGCGCGCCTCCAGCTCCTCCACCGTCGGCGGCTCGCCCTCGTAGCGCAGCTGCGCGTCGTCGAGGCCGAGCTCGCCGGCGCGCTCCGCGAACGGCGGCTCGAGCAGCGCGAGCGTCTCGAGGCGCGAGACGACGAGCGCGGCGCCGAGGTCGGCCACCTGCTCGGTCCACGGGACGACCGCCTCGCGGGAGGAGTAGCCGGCCGCCACCCGGCGCAGCGCCGCGTTCCGCTGCGCGACCGCTGCGCCGTACTCGGCCGGAAGATGCGCGCGGGCCGGTGCCAGACGGCCGAGTACGCGGTCGAAGTACGCGCGGCGCGCAGCGGGCGCGCCCTTGACGACGCCGAGGCGGTCCGGCGTGAAGACGAGCGTCGCCGCCTCCGTCCGCAGCTGCTCCGCCGCACGAAGCGGCGCCCCGTTCAGCTTCGCGCGCTTCCCGGCGCCCGGCTCGAGCACCACCTCCACCTCGAGCGGGGCCTCACCGCGGCGGCCGCGGACGGCGATGCGCGCCGCCGGCTCGCCGAAGCGGACGAGCTGCGCGTCCTGCCGCGTTCGCGGCGAGAAGCCCTGCGTCGCGACATGGAGCGACTCGAGCAGGTTCGTCTTCCCGACGCCGTTCGGCCCGACCGCGAGCACGAGCCCGGGCCGCAGCGCGAGCTCCAGCCGCCCGTACGACCGGAAGTCGCGGAGCGAGACGTGCTCGACGATCAGTGTCCCGTCCGGACTTAGCCCGGCAGGCGGATCGGCATCACGAGGTACGTGAAGTCGCCGACCTCGCCCTGCAGCACGGCCGGTCGCAGCGGGCTGATCAACTTGACGCGCACGTCGTCGCCGGCGATCGACTCGAGGCCCTCGCGCAGGAAGTCGGCGTTGAACCCGATCTCGAGCGGCTCGCCCGTGAACGCGACCGGCAGCGACTCCTTCGACTCGCCGATCTCGTGCGTTCGCGCCACCACGGTCAGCTCTCCCTCCGCGAAGCGAAGCTGCAGCGGCGTCGAGCGCTGGATCATCACCGCTGCGCGCCGGACGACGTCGAGCAGCTCGCCGCGCGGAAGCGTCAGCTCGTGCTCGAACGCCTCGGGCAGCAGCTGGCGGTAGTTCGGGAACTGACCGTCGATCCGCCGCGTCGTCAGCCAGATCCCGTCCGCCACGAACAGCACCTGGTTCTCGTGCACGCCGATCTCGATCTCGTCGCCGGCGGAGGCGAGACGCGCCAGCTCCTGGAGAGCCCGCCCTGGGACGATCGCCTCCAGCTCGGGCACGGCTCCTTCGAGCGGCGTCTCCTTCACCGCGAGGCGATACGAGTCCGTCGCCGCCATCACGATGCTCCCGGGAGAGAACTGGACGAGGATGCCGGTGAGCACCGGACGCGACTCGTCGCGCGACGCGGCGCGCGCCACCCGTCCGATCGTCTCGAGCAGCGACTCGCGCTCCACGGAGAACCTCGAGATCGACTCGACCTCCGGCAGCCGTGGGAAATCCTCCGGGTTGAACGCGTTCAGCGTGTAGCTCGCGCTTCCCGACGTCACGTGAACGACGGACTCTGTCGGCTTGTGCTCGATCGCCACCTCGTCGGCCGGCAGCAGCCGTGCGATGTCGAGTAGCGTGCGGCCCGGCAGCACGATCGCTCCGTCTCCCTCGACCTGCGCCGCGACCGTCGCGCGCAGCGACAGCTCCATGTCGGTCGCCGCCAGAAGCAGCTGGGGCCCGCGCGCCTCCAGCAGGATCCCCGAGAGGATCTGCACCGACGTTCGTGTCGACACGGCGCGCGAGACGACGCCGAGACCCTGGACGAGGTCGTCCTTGGAGCAGGTAATCCTCAGGCCTGTGCCGACCACGATGTCAGTTTCAATCATCTAGTAAATCCTTGTAGTGGTAGTAGGGAGTGTGGAGGACGGGGACGACGGCGCGGAACGGCTCCGTTGAGCCGTGCCCGGCCGGGACGGGACCTGTTGAGAGACCCCGGCTTTCGACAGGCCCACGCGGCTACCTGACCTGCTTCACCCGGGCGGTCAGCTCCTGGACGAGGTTGTACACAGACCTGTCCTCACGGATGAGGCGGGCGATCTTCGAGGTCGCGTGGATGACGGTCGTATGGTCGCGGCCGCCGAACTCCTTGCCGATCTTCGGCAGCGACGAGTCGGTCAGCTCGCGCGAGAGGTACATCGCGACCTGGCGCGGGTAGACGATGTTCTGCGAGCGCTTGTCCCCGCAGAGCTCCTCGAGCGAGAGGCTGAAGCGCTCCGAGACGAGCTCCTGGATCCGCTTGATCGACACCTCGGCCGCCTCGCCCTGCGGGAAGACGTCCTTGAGGACGTTCTGCGCCAGCTCGACCGACATGGCGAGACCGGTCAGCGAAGAGAACGCGACGACGCGGGTGAGCGCCCCCTCCAGCTCGCGGATGTTTGTCGAGACGCGGCCGGCGATGAAGGTGAGCACCTGGTCGTCGGGGACATGGATCCCGTCGGTCTTCACCTTCTTGCGGAGGATGGCGATACGCGTCTCGAGATCCGGCGGCTGGATGTCCGTGATCAGACCCCACTCGAAGCGGCTGCGCAGCCGCTCCTCGAGCGTGGCGATGTCCCGCGGCGGCCGGTCGCTCGACATGACGATCTGCGAGCCGGCCTCGTAGAGCGAGTTGAACGTGTGGAAGAACTCCTCCTGGATCCGCTCCTTGTGCTCGAAGAACTGCACGTCGTCGATGAGGAGGACGTCGTAGGTGCGGTAGCGCTGCTTGAAGCCCTCGATGCGCTTGTCGCGGAGCGAGTTGATGAAGTCGTTCATGAACGTCTCGCTCGTGACGTAGCGCACGCTCAGCTCCGAGGAGTGCTCGCTGACGTACTGCGCGACCGCCTGGAGCAGGTGCGTCTTGCCGAGCCCGGTGCCGCCGTAGATGAAGAGCGGGTTGTACGCCTGTGCCGGCGCTTCCGCGACCGCGAGCGCGGCCGCGTGGGCGAAGCGGTTCGACGAGCCGATCACGAACGAGTCGAAGGTGTACTTCGCGTTGAAGCCGCCGCTCTCGGGACGCGCGGAGGTGACGATGCGCTCGACCGGCTCGCCCTCGTCGGCGTCCTCCTCGCCGGCAACCGCGGCCTCCGGCTCGACGACGGCGACCTGGATCGGCCGCTCGGAGCCGGTGACGTCGCGCACCGCCGCGCTGATCAAGCCGAGGAAATGGCCCTCGATCCAGTCGCGGGTGAAGTCGTTCGGGACGCGGAGGACGAACGCGTTGCCGGAGAACTCGAGGCCTGATGCCTCTCCGAACCACGTGTTGTACGTCGCGTCGTTGAGAGCCCCCCTGAGCCGACCGGCGACCTCGTTCCACAGGGATTCGGCAGTCAGCTCGATTTGGTGCTCCACCCCGCCGCCTACTCCTCCGTCGTGTGCCCGGGATGGCGAGCATAGCAGCGTGCCAAACGCGGACAAAATGTCCAGATTTGCAGGTACTTTCACGGCCCTCCAGACCCCTCCACAGGTGTGGAAACCCGTGGGGGAAACTCCCCGCGCCCGCATTCCTCCGCGGGTGCCGCCTGTGGAGAAGTCGGTGGACGACCTTCATCTATACTGACCGCTCGATGTCCCCCGCGAAGGGGGGATTTTTCTGTCTCGGGACCGTTTTCTCACGCATGAAGCGCACCTACCAGCCCAACGTCCGGCGCCGCAAGCGGAAGCACGGCTTTCGCGCCCGCATGTCGACGCGCGCGGGACGGCTGATCCTGAAGCGGCGGCGCACACGGGGCCGCAAGCGTCTCGCGGCGTAAGCTTCGCCGTCGTGAAGCGCGCAAACCGTCTGTCCCGCTCGCGGGACTTCGACGCCGTCTACCGTCAGGGACGCTCGGTCTCGTCGCGCTTTCTCGTCCTCTACTGGTTCCCGCAGGAGGAGGCCGGCGCGCCGCGCTTCGGCTTCTCCGTCCCGAAGTCGGTGGGCGGCGCGGTCGAGCGCAACCGGATCAAGCGGCAGCTGCGCGAGGTGTGGCAGCGACGGCTCGACGCGGTCGCGCCGGGGAACGACTACGTGCTGATCGTCAGGCCGGGGCTGCCGGAGGCGGTGGCGGCGAACGGCTTCGACTGGCTGGGCGACCGCGTCGACGAGGTGCTCGAGCAGACGAAGGCGGCGGCGTGACGAGTGCCGTGATGCGCGTGCCCGGGTACCTCGGGATCGGGCTCGTCTGGCTCTACCGGGTGACCTTCGGCGCGCTCTTCCCGACGACGTGCAAGTACCACCCGTCCTGCTCCGAGTACGCGATCCAGGCGCTGCGCACGCACGGGCTCGTGCGCGGTAGCGCGATGGCCGGCTGGCGGCTGCTGCGCTGCAACCCGTGGAGCCACGGCGGTCATGACCCGGTCAGGCCGAGGACGAGCGAGCCCCGATGATCCACCTGATCCTCTTCGCGATCCCGATCATCACGCCGCTCGAGCACATCGCGCGCAACGTGCTCGACTGGATCCACACGCACCTCGGCCTGTCGTGGGCGTGGTCGATCGTCGCCCTGACGGTGGCCGTGCGCATCCTGCTCGTCCCGCTGACGGTCAAGCAGATCCACTCGATGCAGAACCTCCAGCGCTACGCGCCGCAGATGAAGGAGATCCAGAAGAAGTACAAGAACGACAAGCAGAAGCAGAACGAGGAGTTGATGAAGTTCTACCGCGAGAACCAGATCAACCCCGCCGCCTCGTGTCTGCCGATGCTGGCGCAGCTGCCGGTCTTCATCTCGCTCTACTACGCGCTTCGCCAGTTCGCCAAGCACCCGCCGCCCGGGCCGCAGGACTTCTCGTGGCTGCACTTCATCCCGAACATCACGTGGCACACGAACACGTTCTGGGGCGGCTACGTGCTCCTCGTCGTCTACGTCGCGAGCCAGATGGCGTCGACGCTGTTCATGTCGGCGACGGCGGACCGGACGCAGCGGATCCTCTTCATGGTCATGCCGCTCGTCTTCGTCTTCATCATCGCCCGCTTCCCGGCCGGCCTCGTCATCTACTGGGTGACGACGAACCTCTGGACGGTGGGCCAGGGGCTGATCACGCGGCGGCTGATGCCGCGCCCGGCCGCGCCGGAGAAGCGCACCTCCCGCACGGCGCCGAAGGAGCAGGAGCCGGAGCAGGAGGAGGGCGGCGACGGCGGCGAGAACGGCGCGAAGGCGAAGCCGGCCCCGCCGAAGCCGCGTCCTTCGGCGCAGGCCGCGCCGCCGAGGCGCGTCCGCCGGAAGAAGAAGGCCGGCCGGCGGTGAGCGACGACGAGGCGGGGTCGAGCGACCTCACCGTCGAGGCGACGGGCGAGACCGTCGGCGAGGCGAAGTGGTCGGCGCTCCGCGAGCTCGAGCAGCGCCACCCGGGACTCGACAAGTCGGCGGTGCGCTTCGAGGTCGTCTCGGAGGGCGAGCGCGGGCTGCTCGGCGTCGGCTACTCGCCGGCGCGGGTGGTCGCCGCGGTCCCCGCAGACGCCGTCGCCGCCGCGGAAGCGGAGGAGGAGGGTCTCGCCGGTGACATGCGCGGCCTCGTCGCGCGGATCGTCGCGACGCTCGGCGTGGACGCCCGGGTCGACGTGCACGAGGACGCGGGGTCGATCACCGTCACGTGCTCGGGTCCCGACGTCGGGCTGCTGATCGGCCGGCACGGCCAGACGATCGACGCGGTGCAGTATCTGCTCAATGCGGCGGCGCACCGTGCGCAGGGCGACGAGCGGAAGGACGTCGTCGTGGACGCGGCGGGCTATCGAGAGCGGCGGCGCGCGACGCTCGAGTCGCTCGCGGTTCGCACGGCGCAGGAGGTGATCGCGACCGGCCGGGCGGTCGAGCTCGAGCCGATGACCGCGGTCGAGCGCAAGGTCGTGCACCTGCGTCTTCAGGACTACGACGGCGTCGGCACGACGTCGGAGGGGACGGAGCCGAATCGCTACGTCGTCGTCCTCCCTGCTGAGTAGCTGGCTCGACGCCGTTCTCGCCACGCCGGGCCTGACGGCGATCCGTGACCCGGACGACGCGCGGGCGATGCTGCTCGACGACGCGCTGCGCGCGGCGCCGCTCGTGGAGCGGTTCGAAGGTCCGATCGTCGACGTCGGCTCGGGCGGCGGCTCGCCGGGGATCCCGCTCGCCGTCGCGCTGCCGGATCGCGGGGTGACGCTGCTCGAGGCGGAGCTCCGCAAGTGCGAGTTCCTCGAGCGCTGGGCGCCGCCGAACGCGCGTGTCGTCCGCGGTCGCGCCGAGGAGCAGGAGACGGACGTGTACGGCGTCGCGGTGGCGAAGGCGCTGGCGCAGCCGCCGGTCGCGGTCGAGTGGTGCCTGCCGCTCGTGCGGCCGGGCGGTGCGGCGATACTCTGGCTCGGCTCGAGCGCGGACCTCGACGCGGTCGCGTCCGTCGCCTCGCGGATCGGCGGCGGCGAGCCGGAGGAGCACGACGGCCTCGTCGTCGTCCCGAAGCTCACGCCGACGCCGCCCGGCTTCCCGCGCCGCGTCGGTGTGGCGAAGAAGCGACCCCTCGTTCGAGGGACACCCCGGTCTCCGGGCGAGTCGATACCGGACGCATGATCAGGACACTCCTCGCTGCGGCGGCTGTGGCCGTCGCGCTCGTGCCTGCGGCGCGCGCCGCGGATCCGGGTGCGGCGCTCACCGCCGACCTCCAGAAGCTCACGGCCGACCGCGCCTCGATGCACGCGGCCGTGATCGCGGACCTCCAGAAGCTCACCTCCGACGCGCAGGCCGGCGGGACGAACAAGGCCACGGTGAAGGCGACGATCCAGGCCGACGCCAAGCAGCTGATGGCCGACCTCCAGAGCCACCACCAGACGATGCAGGCCGATCGCCAGCAGGCGCTTGCCGACCTTCAGGCGGCAAAGGCCGCGCACGTGAAGGTCGCGCAGCTGAAGTCGCAGTTCCAGCAGCTCGCGCAGCTCGCGAAGCAGGACGTGCTCGACTACCAGCAGGACCTCCAGCAGGCGCAGCAGGCGATCGCCGCGCTGAAGTCGAGCTTCCACAAGTAACCGCGCAGCGTCCGGGCCCGCCGCGAGAATGGCGGCGTGGCCCGGATCTACGCGCTCGCCAACCAGAAGGGCGGCGTCGGCAAGACGACGACCGCCGTGAACCTCGCCGCCTGCCTCGCCGAGGCGGGCCAGCACGCCCTCGTCGTCGACCTCGACCCCCAGGCGAACGCCACCTCCGGGCTCGGCATGCGCGCGAACGGCACCTCGAGCTACGACCTGCTCGACGGGGCGCCGCTCGAGACGCTCGCGAAGCACACCGCCTTCGCGAACCTCGACGTCGTGCCGTCGAAGCCCGAGCTCGCCGGCGCGGTCGTCGAGCTCGCCCAGCGTCCCGACGGCGAGCGCTACCTCGCCCAGGCGCTCGCCTCCGGGACCTTGCAGTACGACTTCGTCTTCCTCGACTGCCCGCCGTCGCTCGGCCCGCTGACGGTGAACGCGCTCGCGGCGTCGGACCGCGTGCTCGTTCCCGTGCAGGCCGAGTACTACGCACTGGAGGGTCTCGCCCAGCTGATGCAGTCGATCGAGCTGATCCGCCGCCGGCTCAATCCGCGCCTCGGCATCGGCGGTGTGCTGCTGACGATGGTGGACTCGCGCACGAAGCTCGCGCACGACGTCGAGGCGGAGGTGCGCCGTCACTTCGGCGAGCTCGTGTTCAGGACGTCGGTTCCGCGCTCGGTGCGGCTCGCGGAGGCGCCGAGCCACGGGCTGCCGGCGATCGCCTACGACCGTCGCTCCGCCGGAGCGGACGCCTACTGGAAGGTGGCGATGGAGCTTGTCGAGCGTGCCTGAGGACCGTCCGCGGCGCGGGCTCGGCCGCGGCCTCGAGCTGCTGATCGGCGGGCAGCAGCCCGCCGGCGTCGAGCTGCTCGAGCTGCCCGTCGACGCGATCCACGCGAATCCGCGCCAGCCGCGCCGCCGCTTCGAGGCGGACGCCGCCTCCGGGCTCGCCGAGTCGGTTCGCCGCCAGGGCGTGATCCAGCCGCTGCTCGTGCGGCCGCGCGCCGCGGGCGGGTACGAGCTCGTCGCGGGCGAGCGCCGCTGGCGCGCGGCGCGCGAGGCAGGCCGGGAGACGGTGCCCGCGGTGGTGCGCGAGGCCGACGACCGCGAGACGCTGCTGCTCGGGCTGATCGAGAACGTCGCGCGCGAGCAGCTGACGCCGGTGGAGGAGGCGCGCGCGTACGCGGTGCTGATCGACGAGTTCTCGCTCTCCCTCGGCGAGGTGGCCGAGCGGGTCGGCCGCTCGAAGCCGTCCGTCTCCAACCGGATCCGCCTGCTCGAGCTCCCCGACGACCTGCTCGGGATGCTCGACCGCGGCCAGCTCACGGAGGGCCATGCGCGGGCGGTGCTCGCGGTGCCGGACAACGAGGGCCGCCGCAGGCTCGCGCGCGAGATCGTCAAGAAGGGGCTGTCCGTGCGTGCTGCCGAGCAGCGCGCGAAGTGGGCCGGCGCGAAGCAGAAGCCGCGCGTGCGCGCGACGCCCGTCGACCCTGCCCTCGCGGAGCGCGTCCGCTCCGCGATCGCGCACCTGACCGGCTTTCACGCAAAGGTGGGACGCGGCCGTGTCGAGCTCGTCTTCGCGGACGAACACGAGCTCGAGGAGCTCGCGGAGGCGCTCGAGCGGGCAGCGTCCCGGCTCTAGTCCCGCACGGAGCTAGGGTGGGCGCATGAGCGCGGCAGGGCCGCTCATCCACGCCCGCGGTCTCGTCAAGACGTTCGGCGACCTGACCGCGGTCGACGCGATCGACTTCGACGTTCGCCGGGGCGAGGCGTTCGGCTTCCTCGGCCCGAACGGCGCCGGAAAGAGCTCGACGATGCGGATGATCGGCTGCGTGTCGCCGCCGACGGGCGGCGAGCTCGGCATTTTCGGGCTCGATCCCGTGCGCGACGGCCCGCGCATCCGCGCGCGGCTCGGCGTCGTCCCGCAGGAGGACACGCTCGACAACGAGCTGACGGTGCGCGAGAACATCCTCATCTACGGGCGGTACTTCGGGTTACCGCGGCGCGAGGCGCGCGCGCGCGCGGAACGCCTGCTCGAGTTCGTGCAGCTCGCCGAGCGCGCGAACGACCGCGTCGACGCGCTCTCGGGCGGGATGAAGCGGCGTCTCACGATCGCGCGCTCGCTCGTCAACGACCCCGAGCTGTTGCTGCTCGACGAGCCGACGACCGGTCTCGACCCGCAGGCGCGCCACGCCGTCTGGGACCGGCTGTTCCGCCTCAAGCAGCAGGGCGTGACGCTCGTGCTGACGACGCACTACATGGACGAGGCGGAGCAGCTGTGCGACCGGCTCGTGATCATGGACCGCGGCCGCATCGCCGAGGAGGGATCGCCGCTCGAGCTGATCCGGCGGCTGTCGACGCGCGAGGTGGTCGAGCTGCGATTCGAGGGCGCGACGCCGGCGGTCGACGCGGCCCGGTTGAACGGCCTCGTCGCTCGCACCGAGGTGCTGCCGGACCGCGTGCTGCTCTATACCGACGACGGCGACGCGCTCGTCCCGGTCGCGCACGCGCAGCTGCACCCGCAGAGCGTCCTCGTCCGGCGCTCGACGCTCGAGGATGTGTTCCTGCGCCTGACCGGGAGGAGCCTGATCGACTGATGGACTACCCGCTTCGCGCGTACGAGTACTACCTCACGTCGTACCGGCGCGTGTGGCGCGGCAGCGTCGTCACGAGCATCGTCAACCCGGTGCTGTACCTCACCGCGCTCGGCGTCGGGCTCGGCTCGATCGTCAACCGCGGCAGCAGCCCGCTCGGGATCCCGTACCTCGACTACGTCGCGCCCGGGCTGATGGCGGCGGTGGCGATGCAGATCGCCGCCGCGGAGTGCAGCTGGCCGGTGATGGCGGCTGTGCGCTGGACGAGGCAGTACCACGCGATGCTCGCGACGCCGCTCCGCGCGCGCGACATCGTCGTCGGCCACCAGCTCTGGGTCGCGAGCCGCGTCGCCAGCTCCGCGACGGTGTACCTCATCGTGATCGCCGCGTTCGGCGTCGTGCGCTCGCCGCTCGGGATCCTGGCGCTGCCGGTCACCGTGCTCGTCGGCGCCGCCTTCTCCGCGCCGATTGCCGCGCTCGCCGTGCGCGTGCGGAACGAGGCGACGTTCGTCGCGCTGTTCCGCTTCGTGATCATGCCGATGTTCCTGTTCTCGGGGATCTTCTTCCCGGTCGCGCGCATGCCGCACGCGCTGCGCGTCGTCGCGTACCTGACGCCGCTCTGGAACGGCGTCTACCTGTGCCGGAACCTGACGCTGGGCACCGCCGGGCTGTGGCTCTCGCTCGCGAACGTCGGCTACCTGCTGCTCTGGGCCGGCGCCGGTCTCGCGCTCGCCTTTCGCTTCTACCGGTGGAGGCTCGTGCGATGACGGCGCACGTGTCCACGCGCAGCCATCTGCTCTTCGAGCGCAACCTCATGGTCTACCGCCGCGCGTGGATGATCGTCTTCAGCGGCTTCTTCGAGCCGCTCTTCTACCTGCTCTCGCTCGGCGTCGGGCTCGGGTACTTCATCGGGAAGATCCACGGCGTCTCGTACGCGAGCTACATCGCGCCGGCGCTGCTCGCGTCGTCGGCGATGAACGGCGCCGTGTACGACGCGACGAACGTCTTCTGGAAGCTGAAGTTCGCGAAGACCTACGACGCGATGCTGGCGACCCCGGTCGGACCGACCGACGTCGCGCTCGGCGAGGCCTCGTGGGCGCTCTTCCGCGGGCTGCTCTACTCGGCCGCGTTCATCGTGACGGCCGCGGCGCTCGGGCTCATGCACTCCTTCTGGGGGCTCGCGACCTTCCCGGCGGCGGCGCTCGTCGGCTTCGCGTTCGCAGGGATGGGCATCGGCGCGACGACGTACATGCGCAGCTGGCAGGACTTCGAGATCCTCCAGCTCGTGTTGCTGCCGATGTTCCTGTTCAGCGCGACGTTCTATCCGATCACCGTCTACCCGCACTGGCTGCAGCAGATCGTGCGCTTCTCGCCGCTGTACCACGCGACTCTCCTGATCCGCTCGCTCACGCTCGGCGCGGTCGGCCCGCGGAACCTCGTCGACGTCGCGTATCTGCTGACGCTCGGCGTCGTCGGGATCGCAGTCGCACGGCGCCGCGTGGCGGGGCTGCTGCTGACGTGACGGCTCGGCGGGTGAGGGGAGCGGCTCGCGGGAAGCCGCTCCCCTTCGGCGTTACAGCGGCCGGGTCGAGGCCGGAACGTAGATGCTCCGCTGCGGGTCGTAGTGGCCGACGACGTTCCCGCGCGGAACGTAGATGCTCCGCTGCGGGTCGTAGTAGCCGCCCGACCGGTCGAGGACGTTCCCGCCGGCCTTGGCCTGGCTCACAGCCGGGGTCTGCCGGGCATTCGCGCCCGCCGCCGGGACGGCGACCGCAGCGGCGATCAGCATGGCGAGAGCCGGAGTGAAGCGGTTGCGGATTGCGGACGACATCTGCGCCTCCTTGCCGGTATCGAAAGTGCGGCTGACGTGCATCGCCCGAGGCTAGGGGCAGCGAGCCGACCTGTCGTTCACGCGCGCGGCACCGGATGCGTAACCCTCGTCACAGAGCGAGGCGGCCGCTCCGCGTGTGTCACCGCGGTGACGTGCGAGGTGTGATCGCCGGCAACGACATCGGATCCGGCCGCTCCTAGCGTGCAAGGGCCATGCAGTCCACTCGCACACGAAAGGAGCGCACGATGAAGCGGATCGCTCTCATCGTCAGCAGCGCCGTCATGCTCGTCGCGGGCTCCGGCGTCGCGTCCGCCCGCTCGATCCTCCAGCCGTACCCGGCCGGGCTGATGTCGAACACGCAGAGGGTCGCCCCCGACACCGCCTACCGGCTCCTCAACCCGGTCTCGCAGAAGAAGCACACGTCGAGCCAGGGGTATCTCCCGCGGGCCTACGTTCCCGGCGGGTCGTCGTCCGCCGTGGCCGGCGCGATCCAGCGGGCGGGGTCGCACGCGAAGAAGTCGTCTCACGCGGCGGTCACGCGCGGCGGCGGGACGATCCAGACGACCTCTCCCGGAACGTCGCAGAGCCCTCCGCCGCCTCCTCCCGGCTGGATGATCGGCGGCCCCGTCGGCAGTGCCACGTACCTCATCCCGCTGCCGAGCAGCGCGCAGTAGCTTCTCGTTCACGACCGGAGGGCGACCGCTTCACGCGGTCGTTCTCCTGTCTGCGTTTGCGTCGAAGAAAACAGAGACTCCGCATGCTGCGGACGTGTTCTCATGGGCGATCCTGGATTCGAACCAGGGACCTCCGCCTTATCAGAGCGGCGCTCTAACCAACTGAGCTAATCGCCCGCCGGGAGCGCAAGTGTAGCCGAGTCGCGGGCGCGATCGCCTCGCACGAGTGACGCCGATCCAGGGATTCCGGACGGCCGGAATCCGGTCGATGGGTAGAGCGGTAGGGGTCAATGGCAGTTCCAACCTTCTTCACTGCGGCTGTGCGAATCGGCGACGAGGTCATCTACCACGGACGCGTGCTCGTCCTGCGCGGGCTCGAGCCCATGAGCGTGCCCACGCGGCGCGCCGAAGTGGAGGATCCCGCCACGGGCGAACGGCTCGTCGTGCCGCTCGACGAGCTCGAGCCGGCGCCTCCGGGGTTCGATCCTGCGGCCTGAGCTATATTCGGATTGAGGCCTGGAGCCTCGCGCGCCATGCACGAGATGCTCATCTACGGGGTCAGCTTCGATCTGGTCGGCAAGCAGCCGATCGTCCTTCTCAAGACTGCGGACGGGAACAAGTTCCTGCCGATCTGGATCGGCCACAACGAGGCGGCGGCGATCCTGATGAAGCTCCAGAGCCAGGCGCCGCCGCGGCCGATGACGCACGACCTGTTCAGCGACGTGCTCGAGCAGCTCGGCGTGCAGGTGGTGCGGATCACGGTGACCGAGCTGCGCGAGAACACGTTCTACGCGGCGATCACGGTGACGCAGGACGGGACGGAGATCGAGGTCGACTCGCGCCCGTCCGACGCAATCGCGCTCGCCATCCGCGCCGAGGCGCCGATCTTCGCCGCCGACCGCGTGATCGAGGAGTCGGCGATCGAGTTCGAGGGCGAGGACGTGAACGAGGAGCAGCTCGAGGCGGAGGTGTCGAAGTTCCGCAGCTTCCTCGACCATGTCACCCCGGACGAGTTCGCGATCGACGAGGACGGCGAGGGCGAGGGCGAGGAGGACTAGTCCTCGCGGTGCGCCAGCTCCGCCTTCGTCAGCTCCAGCACCATTCCGAACAGCTCCTCGAGCCCCTGCTGTGAGAGCGGGCCGCGGTTCGCGCGAGAGAGATAGCGCAGCATCCACTCCTCGCGCTCGGGGTCGAGCACCTCGAGCTCGTGCGAGCGCTTGTACGCCCACATCTGCGCGACGAGCTCGAGCCGGCGGTTCATCGCCTCGATCAGCGCGCGGTCGTTGTCCGAGACCTGCTCGCGCAGCCGGCGGATCAACGGGTCGTCGTCGCCGCTCATCTCAATAGACGTACACGGTCTCGCCGTAATCGTTCGACGCGTACAGGATCGGCGCGATCCACATCGGCACGCGGACGCAGCCGTGGCTCGCGGGATACGGCGGCACGGAAGGGTTGCCGTGGATGGCGTAGCCGCCGGTGAAGTACATCGGGTCGTACAGCGTGCCGAGCGGGCTCGGGTCGAAGCCGGTCACCTTGCGGTAGATCGCGAAGCGGCCGCGCGGGGTGTAATGGCCGGCGATGCCCGCGGTCGAGACGGGCACGATCGTCGTGACGCGGCCGCCGCGCACGACGAACAGCACCTGGCGCGCGATGTCGACCTCGATGTGATCGGCCGGCTGCGCGTAGCGCGCGTGCGGCCGGAGCGGATGGTCGAGCCTCGGCCAGAACGCGGTCGTCACCGTTCCCGTCCGCTCGAGCCCCTGCACCTTCTGGAACGCGTACACGGCGTCGAGCAGCTCGCCGTCGAAGCCCGCGCCGCCCGACGGGGCGAGATAGCCGAGCGCGGCGAGGCGGTGGGCGAGCACGGAGACGACGGATCCGCCGGCGCCCTCGGCCAGCTGCGGGTAGGCGATCGTCGTGTTCGCGCTCATGCGCGCGGGCTCCCAGCCGGCGGCCGGTCTCGCGCGTGCGGTGACGACGACGCTGCCGGGAACGCGTGTGTCGAGCGCAACGTCCGGCGCGCGCCCCGAGACGGTCTTGACGACGCTGCCGGAGCGGCTGACCGTGACGGTGAGCGTCCCGGCGGATGCGGGCACGATGCGGACGACGGCGTGGAGCCTGCCGTAGAGCGACGCGTCTCCCGCGAAGCCGACGGTGACGGCAGGACGGACGGCGAGCTGGAACGGCTGGGACGCCGCGTCGCCGGCGTGCGCGACGACCTCGCCCGGCGCACCTGCGCGGGCGCGGATGCGGAAGCCGCCGCCGGGGCCGGTCGTGCCGCGGCCGAGCGAGCGGCCGCCGGCGGAGAGCGTGACCGGGACGTTCGCGGCCGCGGGGCGCAGCGACCCCGTGAAGACGGCGATCCGGCCGTACGTCGCCGGCGAGCGGGCGGCGAGGGTCACCGTCTCGGCCCGCACCTGCACCTGCGCGGTCGCCGTCTCGCCGTCCGGCGCGGTCGCGGTCACCGTCGCCGTCCAGAGTCCGGTGGCGTAGACGTGCTGGACGCTCGCCCCGTCCGCCGTCGTCCCGTCGCCGAGATCCCAGTGGTAGGAGGCGGCGTCGCCGGAGGCGCCGAGTGTGACGGCGAGCGGAGCCTGTCCGGCCGTCGGCGTCGCGTTGACGGTCACGGTGGGCGGCGCCGCGACCGCCGCCGGCGTGAACGCCAGGGCCAGGGGCAGGAGCACCGCGAGTCGCCGCACGGGACGAAGCATGCCGTCAGCCGAGGACGGCCGCCGCCAGCGCGATCGCGTTGAAGGCCCCGTGCACGATCATGCCGGGGTAGACGCTGTCGGTGCGGTCCCGCACATAGGCGAGCGCGATTCCGAACGGGACGAGCACGAACAGCGCCTCGAGCAGCCCGTGCGCGAGCCCGAAGGCGAAGCCGACCGTCACGATCGACGGCCACCGCCCGATGAAGAACATGAGCAGCGACTGGCCGAGTCCGCGGAAGGTGAGCTCCTCGACGAAGGGCGCGACGATGGCGAACAGGACGAGGTTCGCCGCGAACGCTCCCGCGTGGGCCGGCTCCCAGTGCGTCGGCGTCAGGCCCTGCTCCTTCCCGGGACTCTGCGGGAGGGGGATGAACGAGACGACGTACTCGCAGACGTAGATGGCGACGATCGCGCCGAAGGCGAGGCCGATCGCCCGCGCCCAGGAGCGCGGGCGGCGCAGGGCGAGCAGGTCGAACCGGTCGATCGCGATCAGGAAGACGATCCCCACCCAGACGGCGTAGAGCACCATCCCGCCGGCGAACGTCGAGTAGCTGTAGACGACGTCGCGTGCGCTCTTCGACGAGGAGCTCTCCGTGAACCGGCTCGCGTAGTTCAGCGCCGCGATCGCGGCGACGAGCATCGACCAGGCGACGAGGCGGGCTCTCACGCGCCGAGAATCCTGCGCGCCGCGTCGGCCAGCGGCGCGGGCTCGAAGCGGAGGCCGGCGGCACGTGCGCCCTCCGCGTCCGCGTCGGCGTCGCCGACGTGCACGCTCCGCGCGGCATGTGCGCCGAGCCGGGCGAGCGCCAGCTCGAACACCGCAGGCGCGGGCTTCGGCGCGCCCGCCTCGGCCGACGTGACGACGGCGTCGAGCAGCCCGCCGAGCCCGAGCTCCGCGAGGTGGTCGTGCAGGCCGACGTCCCAGTTGGAGACGACGGCGAGCCGCAGCCCGGCCGCCGCCAGCGCGCGGCACGCGTCGGCGGCGCCCGGCAGCGCCTCGAACTCGAGCGCGGCGACGAACGACGGGGCGAACTCGCCCGGGTCGAGCGCCGCGCGCGCGGCGTCGAGGAACACGGCCGCGCAGTCGCGGCGGAGGAGCGCGAGGGTTGCCTCGTCACGGCCCTCGTGCGACCGCTCGACGTAATACGCGACCTCGGCGCGGAAGGCGGCGCGCACCTCGTCCGCCGACCGCTCGATCCCGTCCCGGGCGAGCGCGGCCTGCAGCGCCGGCACCGGGTCGCGGAGCGAGACGAGCGTCCCGTATGCGTCGATCGTGACCGCCTCGAGCGTCATCGCGCATAGAGTCGCACCGATGCGCCACTTCACCCCGGAGGAAGCGAACGCCGCGCTCGCGGAGGTGCGCCCGCTCGTGGAGCGGATGGTCGAGCGCCGCGGCGCGCACCGGCAGGCGCTCGAGCGCCAGGAGGAGCTCGAGGCGCGCATCCGCGGCAACGGCGGCGGCATTCCGCCCGCGGTGCTCGCCGAGGCGGCGGCGGAGATCGAGCGCCTCGAGCGGGAGCTGGCGAAGATCGTCGACGAGATCGGCGAGCACGGCGCCCTGGTGAAGGATCTCGACGAGGGGCTCGTCGACTTCCCCGCGCTCCGCGGCGGCGAGACCGTCCTCCTCTGCTGGCAGCTCGGCGAGGACGAGATCCGCTACTGGCACGCCGTCGACGACGGCTTCGCCGGCCGGCGGCCGCTGCCGCTCGACGACTGAGGAATCCGCGGCTCCGCCGCGAAAACGAACGGTTGCCATGACCTTCTGGCACCGGCTGATCGGCGCGGCCCTCGTCTTCCTGCTCGTCTGGCTGCTCGCGCAGCTCGTCGACTGGTGGCTCGCCCGCCGCCCGGTGCCCCCGGAGGTCGCGACGCGCTACCGGTTCCTCCGCCGCGGGATCACGGCGGCGATTCTCATCATCGGGCTCTTCTCGGCCCTGCTCGTCATCCCCGGCGTCCGCGCGGTCGCCGGCGGGCTCCTCGCCTCGTCCGCCGTCTTCGCCGTGATCATCGGCTTCGCCTCGCAGCGGACGCTCGGCAACTTCGTCGCCGGGATGCTGATCGCGATCAGCCAGCCCGTCCGGCTCGGTGACCGCGTCGTCTACGGCGGCGAGGAGGGCGTGGTCGAGGAGATCGGGCTGACGTACACGTTCATCCGGACGCACGACCGGGCGAGGATCGTGGTCCCGAACGAGAAACTTGCCTCCGATACCATCCGGAACGCCTCGATCCGGGGCAAGGAGACGAACGCAGAGGTCACCGTGCAGGTTCCGCTCACAGCCGATCTCGGCGCCGTCGTCGCGGGGCTCCGCGAGGAGATCGCGGACGAGCCCGAGGGGTCGGTCTTCGTCAGCTCGATCGACGGCCCGGCGAGGGTGACCATCCTCGCGGGCGCCGCCAACGAGGACGCGGCCGCGCACCTCGAGCGCGACCTGCGGCTGCGCGCGCACAGGCGCCTCCGCGCGCTGGGCGTCTGGGGATGACCGGGTCGTCATCGCCGTCGAGCCGTCGCCGCGCGACGGCCGGACACGGTGTCTCCGGAGGCCGCCGTCGCCGCCGCCGCACGCGGCAGCGCAAGCGGCAGAGCCGGCGGTTCGCACTGCTCGCGATCCTCGTCGGCATTCCGGTCGCCGTCGTGGCGGCCACCGCCATCGCCGGCGCCGTCGTCTACAACTCGAGCTGCGACTTGAGCAAGCTGACGCCCGTCGCGGTCGGGCAGAACTCGTTCGTCTACGCCGCCGACGGGTCCGTGCTCGGCGCGATCCCGGCCGAGCGGAACCGGACTCCCGTCTCCGCCGCCCGGATCAACCCGTGGATGGCCAAGGCGACGGTCGCGATCGAGGACCGGCGCTACTGGCAGCACGGCGGGATCGACCCGATCGGCATCGCGCGCGCCGTCGTCGCCGACGTGCGCGCCGGGAAGATCGTCGAGGGCGGCTCCACGATCACGCAGGAGCTCGTGCGCAACCTCTACCTCTCGCGCGAGCGGACGCTGAAGCGGAAGCTGATCGAGGCGTGCCTGGCGATCAAGCTCGCGAACCACTGGTCGAAGCAGCGGATCCTCACGGCCTACATGAACGAGGTCTACTACGGCAACCACGCCTACGGGATCGAGGCTGCGGCGGAGACGTACTTCTCGATTCCCGCAGAGGAGCTGAACCTCGACCAGGCGGCGCTGCTCGCCGGCCTGCCGCAGGCTCCGTCGATCTACGACCCGTTCCACCAGCCGGACGATGCGATCGCCCGCCGCAACGAGGTGCTGCACGCGATGCTCGTCGCGGGTGACATCACCTCGCAGCAGTACGCGACCGCCGTCCGCGACCGCAACCTCCACCTCCACGCGGGGAAGCGCTACACGCACATCCGCGAGCCGTACTTCTTCGGCTACGTCGAGGACCAGCTCCAGCAGGAGTACGGCGCGAACACGGTGCGGTCGGGCGGGCTCAAGGTCTACACGACGATCAATCCCGCGCTGCAGCGCGCCGCCCGCGCCGCGATCACGCACGTGCTCGACCTGTCGACCGACCCGGCGTCGGCGATCGTCTCGATCGACCCGCGCACGGGCGCGATCCGCGCGATGGTCGCGGTGACGCCCGGGAAGAAGGGGAACCAGTTCAACTTCGTGACGAGCGCGCGCCGGCAGCCGGGGTCGACGTTCAAGACGGTCGCGCTGACGACGGCCGTCTCGCTCGGGATGAACCCGTTCACGACGTCGTATCTGTCGGCCCCGCTGCACTACCAGCCGGATCCGCTCTGCGACCCGAGCACTCCCGGCTGCGCGTGGGACGTCCAGACGTACGAGCACGCCTATGCCGGCGTCGAGTCGGTGCTGAGCGCGACGCTCCAGTCCGACAACACCGTGTACGCGCGTCTCTCCCTCGACGTCGGTCCGCAGAACATCGTCGACATGGCCTACCGGCTCGGCGTCCGCAGCTCGCCGCTGGAGGCGGTCCCGTCGATCGCGCTCGGCTCGATCGGCGTGACGCCCATCGAGATGGCGTCCGTGTACTCGACCCTCGCCGCCGGCGGGGTCTACTCGAAGCCGATGGCGATCACGAAGGTCGTGCTCCCGAACGGCAAGGTCGACACGGACGTCGGCTGGGGCCAGCCGCAGCGCGAGCGCGTCATCCCCGACTGGGTCGCGTCGACGGTCACGCAGGTGCTCGAGCAGAACATGCTGTACGGCACCGGCAGAGGCGCACACCTCTCGAACCACACCGACGCCGGCAAGACGGGGACGACCGACAACTACGCGGACGCGTGGTTCTCCGGCTACACGCCTCGGCTCGAGGCGACCGTCTGGATCGGCTACCCGGGCGGCGAGATCCCGATGCTCGACGTGCACGGGATCGCCGTGTCGGGCCCGACGTTCCCCGCCACGATCTGGCATCTGTACATGGAGACGGCCGTCGGCAACAAGCCGGACGTTCCGTTCCCGCCGCCCCTGACGCAGCCGGTGTGGACGGCGTGGCGCGGGCAGTACGAGTACAGCGGCTCCTGGGGGACGACGACGACCGAGACGACGACGACGGGAACGGCGACGACGCCCGGAACGGCGTCGACCACGACCGAGGTCGCGCCGACGACGGCGACGAAGACGCAGGCGCCGCCGGCCACGACGGTTGCTCCGCCTCCGCCGCCGGCGACGACGTCGACCGAGCCGGCGCCGCCTCCGCCTGCGCAGACGGAGACCGTTCCGACACCGTAGTGCCGGAGCTGCTGACCCTCGAGGAGGCGCAGGCGCAGGTGCTCGCCCGCGTGCGCGCGCTTGCGGGCGAGGCGGTCCAGATCGGGCGCGCGGCCGGACGTGTCACGGGCGAGTCCGCGCGGGCCGCCGTCGACCTGCCGCCGTTCCCGAGCTCCGCGATGGACGGCTTCGCGGTGCGCGCGGCCGATCTTCCGGGGACGTTGCCCGTCGTGGCGACGATCGCGGCCGGTCGTCCGGTCGATCGTGCACTCGGCGAGGGCGAGGCGATGGGGATCTCGACGGGCGCCGTCGTTCCCGGCGGCGCAGATGCCGTCGTCCCCGTCGAGTACGTTGTCCAACATGACAACAGCATCGACGTGGCGGAGGCTGTTCCGGTGGGCGCGCACGTTCGTCCTCGCGGCGGGGATGTCGCTGCGGGCGACGTCGTCGTCGCCGCGGGCGTGCGGCTGGGGCCGGCGCAGATCGGAGGACTCGCCGCTGCCGGCGTCGGCGAGGTGGTGTGCGCGCGCGTCCCGCGCGTCGTCGTCATCTCGACGGGCACCGAGCTCGCCCGCCCCGGGGACGCGCTCGGTCCGGGTCAGGTCTACGAGGCGAACTCCGTCATGCTCGCGGCCGCGCTCGCCGCCGCGGGCGCCGACATCGAGACGCTGCCGGCGGTCGCCGACGACGAGTCGGCGCTCCGGGCGGCGGTCGAGCGCGGGCTCGCCGCGGACGTCCTCGTCACCTCGGGCGGGGTCTCGGTCGGGCCGCACGACCTCGTGCGGCGGATCGAGGCCGGGCTCGGCGTCGAGGAGGTCTTCTGGCGCGTCGCGATCAAGCCGGGGAAGCCGGTCTCGTTCGGCGTCCGCGGGGAGACGCTCGTGTTCGGCCTGCCGGGCAACCCGGTCTCGTCGCTCGTCGGCTGCGAGCTGTTCGTCAAGCCCGCGCTCCGCGCGCTCCAGGGGCTGCCGGAGCCGCTGCCGCGCTTCGAGACGGGACGGCTCGCCGCCTCCGTCCGGCGGAACGACGCCCGCGACGAGCTCGTGCGGGCGCGCTCCCGCCTGGACCGCGACGGCGCGGTGCTCGAGCCGGTGTCGGGGCAGGAGTCGCACATGATCGTCCACACCGCCGCCGCCGACGCGCTCGTGCACGTTCCACGTGGAATCGGCGAGCTCGCCGCCGGGGACGCGGTCCGCTGGCTTCGCCTCGACGCGGCCGGCTAGACCCGGCCGGTCACCCGCTCGCGGCGTGCCGCTCCTGCTGTGCGAGCCGGCTGCGCCGGCGCTGCGCGAGGACGATGCGGCGGATCGTCTCGCGGATCGGGCCGCGCGGCCCGCGTTCCGCCGCGCTCGGATACGGCGTGTAGCGGCCCGCGGTGAGCGCGACGAGCTGTCCCGCTCCGGCGAGCCAGCCGAGGCCGACCGCGACGGCCACGAGCGGTGCGTAGCGGACGGTGAAGAGCGACGCGATGTACCACGGAGCGTCGAAGCCGAGGCCGTAGCGGTCGCCGAACGACCAGAGCAGGAGCGCCGGCCCGGCGAAGCCGACGAGCAGGACGGCGAGCCGCGCGTGCAGCCCGCGGCCGCGCACCTGCGGCAGCCAGAGCCAGGCGTGGAGCGACGGGAGCAGGAACAGGAGCCCGAACGGATTCGTCGCGACGACGAGGAGGCCGACGACGCCGAGCGCGAGCAGCGCCGCGACATGACCGGCCAGCTCCTCCTCGGGCCGGACGCGCCGGCGGGGCAGCAACCGGTCGCGGGCGACGAACCAGCTCGCGCCGATCAGGACGGCGAGCGCGATCAGCGCCGCGGTCGGCCAGCTGACGCTGTCGAGTGCGGGCGGGCGCCCGTCCCCGCGCGGCCAGGCGCCGAACACGCCGAAGAGCGCGAAGAGGAGGCCGCACCAGATCCAGAAGAAGACCCGCGTCCGGTAGCTGCGGAACGCGGGAGCGACGCGGATCCGGCGCCGCCGGCAACGGGCGAACAGGTCGACGGCAGCGGCCAGGAACGGCAGCAGCATCGCGATCAGCACGATCTCGATCGCCCACCCCTGGACGATCCGCTGGCCGAGGTAGACGTAGCTCGGCGGCCCCTGTGAGAGCGGGACGCCCTGCTCCATCGCGTCGAGCGCGTTCTGCGTCGCCCGCCCGACCTGTTCGAGCCGGCGGACGTCGAGCGCGGCGACCGTGTCCCCGGCCCCGCTCGGCGGGCGGTCGCCCCCGGTCGTGACCGTCACGGCGGCGATCCCGCGGGAGACGAACGGCGCCTGCTCGTAGACGCTGAAGGGGAAGCCGAGATCGACGAGCTGGCGCAGCGCCCCCGGCCACTGCGGCTGCGACCCCGTCTCCTGGGTCAGCACGGAGCGCATCGTCTCGACCAGCCCGGGCTCCGGCGAGCGGGACGTGTCCCCGCCGAGCTGGAGGCGCGGCACCCCGCGCCCGGCGATCCCGTCGAGGTCGATCACCGCCGCGACGTTCGGCGCCTCGGGCGCGTGCGCGGCGAACTCGGCCGCGCCGGCTGCGCCGGTCGTCCCGCCGTCCGTCGAGACGAACGCGAGCGAGTACGGGAGCTGGAGCCGCGCGGCTCCCGCCGCCGGCGCGTACGCGCGCGCGAGCTCGACCAGCGCGGCCGTGCCGGACGCGTTGTCGTTCGCGCCGGCCCCCGTGCCGGTGTCGTCGCGGTGCGCCATGACGACGATCGTCCGCCGGGAGGCGCCCGGCTTGACCGCGACGAGGTTGACGAAGGAGACCCGGCCGCGTCCGGGGACGACGGCCGTGAACGGCTCGGAGCGGACGAGGTAGCCGTACGGCGTCAGCTGGTCGCGGAACCAGCCGGCGGCGCCGGTCGCGCCGGGCGTCCCGGGAACCCGGTTCGGCCACTGGGTCGCGAGGTCGCGGGCGAGCTGCGCCGCGGCGTCCCGGTCGAAGGCGGGCGGGAGGTTCGGCGGCGGCTGGAGCGGCGCCGGCCGGGCGACGCTGAACGCCAGGAGCAGCAGCGGCAGGCCGACGAGCAGCCAGGTGCCGCGGTAGAGCCGCCCGTTGACCGGCCGCTCCAGCGACCCTGGCCGCGGCCGGCGCCGCTCGGATGAGGGCGGAACGGCCGCCACGGCGCTCTATAGTAAGTCCAGGCGACGGCGGGCACCGAATCGCACCCATCTGATGCCAGACTCCGCCACCATCCTCCTGGTCGACGACGAGGAAGCGGTCCAGAAGCTCCTCACGTACCCGCTCGAGCACGAGGGATTCCGCGTGCTCCAGGCGCGCGACGGCGAGGAGGCGCTCCAGCGGTTCGGCGCCGAGCACGTCGACCTCGTCGTCCTCGATCTGATGCTGCCGAAGCTCGACGGCCTCGAGGTCTGCCGCCGCCTGCGGGCGCGGAGCACGGTCCCGATCATCATGCTCACGGCCCGCGACGACGAGCTGGACAAGGTCGTCGGGCTCGAGCTCGGCGCCGACGACTACATCACGAAGCCGTTCTCGATCCGCGAGTTCCGGAGCCGGGTGCGGGCGCTCCTGCGCCGGGCCGCGATCGGGAGCCCGAGCGAGGCCGCCGACGTGATCGCGGTCGACGGCCTCGTGATCGACGTCGCCAAGCGGACGGTCGAGGTGCGCGACCGGGCGGTCGACCTGACCTACGTCGAGTTCGAGCTGCTGCGGACGATGGCCGGCCGACCCGGCCGGGTCTTCAGCCGCCAGGCGCTGCTCGAGGCGCTCTGGGGCGATTACGCCTACCGGGAGCCGCGGACGATCGACGTCCACGTCCGCCACCTCCGCGAGAAGCTCGAGCGCGACCCGCGCGAGCCGGAGTTCATCTTCACCGTGCGCGGCGTCGGCTACCGCTTCCGGGACCAGACGGCCCGCGCCGCCTCGCTCGGCGCGTGAACCCGTTCCGCAACGTCGGCATCCGGCTGAGCCTCGCGCTCGCCGCGGTCGTGCTCGGGGCCCTTGCCGTCGTCTGGGTCGTGCTCGTGCCGACGCTCGAGCGGCGGCTGGTGAACGGGAAGATCACGCAGCTGACCCTGTCGGCCCGCGCGCTCGAGCGGGAGGCCGAGGCGGCGGGCGTCGACCAGGACTTCGTCGACTACGCGTCCCACGCCTCCGGGGCGCGCGTCGTCTTCCTCAGGCCGATCGCCGGGGGCGACCAGACGGCCATGCTCGTGAACGCGGACTCGCTCCATCTCGGGCTCTCGAGCGACGTCGTCAAGGATCCGCTCGCGCTCCGGGCCTCCGCGAGCGGCAGGCTCGAGAAGGGCCGGGTCAGCCGGGACGGCACCTCGTACGCGGAGGTGGCGATTCCGGACAAGAGCGGGAACATCCTCCTCTTCTCGAGCTCGCTGCGGGACCAGCTGGCGACCGACAACCTCGTCGGCACGCGGCTGCTCTGGGCCGGCCTGATCGCGCTCGCCGTCTCGATGGCCGTCGGCTTCGGCGCCGCCTCCGCCTTCGCGCGACGGATCCGGAGGCTGGAGCACGCGGCGGAGCGGATCGCCGGCGGCGACTTCAGCGAGCCGGTCGTCGACCCCCGCCGCGACGAGCTCGGCCAGCTCGCCCGCGCGTTCGACCGGATGCGGCTCCAGCTTGCGCAGCTCGACGACGCCCGCCGCGCCTTCATCGCGAACGCCTCCCACGAGCTGCGGACGCCGATCTTCTCGCTCGGCGGCTTCCTCGAGCTGATTCAGCACGAGGACCTCGACGAGGAGACCCAACGCGAGTTCCTCGCGACGATGTCGGAGCAGGTGCAGCGGCTGTCGAAGCTCGCCACCGACCTGCTCGACCTTTCGCGGCTCGATGCCGGACGGATGCGGCTGGAGCTCGAGCCGGTCCCGCTCGCGGACGCGGCCCACGACCTCTCGGCCGAGTTCGCGGCGGTGGCCCAGCAGCAGGGACACCCGCTCGGGGTCGTCGTCGAGCAGGAGGGCGTCGCCCTCGCCGACCGGGAGCGGGTCCTGCAGATCGGCCGTGCGCTGATCGAGAACGCGCTCGTCCACACGCCTCCGGGCACGCCGGTGCGGGTCGTCGTGCGCGGGGCGGAGCTGACGGTCGAGGACGACGGACCGGGCATCCCCGTCGAGGACGCGGAGCAGGCCTTCGCGCGTTTCACGCGGCTGTCGGGTGCGCGCGCCTCCGGCACCGGGCTCGGCCTTGCGATCGCACGCGAGCTGGCGGAGCTGATGGGCGGCGAGGTACGGCTCGAGTCGAGGCCCGGCCGGACGGCGTTCACGCTCGCGCTGCCGGCGACGGCCGCCGAGCCGGAGCCGGCGCCCGTGGCTGCCTGATCGTTTTCACGGGAAATCGGCGCTAGTCTTCGGGGCCGTGCGCGTCGCCGCGGTCGCCTTCGTCGGAGCCCTCGTCGGCGCAGCCGCCGTCCTCGGCATCGGCTGGGCGGCGGGCCTCGTCCACCGGGGCTCGACGACGCGGACGGTCGTCGTCCACGAGCTGCCGGCGGCGGCGAGCCATCCGGCCGCCGTCCGTACCGTCATCGGCTCGCTGCAGCGCGGCTTCTCCCCGGCCCGGATCTTCGCGCTGCGCTCGCCGGGGGTCGTCACCGTCTTCACGTACTTCGGCGACGGGACCGCCGCGCAGGGCTCCGGCTTCGTCGTCTCGCCGGCCGGGACGATCCTGACGAACGCGCACGTGATCACGACCGCCGGCGAGACGGTCCCCGGCGCCAAGGTGCGCCCCGCGTCGCGGATCTACGTCGAGTTCTCCGACCATGACCGGATCCCCGCGACGATCGTCGGCTGGGACGTCTACGACGACGTCGGCGTCATCCGGGTCGCTTCGTCGCAGCACGCGCTCGACCCGCTGCCCCTCGGCCGCTCGTCCGCGGTCGTCGTCGGCGAGCCGGTGGCGGCGATCGGCAGCCCGCTCGGGAACGAGAACTCGCTCGCGGTCGGCGTCGTCTCGGCCGTCGGCCGCTCGATCGCCGCCCTGACGGCGGCGCACTTCCAGCTCGTCGACGCGATCCAGACCGACGCGCCGATCACGCACGGCAGCTCCGGCGGGCCGCTGCTCGACGGGCGCGGCCGCGTGATCGGGATCAACGCGCAGATCCGCAGCGACGCCGGCGGCAGCTCCGGGATCGGGTTCGCCGTGCCGATCGACTCGGCGCGCCGTTCGCTCGACGATCTGCTCGCGAACGGCCGCGTCGCGTACGCGTACGCGGGCCTCCAGACGCAGGATCTGACCGCGGCGCTCGCGCGCCACCTCGGGCTGCCCGTCCTCCACGGTGCGCTCGTCGAGCACGTCACCCCGGGTGGGCCTGCCGCGCATGCAGGCATCCGCGGCGGCTCGAAGGAGATCGAGTTCGAGGGCGAGAGCCTCGTCACCGGCGGCGACGTCGTCGTCTCGGTCGACGGCGTGCCCGTCCCCGACGCGGACAGTCTCGTGCGGATTGTCACGATCAACCTCCGGCCCGGACAGACGGCACTGTTCGGGATCGTCCGCGCCGGCGCGCGCCACACGGTCGCCGTGCGGCTGACCGAGCGGCCGCCTGGCTCCTAGCGCCACGGGGTAGGTTCCCCGGCGTGGGCGGACGGAGGAAGCTGATCGTTGTCGCCAACCGGGGCCCGGTTGGCTACGGCCGCTCGGCGGCGGGCGAGCGGATCGTCCTCCGCGGCGGCGGCGGTCTCGTCACCGCCCTCCGCAGCCTCGTCGAGCACCACGACGTCACCTGGATCGCGAGCGCGATGTCCGACGAGGATCGCGCCGTCGCGGCCGAGCACGGCGGCGACGGATTCGAGGAGACGGCGCGCGACGGCTCCCCGTACCGGCTCCGGCTCGTCACGCACGACCCGACGGCGTACGACTGGTACTACAACGTCGTCGCGAACCCGACGCTCTGGTTCCTCCAGCACTACATGTGGGGGCTGCCGTACGCGCCGGACCTCGACCTCGGCCTCCACAACGCGTGGTTCAACGGCTACCTCCCCGTCAACGAGGCGTTCGCCGACGCGGTCGCCGTGGAGCTCGACCGCGAGCCCGAGGCGACCGTCTTCCTCCACGACTACCACCTGTACCTCGCGCCGAAGCTGATCCGCGAGCGGCGGCCCGGCGCTGTCATGTCGCACTTCGTCCACATCCCGTGGCCGCAGTCCGACTACTGGCACGTGCTGCCGGAGCACCTTCGCCGCGCCGTCCACGAGGGGCTGCTCGCAAACGACATCGTCGGCTTCCACACGCAGCGCTGGCGGCGGAACTTCCTGCGCTCGTGCGAGGAGCTGCTCGGCGCCGAGGTCGACGGCTCGGCCGGCACGGTCGTGCACGACGGACGCCGCACGCTCGTCACGAGCCATCCGATCGGAATCGACCCGCTCGAGTTCGACGAGCTGAAAGACGCGGCGGCGGTGCTCGAGCAGGAGCGGCAGATCGTCGAGATGCGGCCGGAGTTCCTCATCGTCCGAGTCGACCGCACCGATCCGTCGAAGAACGTCGTCCGCGGATTCCGCGCGTTCGAGCTGTTTCTCCACCAGCACCCGGAGCTGCACAGGCGCGTCGTCCTGCTCGCGCTGCTCGACCCGTCGCGCCAGGACATTCCCGAATACTCGGAGTACCTCGCCGCGATCCAGCGCGAGGCGCGTGCCGTGAACGACCGCTTCCAGACGGAGGGGTGGACGCCGATCGACCTCGAGATCGCGGACAACTTCGCGCAGTCGGTCGCCGCGTACAAGCAGTACGACGTGCTGCTCGTCAACGCGGTGTTCGACGGGCTCAACCTCGTCTCGAAGGAGGCGCCGCTCGTGAACGTGCGCGACGGCGTGCTCGTTCTGTCAGAGAACACGGGCGCGCACGAGGAGCTCGGGCAGTGGGCGCTGACGGTCAACCCCGTCGACGTCTACGGGCAGGCGCAGGCGATCCACGCGGCGCTGACGATGCCGGCGGAGGAGCGCCGGCGACGGCTCGAGGAGACGCGGGCATACGTGCGCGACCACGACCTCGCGTCCTGGATCGCCGCGCAGCTGGCCGACCTCGACGCGCTCGTTCCGCAACCCTCCTAGTACGATCACGGCATGGCGACGACCTCCGCTCCGGAGCTCGTCTCGGTCAATCCCGCGACGCTCGAGCCGGTCGGCTCCGTGGCGCGCACGGACCCGGGCGAGCTTCGCTCGATCGTCGCCGCCGCGGCGGCGGCGCAGGAGCAGTGGCGCTCGCTCGGCGCGACCGCGCGCGGGCTCGTGCTGCGCGAGGCCGCCCGCGCGGTGCGCGCGCACGCGGACGAGATCGCGGACGTCGTCTGCGCCGAGACGGCCAAGCCGCGCACCGAGGCGATCGCGCACGACCTCTATCCCGCGGTCGATCACGCGGCATGGCTGGCGCGCAACGCGGCGCAGGTGCTCGCCGACGAGCCGATCCGTTTCTCGCAGCTGCACCTGCGGACGAAGAAGGCGTGGCTCCTGCACGAACCGCTCGGCGTCGTCGCGGCGATCACGCCGTGGAACATCCCGTTCGGGATCCCGTTTACAGAAGTGGCAACAGCGGTTGCGGCCGGGAACAGCGTCGTGCTGAAGCCGTCGGAGCTGACGCCGCTGACCGGCGAGTGGGTCGCGCGTGTGCTCGAGGAGGCGGGCGCTCCGCCGGGGCTCGTCCAGGTCGTGCACGGCGACGCGCCGGTCGGCGCCGCGCTCGTCGACGAGCCGGGGATCGCGAAGGTCTTCTTCACCGGGTCGGTCGCCGTCGGCCGCCGCGTCGCCGCCGCCGCGGGCGCGCGCGGCTGTCCTGTCGTGCTCGAGCTCGGGGGCAAGGATCCGATGATCGTGTTCGCCGACGCGAATCTCGACAGGGCCCTCGACGGTGCGCTGTTCGCGTCGTTCATCAACGCGGGCCAGGCCTGCGTCAGCGCCGAGCGGATCTACGTCGAGCGACCCGTGTACGAGGAGTTCGCGCGTGGGCTCGCGGAGCGCGCACGGGGGCTGAAGCTCGGCGACGAGGTCGGGCCGCTCATCTCGGAGCGGCAGCGTGACAAGGTCGAGTCGCTGACGGGCGCGCGGCGCCCGGAGCGGGCCGGCTGGTTCCTCGAGCCGACGGTGATCGAGGGCTCGCTCCCGGACGAGGAGATCTTCGGGCCTGTCGTGACCGTCGAGCCGTTCGACGGCGAGGACGACGCGGTGCGCCGCGCCAACGACACGGAGTTCGGTCTCGCGGCGAGCGTCTGGACGCGGGACCTGGAGAAGGCGCGGCGCATCTCGCGGCGGATCGACGCCGGCATGGTCTGGGTCAACGACTTCGGCTACTCGTTCGCCACCGGGCAGGCGGCGTGGGGCGGCGTCAAGGGCTCCGGCTTCGGACGGACGAGCTCGCGGCACGGGCTCTACGAGTGCACGCGCGTGAAGTACGTCGACGAGGACCGCGGGCTGCTGCGGCCCGCGTGGTGGTTCCCGTACGACGCGCGGACGGAGGAGGGGCTGCGCGGGATGCTCGACCTGCTCTACGGCTCCGGCGGCGAGCGGGTGCGCGCGGCGTGGCGCTACCGGCGCGGGCTCGTGCACGCGATGAGGCGGTCGCTCGGCCGATGAGCGAGCTCTCGCACGTCGACGAGTCGGGCGACGTCCGGATGGTGGACGTCGGCGGGAAGCCGCTCGCGCGGCGGCGTGCGCTCGCGCGCGCCGAGCTGCGCATGGCGCCGGCGACGGCGCGACGGCTGCGCGAGCTGCCGAAAGGCGATGCGCTGACGACGGCGCAGCTCGCCGGGATCATGGCGGCGAAGCGGACGAGCGAGCTGATCCCGCTCTGCCATCCACTGCCGCTCACGCACGTCGCCGTCGAGCTGGAGGTCGGCGAGGACTCGGTCGCGATCCTCGCGTCGGCGGAGACGACGGCGCAGACCGGCGTCGAGATGGAGGCGCTGACCGCGGCGAGCGTCGCGGCGCTGACCGTCTACGACATGGCGAAGGCGATCGACAAGGGCATGCGCATCGTCGACGTCTCGCTCGTCGAAAAGACGAAGGAGGAGGTCTGAAGGCGGCGGTGCTCACCGTCTCCGACGGCGTCGTCGCGGGGACGCGCGAGGACCGGAGCGGGGACGTGCTCGACGAGCTGCTGCGCGGCGAGGGGTTCGAGGTCGAACGGCGCGTCGTCCCGGACGAGCGCGACGAGATCGCCGCGGCGCTGCGCGAGCTCGCCGCGTCCGCGCGCGTCGTGCTCACGACCGGCGGGACCGGGCTCGCGCCTCGCGACGTGACGCCGGAGGCGACGCGCGACGTGCTCGACCGGGACGCGCCGGGAATCGCGCAGGCGCTCCGCGCCGACTCGATCGCGAAGACGCCGCACGGCCTGCTATCGCGCGGCGCCGCGGGCGTCGTCGGCTCTACGCTCGTGGTGAATCTCCCGGGCTCGCCCGGCGGTTGCCGGGACGGCTTCGACGTCCTCCGACCCGCGCTCGCGCACGCGCTCGAGCTGCTTGCGGGCGAGCGCGGCGTCGCGCACCGGCAGACATGACCGACGTCGCCCTCGCGCCGCTGCCCGCGCGCTTCGTGCGGCTCGTGAAGATCGAGCACACGGTCTTCGCGCTTCCGTTCGCGTACGTCGGCGCATTCCTCGCGGTGAACGGCTCGCCGGGCTGGCACGACCTGATCTGGATCACCGTCGCGATGGTGGGCGCGCGGTCGCTCGCGATGGCGCTGAACCGGCTGGTCGACGCCCAGCTCGACGCGCGCAACCCGCGCACGGCCGGACGCGAGCTGCCGAGCGGGCAGCTGTCCGTGGTGCAGGTCGTCGCGTTCTGCGCGGTCTCGCTCGCGGTCTTTCTCGTCGCGGTCTGGCAGCTCGCGCCGATCGTGCGCTGGCTCTGGCCGATCCCCGTCGCCGGGTTCGTCATCTACCCGTACCTGAAGCGGTGGACGTGGTTCTGCCACTTCTGGCTCGGCGCCGTCGACGGACTCGCCCCGGTCGGCGCCTGGGTGGCCGTCACCGGGAAGCTGCCGTGGCAGTCGTGGATCCTCGGCGCGGCGGTCGCCTTCTGGGTCGCGGGATTCGACCTCTTCTATGCGCTGTTCGACGTCGACGTCGACCGGCGGGAGGGGCTGCACTCGGTGGCGACGCGTTTCGGCGTGCGCGGCGTGTTCGTCGGCGCGCGCCTCTCGCACGCGGCGACCGTCGCGTGCCTCGTCGCCGCCGGGCTCGGGTTGCCGGTCGGCGTCCTCTACTGGCTCGGCGTCGCGTCGGTCGCCGCGCTGCTCGCCTACGAGCACTCGCTCGTCCGCCCGAACGACCTGCGGCGGCTCGACACCGCGTTCTTCACGATGAACGGCGTGATCAGCGTCGTCTTTGCCGCGTTCGTGATCGCGGACACGCTCGTCTAGCGCCACTGCCGGTCTTCCGACATCGCGGCATCGTCGAGGACAGTGGTCTCGTGACGAGGTCGTGACGATTGTGCACGGGACACGACGGAACCACCGGTGTTTCCAGCCCGGAGCCCGTGACAGTTCCGGAAGCCGTGTCTGACACCAGGCCGTGTCCCGCAGGGACACGGCCCGCGGGAGATCAGCGGCGGCGCCGAGACGGGTCCGCAAGCGCCGGCGGCGTCCAGCCGGCGTCGGCGGGATTGAGGTTCGTCCCCGGCGGGACGATCTCGTCGATCCGGTCGAGCAGCGCCGCGTCGAGCGTCACGTCGAGTGCGCCGAGATGCGTCTCGAGCTGCTCCATCGTCCGCGGCCCGATGATCGGCGCCGTCACCGCCGGATGCTGCATGACGAACGCGAGCGCCATGTGGATCAACGGCATCCCCGCCTCGTCGGCGAGCGCCGCGAGCGCATCGGCCGCGTCGAGCTTGCGCTGGTTCTCGGGTAGCGACAGGTCGTAGCGCCACGGCAGCCGCTCCGCGCGCGTGCTCGACGGCATCTCGGCGTCCTTGCGGTAGCGACCGGAGAGCCAGCCGCCCGCGAGCGGGCTCCACGGGATCACGCCCATTCCGTACTCCTCGCAGACCGGCAGCACCTCGGCCTCGATCCCGCGCACGAGCAGCGAGTACGGCGGCTGCTCGCACACGAACCGCTCGCGGCCGCGGCGCTCGGCGACCCATTGCGCCTCGACGATCTGCGAGGGCGGGAAGGTGGAGCTGCCGAGATAGCGGATCTTCCCCGCGCGGACGAGGTCGGTGAGCGCGCCGAGCGTCTCGCCGACGTCCGTCGCGGGCTCGGGACGGTGGATCTGGTACAGGTCGATCCAGTCGGTGCCGAGTCGCCGCAGGCTGTTGTCGACCTCCTGCATGATCCAGCGGCGCGAGTTGCCAGCCTCGTTCGGGTCGTCGCCCATCGTCCCGTGCACCTTCGTCGCGAGCACGACGTTGTCACGCCGCCCGCCGGCGAGCGCCTTGCGCACGATCTCCTCGGACTCGCCCCGCGAGTAGACGTCGGCCGTGTCGACGAAGTTGATCCCCGCGTCGAGTGCGCGGTGGATGATCCGGATCGAGTCGTCGTGATCCGGGTTGCCCCAGGCGCCGAACATCATCGCGCCGAGGCAGAGCGGGCTGACCTTCACGCCCGTGCGGCCGAGCGTCCGAAGCTCCATGCCGTGGAGCCTAGTGGACCCGGGTGCGGCCGCGCCCCGCGACCGCACCCGGGTCGTGCCGCCCCTACTTGCGCTGCGGCGTCTCGAGCTGGTCGCGCAGGGCGCCGTCCGGGTTCGCCGACGTCGTCAGCGTCACGTAGTACCCGTGCGGATTCGCGAGGATGCTCGTGAGCGTCGTGCCGGAGACGCCGGTCACGACCTTCGTCACGTTCCCGTGGCCGTCGGAGTCGGTGAACGTCCCCGTGCCCGCGTCGACCACCTTCGGTCCGTTCGCGCCGCGGTTGCCCTGGTTCAGCGTCAGCCCGGTGATCGTCACCGAGCCGGGGAAGTCGTAGTTCACGTAGAAGACGACGTTCCCGCCGGTCACGGCGCCGGAGGAGTCGCGCGTGACGTCGAACGTCACGCTGCCGTTCGCGCTCGCGCGCAGCCCGCTCACCGGCGGCACGACCTCGCGCGGGTTGAGGGCGATCTTCGAGACGAAGGTGCCCTTGACCTGCTTCACCTTCGTGCAGCTCCCCTGCGTGAAGAGCACGCCGAGGTTCGTCGCCGAGCCGGTGCCGAGATTGCCGGATGCGAAGCCGCCCGACTGCGTGAACGCGGACGAGAGCGACGCGACGAGCTTGCCGCCGTTGTTCGCGCCGGCGGTGGCGAGGCCGACGAGGTTCCCGTTGGCGATCGCCGCGTGGAACGACGCGTTGACGCCGCCGCCGCTCGTCGGACGGACGCGGAACGTGCCGTCGAGCCAGCCGAGCCCCTCGGTCGTGTTGACGACGCTGTGCGCGCGGATCTCGAGCGCGCCGTTCAGCTGCGAGTTGCTGCTCGTCGCCGTCCCGCTGTAGACGGCGTTCGTGTCCTGGTACGTGCCGTCGCTGCCGGTGCACGTGGTCGAGCGGAGCTGCGACACGGTGTTGGCGGTGAAGGTCGCCGAGGCTGCCTGGGTCGCCTGCTGGCGCGACCACGCCGCGGCGATGCCCGTCGCGGTCAGAGCCGCTCCTGCGACAAGGGCCGGGACGGCGTAGCGTGCTTTCATCGGTGGAACCCCCTGATCATCTCGTTCAGCGCCCGCAGACGAAGAAGACGCCGGGATCGACACGGCCAGGTACGGGCGGCGTAAAGGCTGTGTAAGTCCGGACGGAACTAGACTGGCCGCATGATCCGGGCCCGGCAGCTCGGCAGGCGCTTCGGGGAGAAGCGCGCGCTCCGCGGTGTCGACTTCGACCTCGCCGCCGGAGGCTGTCTCGTCGTCACGGGCCCGAACGGGTCGGGGAAGACGACGCTGCTCCGGATCTGCGCCGGCCTGGCGATTCCGACCGAGGGGGAGATCACGGTCTCCGCCCGCCGCGACGAGATCGGCTACCTCGGCCACGAGGCGCTCGTCTACCGCGAGCTGACCGCGCTCGAGAACCTCGAGCTCTACGGGAGGCTCTACCGCGTGCCGGAGCGCCGCGAGCGGATCGGGATGCTGCTCGAGCGCTTCGGCCTCTGGGAGGTGCGCCACGACCGCGTCGCCTCGTACTCGCACGGGATGACGCAGCGGCTCGCGCTCTGCCGCGTGCTGCTCCACGACCCGGCGCTGCTCGTGCTCGACGAGCCGTACACGGCGCTCGACGATGCGGGCGCTGCGCTGCTCGACGCCCAGCTTGCGGAGCTGCGCGGCGAGCGGACGTTCCTCGTCTCGACGCACGACCCTGCGCGGCTCGAGCCGCTCGCGACCGCGAGGCTGGCGCTCGCGTGACGTACGTGCGCGACGTCGGCGCGCTCGCGCGCAAGGACCTGCTGCTCGAGCTGCGGGCGCGCGACACGCTGCCGGCGATGCTGCTGTTCGTCGTCGCGACGTTCGTCGTCTTCCACTTCGCGCTGCCGTCGGGCTCGTCCGACCTCGCCGCGAGCGGGCTGCTCTGGGTCGCGATCGTCTTCACGGCGCTGCTCGGGATCGGGCGCGCGTTCGTCCCGGAGCGAGAGCAGCGCGTCCTCGACGGGCTCGTGCTCGCGCCGTGCGACCGGAGCGCCATCTGGCTCGGGAAGGGGATCGCGACGCTCGCGTTCCTCGCCGCCGCCGAGGTGGTGGCGCTGCCCGTGTTCGCGCTCTTCTTCCACGGGCTGACCGCGGCGACGGTCGCCGCGGTCGTGCTCGCCGACCTCGGCATCTGCGCCGTCGGCACCTTCCTCGGCGCGATGGCGGTCGCCACCCGGGCCCGCGACCTGCTCCTGCCGCTCCTGTTCCTGCCGCTCGCGATCCCGATCGTGATCGGCGGCGTCGGCGCCTCGATCGTCGCCTCGCCGGGCCGCTACCTCGCCTTCCTCGCGCTCTACGACGCGGTCTTCGCCCTGATCTGCTGGGCGTCGTTCGAGTACGTGGTGACCGAGTGAGCCCCGGCACGGCACAATTGACACCGGTGGCTCCGAGGTCCCGGATATCGCTCCCGGCGCTGGCGGCGGCGTCGCTCGTGCTCGTCACGCTCGCGCTCGTCCTCGTCTTCTTCGTCGCGCCGAACGACGCCGACCAGGGCTTCTCGCAGCGGATCTTCTACTTCCACGTCTCGATCGCGATCACCGCGTACGCGTGCTTCGGGCTCGGCGCGTGGAAGGCGCTCCTCCATCTCTGGAAGCGCGACCCGCGCGCCGACCTCGAGAGCTACGTCGCCGTCCACCAGGGCGTGATCTTCGGCTCGCTCGTGCTCATCACGGGCTCGATCTGGGCGAAGATCTCGTGGGGCCACTGGTGGCTGTGGAGCGAGGACCAGCTCGTGCTCTTCCTCGTGCTGTTCCTCTTCTACGCGGCGTACTTCATGCTGCGCTACTCCGTCGACCCGGGCCCGCAGCGCGCGAACTTCAGCGCGGTGTACGCGCTCTTCGGCGTCGTGCTCATCCCCGTCAGCTTCATGGCCATCCGCCTGGCGAAGCAGGCGATCCACCCCGTCGTGTTCACGCGCCACGGCCCGAACTTCGGCGGCTGGATCCTCGTCACCTACTGCGTCGCGCAGGTCGCGATGCTCGTCCTCGCGTACACGCTCTACCGCATCGAGCTCGCCGGCAAGCGGGTCGACGCGCGCGTG
>Ga0335080_10000508_pt1 | contig 35751 bp, 55 predicted proteins | sample Lox_Sample_34_FD_206720 | JGI IMG/M metagenome (GOLD analysis project Ga0335080, IMG submission 206720) | Soil microbial communities from Loxahatchee National Wildlife Refuge, Florida, United States - Lox_Sample_3.4 | ecosystem: Environmental > Terrestrial > Soil > Wetlands | place: USA... | reverse complement strand
CGGACACCGACGCGAGCCCCGACGACGTCACGGGTTTGATCGACTGCACCCAGATGGCGCACCGCAGACCGAGACCGGGCGCGTTTTTCGGCTCGTGCGTGTTGACCGTTTCGAACAGGCCGAGGGTCATGGCCTGCGACTGGACAGCGTCGAACAGCACCGCGACGGCAGCAGCGTCAAAACTGAGGCTCATACGTGGCCGCCCATGGCCTCGATGTACGGCGGTAGTTTTTCTTCCGCGACCGGTTTCACGTGCAGGCTGAGTTCGGCGGCGGTCTGGCGGAACAGCCGGTAGCCCTTGAACCGGGTCGAGTTGTTCCGCTGCGACGTGCCCTCGAGCCACGGCGTCCAGGCGACACCGCGGATCGTCGGTCCGGTGATGACCTGGTCGGGGCCGCGGCTCACCGCGTTGATGTTGGACTGGAAACCGCCGCGCGCCCGGCCGGTCTTGTCCATCGGGAAGGCCCGGAGCATGTCCGCGGCCGTCGACGCGAGGTCTTTTTTGGTGTCGTCGAGCCACGCCGTGACAGCGGCGTCGGCGCGGCCATCGAACAGCGGCCCGGAGACGATCACTTCCGCCATCTAGATCACCCTGGTCCGGTTTTTGCGGCCGTAGGCGGTCATCGCCTCGTCCCACATGTCGGCCAGGCCCGCGCCGGACGGCCCGCGGGTCGCGTCGCCTTCACCGGCCACGGCCGCGTAGCCGGATGTTTCCTCCAGGACCCGGTTCAGGGTTTCAGCGATGGCGAGGTCGCGGATCAGGGACGGCGGCCGGTGCCTCGAGATGGCCGCGCCCTGCGTGTGGGCGGCGGCGGTGGTGCCGAGCTGCCCGCGGGCGACGGTGAGCTGGCGGGCGGCGTAGATGATGCCGGAGGTGTGCGCGGCCAGAATCGTGCCGTCCCATGCGCGGCGCAAGATCAGGTTGTTCCCGGTGATGTCGGCGATCTGCATCCGCTCGGAGTCGAGCTGGATCACCTCACCGATACCGAACAGGGTGCCGTCTGAGACGGCGAGGACGTTGTCGGCTGCGCTGGCGGTCGCCGGGCCGGTGAACCCCGCCGAGGTCGCGGCCATGGCGCGGCCGGTGACCAGCACCCGTTCCCCGGTGATCGGCTGCAGCGCGCCCGCGGTGCCGGTGGCGGACGGGTACGGCGCGGCGCCGAGCGCATAGTCGAGGACGAGAAGGTCACCGACGCCGATCAGCGACGAATCGGACACGGTGATCGTGGTCGCGGACGTCGACGACACCGCCGCGGCGAGCGTCCCAGCCGACTCGGTTTCGGCTGAGTAGCCCCAGGTCCCGGCGACCACGATGGAATGCTGCGGCGTCGCAGCGTTGCCCCACGCGGCGACGGTGGACCGGTCCAGTTCGAGGTAGGTGAACGGCGGCCCGTCGTTGACCGGCTCAGCGAACACCTGGTTCAGCGGGATGGCCGTCCCAGCCGGTGACTGCACGCTGGTGGCGACGATCAGGTCCTGCCGGTCGAGCCACAGCCGCCACGGGTACGCGTACTGCGAGTTCGGCCAGTCGAAAAACTTGACCTGGTCCTGCGGGAAGAACCTCCGGTGGAGCTGCTTATCGATGTTGCGGGCCGCTGATTGGAGGCCGCGGTCAAGGACCGGGTTGATCCGGGCTGTCTCCTTGAAGTCGAGGGCGCCTTTGACGTCTTCACGGGTGCAGTAGCAGGGCTGGGTGATGGCCATCAGGCCGCCCACTCGATCTGCCAGGCTTCGTCGGCTAGCAGCGGCCGGGTGAAAGGCTGCCACCGCCCCCAGGTCCACACGCCAGGCCCGTCGATGGTGGCAGCGTGACGGCCACCGGGCAGCGTGCAACCGAAGACGACACCCGTGTGCAGCGCTGTCACAGGTTCGTAGCGGGGCCGGTGCCCGGCGAGGCCGACGTCGGCGGCGGCCTCGAGGGTGGCCGCGATCGGCGCGCCCGCGTCCGGGTCGCCGGTGATGGCCAGGTAGAGGGCGAGCACGTCGGCGTCGGCGACAGGGTGACCGGCCATCCGCAGCGACGCGGCGAGCGCCTCGGCGGCGCAGCAGGCGACGTCCCCGGCGAGGGCAAGCGCGGCGGGTTTCGCATGGGCAGGGTGTTTCGCGACCCTGTGCGCCTTACGGGCCGCGGCCCCGGCCTTCTGCCACGCCAGGGTCTGGGCAGGTGAATGTTTCTTCGCCTGGCCATGCTTGGCGGTGCCCGCATGCTTCGCGGTGACGCCTTTAGCGGCTGTCTGTTTCACCCGGTCCTGTGCCCTTGCTTCCTTGGCCGTCCCCGCCCGTGGGCGGAGGAGGGATGGGTTGTGCTATTCGGTTGTGTCAGAGCGCGGCCGGTTCGACCTGCCAGTTTGAGACTGCGATGGCCTGCACGTTCCCGGCGCCGGACCATTGCACGGTCCACAGCTGGTTGTCGGGGCCGGTCCAGCCGGTGGTGTCGAGTTCGGTGCTGTACACGCCCGGCGAGTTCCTGGTGATGCTCGTGGGCGTGTTGGGCTGGTAGGTGACAGTGGTTGTCGCCCCTGCCCCTTGCTTGTACTTGAGCGTGACCGCGCTCGGGTCGGCGGGATTCCCGTTACCGTCGAGGAACGTCGCCGTGCTCGTGACCAGCGAACCGGCCATAAACGGCGCACTCATAGTGTGTTCCTGACTGTGGCAGTGCTCATATCGTCGTGCTGACGATAACTGTAGCCGCTGGGGTAGTTGTGACGGTGACTGTCCCGGGGCGTGCCACGAAGGGGATAGGGCCGGGTGGCCTGGTCCGCCACTGCAGGCCCATCGGGGTGAACGGCGCGGGTGGTACCAGCGGCGGCGGCGCCGGGAGCGGCCCCTGGGTGACCTGGACGTCTACCCAGAAAAGTGCGTAGCCGAACGAGGTGACAGGGAAAGTCGCGGTCGGGTCGGCGTTGCCGGTGGTGTAGCGGGACTGGTCGTCGTTGTACGGGTCCGGGTTGACGCCCAGGTACGACGAGAACGCGAACAGCGGGCCGTTCGCGATGCCCGTGCCGTAGGGGTGCTTGACGCCGTCGAGCTGACTGTTGGTCCAGGGGAAATTGCCGGGGAAGCCCGCGACGACCGCGTAAGTCGCGCCCTCCGCCAGCGGGATGGGGGCCGCGAGCGGCGCGTAATTGAACTGGCCGGCGGTCATCCCGGCGAGCGGCACGTGGGAGGCAGGGACGAGAGTGCCGGTGTTCAGGCCCGTCACGACCCACAGCGCGACGTCGCAGTTCGCGGCCTGCGCGCTGTCGGCCCGCCACACGTAGTAGCCGGCCAGGAGCGAACCGGCGCAGGTGACCTTGATCGACATGCTCGCGCATAGCGGTCCGCCGGCCGTGCTGGCGGACGGCGGCTGCGTGCCGGAAGATCCGACGCCGGGCCGGCCGGACACGCCGTCCAGCAGCCGCCACGGGTAGGTGATGGTGGCCGGCGAGTCCACGTTGACGGTCCAGCCGCGGCCGGTGAGGGTGGCCGCGGCGGCGGTGCCGGCGGCGGTCGGCGGCGCGTTGCTGCGCAGGTCGAGGGCGCCGTTGCTCGTTCCCCAGCCGGCGGCGGCGGTGAGCACGTAGTCGACCATCGCCGTGCCGAGCCGGTTGAACGAGAAGTCGATGTTCTGGAGGCCTTCGCAGCCCGTCAGGATCACCGAAGTCAGCCGGTTGTTGTGCAGGTCGCACCGGACGTTGTTGGTGCCGAACGGGAGTGACGCCGAGTCGCGGCTAGCCGGGAAAATGCCCGTCAGGTCCGCGCTCGACCACTGGTTCTGGTACGAGACGACGTCCAATAGCGCATCCGAGCTGAATGACAGCTCGTACGAGTACGCGTTGACGGGCTGGGCGCTGCCGCCGTTCCAGGTCCAGAACTGCTGCAACACGGGGAAGCTGGCCAGGGTGGGCGGGTTGACGAGAAATTGGTCACGGACGCAGAAATGGTAAAGGGCGGCCATGGGGGAGGTGAGCGTGACGAACTCCAGCCGGCCGCCCTGCTGGATCGCGGAACGCAGGTCGCGCAGGTTAGCTGCGACCGGGTTGAGGTCCAGTGGCCGGTTCTGGTTGCACGCCTCAATCTGGAGCCGTATGAGCGATGTGCAGCCGGTTAGGGTTACCCCGTTGATGTCCGACCCGAAGCACTCAACGAACTGGAGCGCCGACATGCCGGTGAAGTCGATGACGCCGGCGAGTGGCGTGAAGTCGGCGAGGAAGTAGATCAGGCCGGTGAGTGAGTTGATGTTCGCGATGCCCGACACGGACTCGGCGGCTTTGGCGTACCCGCTCGGCGGCATGTAGGTGCCGGGGTCGACCGTGTTGTCGTAGCCGACGTTGAACAGGGTGACGTCGGCGTAGCCGCCGCCGCCGGTCACGGTCATGTTGACGGTGCGGGTCGCCGCGGAGCCGAAGCTGAACGACGGGCTGACGCCGGTCTGGCTGGTGAACCCGGCGCAGGACCAGGTGACTGTGGCCGCCGAGCCGGCCTTGAGTGCGACGACCGGGCTGAACGTCGCACCTGTCGTGGTGATGACGACGGGCGGCGCGGCCTGCGCTGTCACCGGGCGGGCCGGGGCGAACTGCCAGGCGGCCGGGGACGACAGGCCGGGCGGCATCAGCGGCGAAGCCGGCAGCGCAGGCGGCGGGGGGATGACGACTGTCTCGGTTGAAGGCGCCGCCCCCATCTGCGGGGCCGGGGCGAACTGCCAGGCGGCGGGGGACGACAGGCCGGGCGGCATCAGCAGCGGCGGCGGCGGGACCGGCGGCGGCGGCGGCGGGGAAGGCACGACTTCCACCGCGATGATGGCCCAGTAGTTGCTGTCCTGCGTGAACCCTACGGTGACGGCGCCGCCGGTCGAGGGGGTCGTCTCGGCGGCGCAGTTGCCGATTGTGTTGAGCGCCTCGTCTTTCAGGTATTGGAGCGTGGCCGGGCTGGTTGCAGCCTCGTTGCCGTGCCCTGTGCCGACGAGCGCGAAGATGATGCCGCCGGTAGTGCTTGCGGGGACTGCGACGCTGGATGTGGCGCTGTTCCCGACTGCGTCATAGGCCGTTCCGAAGCTGGCCGCCCCGGTGAACGAAACCGAACCGCCGGCCAGGCCGGTCGGGGTCGTCCCGCTCACGGTGACGGCGATGGCGTGCGCGCCGGATGAAATGCCGGTCAGCCCGTAGACCTTGATGAACCCGTAAATCGAGTTGTTGCCGTGGATAGGACCGTCGATCAGGGTCATGGGGACGCTGTCGCAGGTGACGGTGAAGTCGTTCCCGCTGTCGTTAGCGGTGCCCAGTGTTACGCCGACGAGCAGCGCCACCGGGCCGCCGGCGGCGGTGTGCGTCCAGTTCAGCGAGTTTGAGCCGCCGCTGCCGGCGCCGGCGGAGGAGGGTCCTACCGCATCAATAGCGACGGCCACGAGCTCACCCCCCCGCCGCCGGAGGCGGCCATGTCGAGCGCACGCTGAGTCACCATCTGGCTAACCGTCCTTCCGAAGGGCTAGCCAGGGAGGCTGGGACTGCTTAGCTGATCGCCTCGATGTAGGCGTCTTCGCAGGTGATCGTGTTGCTGGCGGAGCTGGTGCCCCACTGGGCGCCGACCGTGAGCGCATTCGCGGTGGTGGTGTTGATGGTGATCGGCTGCGTCTGGGACGACGGGATCCAGTAGTCGGTCGCCCCGGTCAGCGACGTGCCGAGCTTCACGACGCCGTTGCACCACACGGTCCCGGAAGAACCGACAGAGCGGACGTAAATCTCCAGCGACAGCCGCCACGGCCACGAAGCAGCGCCGGAGCCGGTGGTAATCGCCGCTGTTGCCGCGAGGGCGGTGCCGGCTACGCCGCCGTAGTACCCGCCGAGTAGCAGCGTGGGGGTGCTGGTGGTGGAGAAGATGCCGTAGGCGATGAGCCGGAGACGCTGCCCGATGTACATGTACCCGGATGGCAGGACAAGCTGCGGCGCCGGGGAGATGTCGGTCAGGGTGGTGGACGACGCCAGCGCGGTGCCAGCGCCCTCGCCTGGGACGTTGAGAACTGCCTCCCATGACTGGATTGGCATTACTGTGCTCTCCTTATGCTGCGATTAGATTCGTGGAGTGCGGTTACCGTCGCCTGGGTCTTACCGGCTTAATGGTCAGAGTTGCTGGGGGCGGACCCAGTCGCGGGGGTATCGCCATCCGTCGTAGGTGCAGTAGAGCTCGGCGTCTGATCCGGCGTCGGATGGGGGGGCGTTTCTGAGGGGCTCCCCGCACTGGGGGCAGGCGAAGGGGGGATTGGAGGCGTACCAGTCGAACTCTTCCTGCGCAGACTTTCGTATATCGAGGAGCTGCCACCAGCTGATGGCGACGCACCTCCCTCATCTGGGTCCGAAGACTCTGGCGAGTTCCCGGGCGGCGTCGAATCCGGGCCGGGGGTAATCTCTGGCGCGCGTGGGGTAGGTGGGGCATCTGAGCCTGGCTCAGGCTCTGAGGGCGCCTCTGCGGCCTCTTCCGGTTCCGGGGTTACCGCCGTATCGGCCGCCGCGGGTTCGGGCGTCTCCGGCGATTCTGGCGCCACGTTTTCCGCCGCTTCGGCCGCAGCGTTGCTGGGGCCACCCAGGACACTTGTCTTAGGCACACCGTCCTCCTCAAAGTCGGTTCCCCGGCAATGCGGGCATCGCAGCAGCCCCACCGCGTAGGCGGTGGCGCATTCCAGGCACTTCCACAGGGCCACAGTCAGGCCTCCGCGTCCGCGTCCGCCCGCGCCCGGGCGCGCGCCTTCACCGCCACGGGCGGCGGCGCGGCGTAGGGCGGCAGCTGGCCGCAGCCCGCGCGCGGGCACCGCAGCAGCCCCGCCGCGTTCAGCGCCCCACAGCCGCACCGCCACCTCACCATCACGCAGCCGCCACCGTCGCCGCCGCGTCATACGGCACATAAAACAGGTCCCACTTGATCGACCCGGTGGACGTTGCCCCAGTCGTGTAGGAGATCGTCCCGATCGGGACAACCACCTGGACGCCCTGCAGGTTCGTGTAACCCGCGTTCGTCTTCACCATGGCCGTCCCGGCGGCGGGCGGGTTCGCCAGGGTGATCCGCCCGCCCACCTCCAGGGCGTTGATGTCCGCGCCCGTGCTCGACATGTCGATCGCCGAGCCCGTGGTGGGGGTCGACGTGACCTTCACCGTCGTCGACTGCGCCTGGATGACCGTCGTCACCTCACCGATCAGCGCCAGCAGCAGAATCCGGCCACCTGCGACCGTGAACAGGTTCTGACTGGTGGTCGCTGGCAGCGACGCCGTGGCGCGCGACACCAGCAGCCCGTCCTTGATGGCCCGGACCGCCGCCGCCGAATACGAGACAGTCATCGGTCAGGCCGCCGTTACCTGCGCGCCAGGCTCGAGCGGCTTATACCAGAGCGTCCACGAGACCTGGCCAGTGCTTGATGCCCCGCACGCAAAGGAGACCGCTAGCCCGTCATCGGCCACCAGGGGCAACCCGGCCATAGGTGCGACAGTTTCGCTGTGCACTGTCGCGTCTGCGCCGAGCAAAGATCCAGCGGAGGCGCCAGACAAGTTAGCGGACCAGATCTCCAGATCATGAACAGAAACGGAGCTGCTGTTTGCCTGGGCCTGGACTGACGTGGTGACCTTTCCGACGATGCCCAGGATCAGCACCTTGCCGCCACTGACCTCGAAGATATCCGCAGACGTGGACTGTGGAAGGTTAGCAGTCGCTCGCTCGACTACGTATTCGCAGCTCACGAGGCCACCAGCGTTGCGCCGTCAGTTAGCGGGATCCATGTGCAGTAGAACGTGGCCGCGCCGTTCACCGACGACGCGCCTAGCGCCGCAACCTGGCCCGTTGTGACCACCACGTTTGCCAGCGCGGGGCCGCCTACCAGGAATTTCCAGGCCGCAGCGGTCACGGCCTCGACGCCGAGGACGCTGCCTGCGGTCGTGTCGGTCGTACCCAGGTCGGTGGCCTGCACAAACGTGCCGGTACTGCCTGAGGTCGGGGCGTTGTTCAGTGCCAGCGTGCCGCCGTCTGTGGTAATCGAGGTAGTGACCTTGCCCCACAGGGCGGTGATCAGCACCTCGCCGCCAGCGATGGTGAACAGGTTAAATGTGGTCCCGGACAGGGTGCCGGTCGCCTTCGACACCACACCGTTTCCGAGCAGCATCTTCCGCAGCTGCGTGCCCTGAATGAAAGACATAAGCCAGTCCCCCGATCAGGTCAGGCCAGCGGCGAGGTTCGCGGGCTTCCGCTGCACCTCGAGGTCGGACAGGATGTACAGGATCGACCCGAGCCGCGACCCGCCAGAGCCGGGGTCGGCGATGTCGAAACTGATGTAGGAGTAGCCGTCCGTCAGCTGGTCGGCGTACACCGGAACCGCGAGAATGTGTTCCTTCGCGGACAGCGCCAGAGTGATCGTCGAACCGGCCGCCTGGGTGGTCCGGGTCCACGTCTCCGTACCGTCCATCGTGGTACTGGCGCCCGTCTTCAGGTAATACTCGGTGATCACCGCGAACGCGGAGCTGGTCCCGCCAGTCTTCGCGTTCGCCTGGTTCAGCGTGTACACCTCGGAATCCGACCCGCCGCCAGCGATAGCAACCGACGCCACGATGGTGCACATGCGGCAGCCCGACAGCCTGACCCGCTTACCGGTCGCCCCCGCGGTGTTCCAGTCGACCACCGCCGAGCCGAGGCTGATGTCGAACGACCTGCCTAGTCCCTGCATTTAACTCATCTCCTCGCCGCGGGGCGTTACTGCCGCAGCGTCATCGCCAGCCAGGGGGATCAATGCCTGGGCTGGCTGCTGTGACCGGAGACGCCGATTGGCCATCTCCAGGTTGTTCGCCACCCTGCGCAGCCAGGCGGGGTCATCACCCGCCCAGCTGAGCAGCCGGTTACACCTGCTGTGCGCGAGCCCGCGACGGCACCCCGCACACGACCTCGTCGGCTGGCAGCAGACGTGATCGTGGTCGATATGGACAGCCCTGGGCCGGGAGCCGTCAAGCGGCTCCTGGCACAGGTAGCAGCGGCCCATCTGCTGATCCCACGTCAACTGCCAGTCGGCGGCCGTCATCTTGTGCCGGTACCAGAGGCTGTGCTCCCAACTGGCCACCGGGTTCTCATCCCTCCACTGCCTGTGCCGCTCTACGACCTCATCCCGGTGAGATTCGTAATAACGGGCATTGCGCTCGCGATTCCCGGCACGCACCCCATCCGGGTCGGCGACGCTCCGGCGACGCCAGTTCTCTGCCTGCACCTGGCGCCTCCTTTCGCGCTTCTCCTCAGGGGTCGGCATCGTGCCGCCGCGGTGTCTACTACAGGTGCAACCCGGGTCACACCGTCGTCCCGGCATGACCTTTTACCTTGTCAGCGAGTCGCTATTTGAACAAAAGGTGAAAGGGTATTGGACGAGTTGCTATGCGGAGTAATGGCACTCTGCAACCATGGGCGACCGTCGAGCCTTTCAATTATACGGAAGGCCGTTTTGTCGTTCTGGAATTGATAATGTTCGCTGGACATTGCCTGCATGATTTGCCTATCACCAATTAGGTAATAGCTAAGGTCGGCGAACATGATGTCGCCGGTGGTGCCGAGGGTCGGGACTTTCTCCGTGAAGTACACGGGGCGGCCCAGGATCGACACTGGCGGGGTGCTGGTGCCCGGGTTGGTGTAGTTACCAAGCCACACCGCCGAACCGCCAGTGCCCACGGACAGGGCCATGGTGGCGAGCTGCGGGAACGTGTCGATGTTCGCGATCCACACCGCGTTCCCGAGCGACGTCGGCAGCATGCGGGAGTAGGCGTTAAGGAGGTTCTCCCAGACGATGGTCTTGGTGGCCTGGCCGGACTCGGCGGTCACTGACACGCTGGCGGGGCAGGACATGAACCCGAGCGGCTCACCTGTGCCGGAGCCCTGGATGAACGCGAGGTCCTCATACCAGGCGAGGGCGCGGGGGAACACGTTGTCGAAGAACGACCCGAACGCGGTCGCGTCGGCGAGGAGCTCGTTCGGCACGGACGCGAACGCGGTCAGCTTCTTCGCGTCGAGGACGACCCGGCCGAAGCTGGCCTGCGACTCGGTGATCGACGCGGCCTCTTCGGTCCAGTAGGCGACGACGCCGCCGAACACACTGGACACGTGACTGGTGTCGTCGATCATCGGGATCGGCACGCGCAGGGTTTCCATGGGGATGACCTGCGCGCGTGAACGGACGATCGACGACTCAAGCGACACCTGGAGGATGTCGGAGCGGAGGGTTTCCGGGATCAGGAAACCACCGTCGGCCGGGACCTCGGAGCCGTAGCTGTTGCGGATCTCGGTCTGGATGTCGTTGTACCTCTCCAGCTTCGCGCTGGCCTCTTTGCGGTTCTTCAGGACGGCCTGCATCCGCGGCCAGATCGCCTGGAAGAACTCGGCCGAGCTGTCGAACACCTCGTCGAGGCCGCGCCTGGCGCCGGGTGCAGCTTTGTTATACGCGGTGCCGTGACCTGCGGAAACCTTGCGGATGTCCTTGCCGTTCAGCCGCGGCCCGGCGGCCGTCATGGTGGCAGGGAGGCCCTTGCCGACACCGTTCGCCTTCAGGAACTCGCCCATGCCGAGCTGCACTTGCTCGCGGAGCTGCTGCGCGAACTGCTCATCCTTGTTGATGACGTTCCGCGAGTAGGACGCCATGAACTCTTTCGCGGTGTCCAGGTTCGCGAAGATCTCGGCCAGCTTCGCGTTATCGTGCAGAATCTCTGAGAGCTCTTCGGAGTTCTGCGGCACAACAGGTTTCGTCACAGCTTCTCCTCGAGTGCTGCTCGGATGTTTGCGAACATCTCTTCGGTAAATCGGACTGTTCCTGCATGGGCGGCGTGGTTGTCCGCGGAGGTCTTCAGCGAGCCGTCGCCGTTCCAGTTGTCTGGGATGCGTGAGGACAGGCCGAGGGCTGCGGCGCGCTTGATGATGTGGCGGCGGATGGCGTCGTGTTCGGAGCCGCCGCGGCCAACCGCGTGGATCGCGTTGTCCAGGTCTTCGGCGTCGGCGATTGGGTATGAGCCGTCGTCCATGGCCTGACCGTTCGACGCCATCCGTTTACGGTCTTCCGCGTCGTACTTTTCGTTGCTTATGAGCGGGGCGCCGCCGGATCTGGCGTAGGAAACGTGCCCGTCTGGGCCGGTCATGGGCTTGCCAGGGACCGGTTTCAGCTGCGTGCCGTCGGGCGCCCAGTGGGAGTGGTCGGTGTCACCTTCGGGGCAGGAGTCGTCGTCGCCGTTGCCGTCCGGGTCCCACGGCTCGCTACCGGAGGTCTCGCCACCGTCCGGGGCTGCGGCCTGTGGCTGGCCGGGCCGCTTGGCGAAGATGGACAGATCCCAGGTGGCGGCAAGCGACACAGGCGCCGCATCTGTGGCCGGTTCGGCGCCCTGGACAAAGTCGGCGAGCCCGGCGTCGACGGCTTCCTGCCCGATGTACCAGGTTTCGGCGAGCATCGCCTCACGCCACTGCGCCGCGGGCTGGCCGGTGCGGTCGGCGTAGATGCTCGCGATGTTGTCTGAGGTCTTGTCGAGCAGGTCGGCGAGGTCACGCATGTCTTTCGCGTTGCCGATACCCATCCCGAAACCGTCGTGGATCATCATCGACGCGTTTTTGCCGATGATGAGATGCCCCGGGTCGGCGGCCATGGCGATCACTGAGCCGATCGACGCGGCCAGCGAATCAATAACTATGCGCACGACGCCGTCGCGTTGCTTCAGCGCGTTAAAGATTGCGATGCCGTCGAATACTTCACCGCCGGGGGTGTTCAGATGCACCTCGAGGTCGCCTTTGACCTGCCCCAAGTCGGCGATCATGTCGGCTGCGGTGACACCGAAGTAGCCGATCTCGTCGTAAATGTGCAGCTGCGACGGCCCATCGGCCAGGTTCTTGATGCGGTACCAGTCGTTACGGCCCTGCCGCAGGTTCACCAGGTTCCGCGTCGTCCGGAACGGCTTCAGGTCACCCACGGGGCGCCCCGCTCCCGTTCGGCATCCCCGGCGTGGCGACGACCAGACCGGACTTCGACATCCGCCCGGCCATGTCACCGAGCTGGGCGCCCCACGCCCGCGCATCAGCATGACCCATCAGCAGCGTCAGCGTCGTCGACGTGGTCCGGATCGTCAGCGCGAGCCGCTGCCCGTTCGGGGTGTCGATGAGGGCGCAGCTCAGCTGCGCCGGGGTTTCGGCGAGCAGCCCATTCCCCGGATCGACCGGCGGCGGCCCCTGCTGCGGTGGCGGCTGCGGTGGCTGTGTCATCGGGCCTCCACTTTCATGTGGCCGTTTGCGAGCATCTTCCGGAGCCTGCTTTCCATGTCCGGTGGGCCAGCGCCCGCCCCAGGCGTCTTATCGCCAGGGGCCGCGCCCGGGGCGGGCGCTGGCGCACCGGATGTCCAGGCGGGCGGCAGCGCGCCTGGAACCTGCTGCGCCTGCTCAGCGACGCCCATATCAGGCAGGCCGACGACGGTGAGAACGTCATGCGGGTCGAATCCCGCGGCGACCAGCGCCTGAGCCGCAGCTGACTTAGCGGTCAGTTCCATGTTGTCCTGCTCCCGGTTCGCCGGAAGCGGGTAGATGTAGTCGAACTCGACGCCCTCACCTGCCGAGCCGAACAGCGGCAGGAACTGCTCGTTGAGCGCGTCGCGCCACCGGTCCAGCCGGGGCACGATCGACCAGTTAGCGAACACTTCCTCACCGGTCTGGGCGTTCGCGCGGTTCACGTCGTCGGAGTTACCGAGCATGATCTTGTGGATGCCCCAGGCCTCACGGATCAGGTCCCGGGACACGTTCCGCAGGTTCCCGAAGTCCATGTCACGCATCGTGTGCGAGTTCGGCACCCACGTGGCCCCGGCCTCGAGCACAGCGACCCGGTGCGCCCGCGCCACCCCGCGGTGCGACTCCCGCCAGCGGTTAGTCAGCTCATCCCACTCTGTGTCGTCCAGGCGGTGATCCACCTGGATGACGCCGCCTGGTGTCGCCGAGTTGAGGAAGTAGTTCCGGTTCCACTCGGCGGAATACTTCGCGGCGTCGATGTCGACCAGCACCGCCTGCACCGGCCCGAGGCCGTGATACGCGTCCAGCGGGTTCGGGAACTTGACCTGGATGACCTCGCGGACCTGCAGCGGCACCTTCTCACGGCCGTCCGGCGCGGTATAAACCCAACCTTTCAGGTAGGTTTCCGGGTCCGGCACCGGCTCGATCCGGTCCGGGCGCACCGGCCACAGCCCGACCGGGAACGACGCCCGCGGGTCGTACTCGACCACCCAGTACGACTCCCCTGTGAGTTCCAGGTACTGCTGGCTCGCCTCAAACAGCGCGAACCGGGACCAGAACGCGTTCGGCTTGCACAGCACCGACAGCGCCTGATGCTTCACAACCTCGACCCGCTGATCCGAGCCCTGATCGCTGGTCGTGTACCGCTGACGGCCGTCCGCCTTCGGTGACCGGTACAGCCGCCACTGCGGCTTCGCAGCGCTCGACGACAACAGATGCACGATCTGCCACACCGTGCCCACCGTGCCGAACGACCGCATGTACGCCTCAGACGAATCCGCCCCGAGGGCCATCCCAGGCATCTTGTAAAACCCGGAATTACCCACAGGCACAGGCGGGCCCTCGTTTTTCGGCAGCAACCTGCGCAGCGCAGACTTCACGACTCGTCCGCGATCAGCAGCTCGAGCAGGATCAGCGACAACCCGGTTACGATCCACCCCGCCACAGCGGACGCCACGAACACACCGACGTCCACGCAGGCGATCCCCGCCACCGTGAACGGCACCTGCGCCAGATTCCGGCCGACAGGCATGGCCCGGTGCAGCACCGACAGAGCGGACACCACAACCGCGAGGGACCGGAGACGCTGACGCCTGCCATGCAGCGGAAACTCCGCCGTTGTCACGTCAGCCACACGCCCGCACACGGATCACAACCAGGACATTAGCATTACGGACAACCGAAACTAACCTAAGATCGTGACCGAAATGTTCCGAAACCCTAGGTGGTGCCGATGCTCCGCGACGCCGCGACCCTCCTAGGCCCCGCCGTCGCCCAGACCATCGCCGCGCTCGACCTCGGCGAAGAGGACACCGCAGCCGTGCAACTCGCGCACCAATACGCCCGCTGCATCGACGAACACCACGACACAGCCTGGGCCATGCGCTGGATCGCGCCCCTCCTCCACGACGTCCTCGAATCCCTAGGCGCTACACCCGCCGCCCGCGCCCGCCTCAAAGGAGGCAAACCCGCCCCCGATGCCACCCCCAACCGCCTCCACGCCCTCCGCGCAGCCCGACGCGGCTAGATTCCAGTGACGCTGTGACCGGCCGCAAACCGCCGGATGAGCCGAAGCTGACCGGCCGCGTCCAGCCCAGACTGTTCACGCCGCCGCTGCGGCCGTTGAACCGGCGGACGTCACGCGGCTACGAGGTGTGCGACTTCGCTGAGATGTCCGGTGAGCCGCTGCTGCCGTGGCAACGCTGGGCCGTCATCCACGCGATGGAAACCGTCCCCGGCGGGGCGTACCGGTTCCGCGTCGTGCTGATCCTGGTCGCCCGGCAGAACGGGAAATCGCAGCTTAAACGCACCGTGTCGCTGTGGCGGCTGTATATGGACGGCGCCAGGCTGATCCTGGGTGTCGCGCAGGACGTGTCACTGGCGCGGGAGCAGTGGAACTACGCCCTGGAGACCATCCAGGCCAGCCCGGACCTGTCCGCCGAGCTCGACCAGGTCCGCAGGGTCAACGGTGACGAATGGTGGCGCCTCACCTCGGGTGGCCGGTACAAAATCGCGGCATCCAACCGCCGCGCGGGCCGTGGCCTGTCCATTGACGAGCTCAACATTGACGAGCTGCGTGAGCAACGATCCTGGGACGCCTGGTCCGCGCTGTCCAAAACCACCATGGCAAGGCCCCGCGCCCAAATCTGGGCCATGTCCAACGCCGGAGACGACGAATCCATAGTTCTCAACCAGCTACGCGACGCCGCACTCTCAAAACGTGACCCATCCATCGGCCTCTTCGAATGGTCCGCCCCAGACGGCTGCGAACTCGACGACGAAACAGCCTGGCAGCAAGCCAACCCCGGCCTAGGCCACACAGTCTCAGCCGCAGCGATCCGCACAGCCCTCGGAACCGACCCCCCCAACGTGTTCCGCACCGAAGTCCTCTGCCAGAAAGTCGACCAGCTCGACGGCGCAGTCGACCTCACCGCCTGGAAAGCCTGCGCCGACCCCTCCGGCACCATGGACGGCCTCCGCGACCGCCTCGCAGCATGCTTCGACATCGCCCCAGACGGGCAGCACTGCACACTCGCCGTCGCGGCCATGCTCACAGACGGCCGCGCACGCGTCGAAATCGTCCGCGCCTGGAAAAACACCGACCAAGCCCGCCTCGAACTCCCCGAGCTGCTCGACAAAATCAAACCCGCCGCGATCGCCTGGTACCCAACCGGCCCCGGCGGCGCGTTCGCGCCCATGCTCCGCCCCCGCCGCGGCGGAATCGAACTCACCGGCATGAAAGTCGCCGAAGCCTGCCAGGGCCTAGCTGACCTCGCGCACAGCCGCCAGATCCTCCACCCCTCCGACCCCCTCCTCGACGCCCACATCGGCGCAGCGCAGAAACTCCCGTCCGGGGACGGGTGGCGGTTCACCAGACGCGGCGAAGGCCACGCAGACGCCGCCTACGCCGCCGCAGGAGCCGTGTACGTGGCCCTCACCATGCCACCCGTCCAACGCGCCCGGATCAGGATCCTCGGCTAGACAGCAGCGCCGTGCCGTCCTGGTGCTGACAGTCGCACCACGTGTCACCACGGCAGTCACCATGCCGGGTTCCGCGGCAAGAAACACATATCATCCGGTGATTTTTGCATGAAATACTACATACATGCTCAAAAACGACTACGCGGCCCTCTTCGCCGAGAACATCCGCGCCCAGCGCGCCCGCAAGCAACTCGGCCAGATGGAAGTCGCCGCCGCCATGGGCGCCCACGGCTTCCACTGGGCACCCCAAACCGTCAGCAAAATCGAACGATGCGGCCGGGCGATCACCGCAGCCGAAATGTGCGCACTCGCAGGGATCCTCGACGTCCCCCTCAGCGCACTACTCACAGCCACGGCTCAGTGACCAGGGCAAACGTGGACGATGAGCCGTGGCGGCAGCGCGCCGCATGCGCCGAACTCGACTCCGAAACCTGGTTCCCGCCTAAAGGCGGCGACAAAGGCGCCCTCGCCAAACGCATCTGCCGGCACTGCCCCGTCCAGTTCGAGTGTCTCCAGTTCGCGCTGAAGATCGGCACCCCGGACGGGGTGTGGGGCGGCCTGTCACCAGACCAGCGCGCGAAGATCCGCCGCGCCCAGCCTGCATACTCCACTTAGCAGAGCCTTGCGTACCGGAGTTTGCACCCGCCTGCTAAGCAGAGTACGCACCGCCCGAGCCGGCCGGACCGGCGGCGGCCCCCACCTGCGCACCACCCCTGGGACAGGTGCCCATTACCTGAGTTATCCACAGCCCCTGACCTGCGGAAACACGGGTTTACTGGCAGGTTTGCGACACGTTGCACCCCTTACATGGCCCGTCGCCCCACCGCCTCCACCACCCGCCGTGATCTTGCGTCACACGTTACACGCAAGTCTCTGACCTGCGGAAACGGTGCCCGATTTGCGAAGGTCACAGACCGTGGCCACGCCGCGCGCCCATCCCCCACCGCGACATACCCGACCTTGGGGAGGGGGATTTAGGGGCGGGGCTCTGTCGGGTCCCCAACTTTTTTGGACTTTCGGTGTCGCATCGGTGCAGGTCAGGGCATCGGTGTGTGGATGTCAGGGTCCTGACCTGCGGGAATGCCCCCGGCCAGGTGGCTGCGGGCGGCTGGCCGGTGCTTGATGGTGCGTACTTTGGTTAGCATTCCAGGTTGATCTTGAACGCTGCATAGTTTAGTTAGCGGCTGTTTGCGCTAAGCATGTCAAGCATCGAGTGCCTGCTCGTCACTGTGCTGTGTGTGGCTGCGGGTGTGGGTCCTGGTGGGGCTGGGTCCTGCCCTGGGCTGGGTCCTTCCGGTGCATGGTTTGGCAGGGGACTCTCCTGTGCCGGTTGTCCTGGGCCGGGCGGCCGGCGTGAACTGGTTCGGCAGGGCTGACGGCAGGCGGCCGGTGGGCTCGCGGCCGGGCGGTCTGGCAGTTGAGTTCGGATCAGTGATTGCGGGGGATGGTCCGGGTCCTGGGAGGACTGGGGTCCCTCCCGCGGCGGGTCCTGGAGCGGCCGGTGAGGATTCAGGGGTGGTCACCATGCTGTGCGTGGCTGCGGGTCTGGGTCCTGGGCTGTGCCCCGACGCCATCCGCCGCCTTGCTGGGCTGTGACTTTGCGGTGGCATGACTCGCAGAGGCTTCTCAGGTGCCGGTGTGCTGGGTCGTTGGCTGCCTGGGTGATGTGGTCGACGGTGGTGGCCCGGTGTGTGCAGCCGGGTAGCTGCAGCTGGCATCGGTAGCTATCCCGCTCGAGCTGGGTTTTCCGGGCTCTCCGCCATGCGGTGCCGTAGGTGGCCCCGGTGCCGCGGTCTTCCGGTCGCCAGGGCATGGCTATCTGGCGATCATGTCGTGAATGACGATGGCGGCGGCGAGGAGGACACCAGCTCCGGCGATGACGAGTCCGGCCATCACCGGACCGCGTCTCTGATGCGCTTGAAGTCGAAGTCGGAGAGGCCGTAGGAGAGGCCGAGGGACCGGTCCCATTGGTCGCAGATCCAGGTGCAGCGGGGCAGGTGGAGTGTGTGTACGAGGTTGTCGAGTAGTTCCCAGATAGGGAACATGGTTCCTCCGGTGAGAGGGCCGCGGGCAGCCGTACGGCGGCGGGGAGCCTGTACGGGAGTGCCCGCCCGCGGCGTGCTCAGGTTACGGCGCTGGTGGTGGCGGGGGTGTGGCGGTGGCTGGGTCTGCGGCTTTGAGTGCCTCCACTTCGGCGTTGATGTCGGCTGCGATGGCTTCGGCTGCGGTGTCGTCGACGCTGCCGCTGGTTAGGCGGCCGGAGATGTCGGTGAGGAACGTGGCGACTTCGGCTTTGAGTGCGTCGTCGGCGGCTTGCAGGTCTGTTAGTGCGCTCAAGATGGCTCCTAGGGCTACTTCGATGTCGTCCAGGTGTGCGATGACCTGGGTCTCGAATCTGTCGAACATGGTGTGTCTCATGTTCGCAGTTGGGGGCTGCTAGCCGGCATCGGTCAGGAACACGACTCCTTCGGCGGCTGCGGCGGCTGCGTGTTTCGCGAAGATGCCGTTGGTGCCGATCTGCTCGAGGACCTGCTCGCCGAATCTTTCGGTCATCGCCCGGGCGAAGGCTTCGGCGATGCCGGGCGGGATGATCCATGCGCGGGTGTGGGCCGTCGATTCCGGGGCGGTGCTGCCGGTTGTGTTCAGGGTGACGACGGCGAATGGCTGCCCGGGTTCAGGTTCAGGTTGCATCGGTTGCCTGTCGTGTTCGTAGCCACGCGCAGGTGGCTGACCAGTTCCACCAGTCGGCGGGTTCGCAGGTGCGTTCGTAGCCTTCGTTTGGGTGGGCCCAGCCGACTTGGGGCAGGTTGTACAGCATCGCGGCGAGACTTGAGCAGACGACGTGCCCGGGGAGCCTGTTGTGGTCTGCAGGCCACCGCCAGAGCGGGTTGATGGCCTGGGCTAGGTCCTCGACGTGGAGGGCGTTCAGGGCGTCCTCAGCGATCCCTGCCCAGTCGTAGGCGATGCCGAGTGACTTGACGCAGCTGGCCAGGAACACCGGTGTCTGCTTTTGGTCGTTCGGCCGGGGCTGGTCGTGGTTGGTTCGCGTGTCGGGGTTCGTGAGGTACGGGGTGCAGTCGCAGGGGCCGACGCCGCCGGGCCTGCCTTCGATGCCGATCCAGCGCCCGGCCGCGTCCTGGTGGGTGACGATCGCAACGTGGTTCGCGATGGCGGGTTTTCCTTGGAGTGCTTCGCCTGCGCGGATGAGGTTTTCGATGGTGGTGTGGCCGGTGCAGACGGCCAGGACGTCACCTGGGGCGGCGGGTAGGTTCGTCACGCTGCGGCTCCTGTCGGTATGAGCTGGTGGTGCTGGGGTTGGCCGTCGCGGTCACCTGATCGAGCAGCGCGCGGCCGATGTGCTCGGTGTAGGCGGGCGGGATCGCCTGCGAGAGCTCGTTACGGTTCATCCATGTGATGCCCATGGCCGCCCGGTACTGCGCGATGGTCGGGTTGTAGCCGAGTTTCTGTCGGACCCAGGTCGGCGTACCGTGCCCGACCACGCTTATCGCTGGTTCGGTGTGGTCGTGGCACAGGTGCATTTCGAAGCCGTCCCACGACGTCTCGAACCAGCGGCTACGCCGTAGGTTCCGAAGGCTGAACATGCAGCCACACAGCTCGTAGTCGGCCCGCATCGGCGCGCCCGGTACATTTTCGATCACCCACGGAACGCCGGCCGCCTTGAGTCGTCTCCGGATCGCTGTCAGCATCCAGCCGGTGCCATGGCGGTTGGGGTGCGGCGTGCGCATGTGGTCCTGGCATGGCGGCGACGCGTGGATGGCGTCGAAGCCGTCGAGCGTGTAGGTCATCGCGTCTGCTTGGACGAACTCGAAGGGGTAGTGGCGTTGCGGCGCGATGTCGACTCCGACGACGTCGAACCCTGCGCGGTGGTAGCCCATGCCGGCGCCGCCTGCCCCGCAGAACAGGTCCAGTAGCCGTGGCCGGTTCATGCGTGGCCGGACGGGTGTCATTGGTGGGGGCGTCACGCTGCGGCTCCTGCCGGTATGAGCTGGTGGTGCTGGGGTTGGCCGTCGCGGTTGCGGCGGGTGGTGGCGCGCCCGCAGACGACGCACAGCCCGGCCAGGTAGACGCCCCGGCCGCGTGGTTCGTCCGCCTGCCAGCAGGCGGCTGTGGCGGCGTGGATGTCGTTCGGTTTGCCGGTGTGGTTCCACCCCGCGGCGGACGCGTAATTGCCCGAGCTCATGCCGTTTTGGCGTGTTGCCGCGGGCGGGTGGTGCAGGTTGCCTGGTCGAGGATCCCGAGGCGTTGTGAGCGGATGCGCGCTTCAGTGGTCGCGAACTGGTCGGCTGCGTCGAGTAGCTCGTCCACGAACGTCTGATCGAAGGGGAACCCACGGCGTTTGGTCATTGCCCGCCAGATGGCGGCCTCGAGTTGTTCGCGGTCCATGGTCGGTCTCCGTTCTGATCGTTTCCGGTTAGCTGCGCCAGAGCTGCTTTGGCGGCGGCCCTGCCGCGTTCGTTAACTTCTTCCTGGTCGTCATTTCTTACGAGCCTGGGTGGTGGCGGCGGTAGTTTCACGGGAATGAACCGGCGCGGATGTTTATCGCGGTTTATGGCAGCACTGACGTACGCAGCGCGGTCGCGGACGTTTTCGGATCCCATGATTTGGGTTGCGATCCGTAGCGCCTCGTCGTCGGTGACGCGGCTTCCGGTGCGGTCTGTGATCGCTTGCTGTGTCGCCCGAATCAAGATCACGTCCGAGTGGGTACGGGCGGATGATGGATCACCTACAGAACCATCAGGGGATGGGATGGGATGGGGACGCGCGCGCGATGACGCGTCTTGCGACGGTTCAGGAGACGCGTCGTGAGACGCGTCTCGCTTTGATCTCCACCGCTCTTGGCGTTGCTGCTTCGACTCGCGCTCGCGGCGCACCTTCTCAGCCGACGGCTGATACTCCAGGTAGTCATGGATCCGCCAGCCCTCGGGAGCTGTCTCCCATAGCCCGGCCTCTAGTAGCTGCTCAACGCATTGGTGCGGGCGCCGGACGTCGGAGATGAACCTGAGGTGCTTTGACGGTATGTGACCGTCGGTGCTGTTCAGGTTGCTCCAGCAGATCGCCGAGATGTACAGCCGGAACGCGCTGTCGCTCAAGGTCCGGATCTTCGGATGGACCGGGAGCATGTCATCTATGCGCGCCCAGGGCATCGAATCTGCCTCTCTGTTGATCATGCGGCTTCAAGCCGCCCAGGATCCCGGTAGGATCCGTCTCGGATTCAAGCGACTCCGTACGGCTTGGCCACGCTCTTCCAACAGCGCTGCGCCTGGTACTGCATGACCGGTGCACGCGATCCTCCGTTTGCATGGGCGTCCCTTCGATAACGAGAGGGGATTTTGTCATGCACGGAACCTACGAGTACCAGGCTGTTCTCTTTGAGTCTCCAGTCAAACCCGTGAGTCATTTCTGGTACTTGACGACGAGCGGCGTCGAGTACAAGAGCGGGCAGTCGAAGAACGTTGATCGCCGAATGAAAAGGGACGGCCAATATAAGGGCCATATCCTTATTCGGGCGGTTCCCTGCTCTTGCAGGCTCATAAAGGACAGATCCGGCCATCTCAAGTGCCAGCGCGAAATCGCGTTCGAACGCGCCCATGCGGCGGACAGGCTCCACGAGAGTGAGAAGTTTGGCCCCACAGATGACGTCGTGGCTTCGGCGTGGTACTTCGCCAGCGGCGATCAGCGGGCCATGGCCGTCATGACGTGGGCCGAAGACCGCAGGTGCCATTACGGCTATGGCCGGGATTACGTCGCCTAGCGAGCGCTGGTCAGCCATCCTTAGCTCTCCTAGGGTTGGTTGGCGATACCTCCTGCCGGGCCGGACTGGGCGTCCGACCGGGTCCGGCCCGGCAGGAGTAGTCCTGGCGGCGGTCTTCGAGGCCGCGGCATCGCGCCTTAGCGCCAGATGTGTCATTTGGACCGCCTCTTCCTGCGGCGGCGGATTGGTATGACGGGGTTAGCTGGGGGGTCCTTCCCGGCCCGTGGGGACCGGCAGGCCGGGAAGGACAGGGTTCCTGCCGGGCGTGTCCCGCGCCTGGGATTGCTTCCCCGCTTTCCACGGCGGGGGCGGCCACGCCCGGCAGGCGTTCTATGCGGCCTTGCCGTAGGCCTCCTGCTGCCGTGGGCAGGTGCGGGCACAGTCACATTCCTGCAGGCAGCTGCAACGGCAGGTGGGGCATTCCTTGCAAGTCATGACAGGCCTTTCAGTGCGCGTAGTTCGTTGAGGACGCGGCCGTCTGTGAGATCGGAGGGCCGCCATATCCCGGCGTCCTGACCGGCGGCGTGGAGGGTGTCGAGCCACGCCTGCTGCGGGGGTGTCGGGTGTTCTTTCTGCCGCTTCAGTTCGCGCCACAGCACCCCGGAGGGCCCGGCGATGACGAGGTCGGGGAAGCCCCGGCCGCTGTGGATGGACGTCCACGAGTGGTAGTGGCGTAGCTGCAGCAGGCGGCACATCTGCTCGACGGCGGCCTGCAGCTGCTTCTCCGACATGCGGCCGTGCCAGGCGGCGTTGTACGCGGGCGCCAGCGGGGCGGTCATGCCAGGCTTCCCGGGCATGTGGCGGCGTGGGGCATGTACCTGCGTTCGGGTGAGTACAGCTGGGCGGCGGGCTGGACGGTGCGGGCCCGCCATTCGCCGCGGGCGGTGCGGTAGGCGGCGACGTTCCCCCGAGGGTCCGGGTCGACGTCGATGAGCTGGCGTTTCCCTGCGCGGGTTTCGGCGACGTGGACGAGGCGGTCGCAGTGGCGGCAGAACGAGGGCGTATTCACTGGGCGCACCCGGCTGTGGTGATGCGGCACAGGTCGCACAGGCCGTCTGTGTCGGTGGCGGGTTCGTCGGCGAGGTCGTGGACCTTGCAATAGGTACACACGCCGAAGTCGGCGGTCATGACTTCACCAGCTCGAGGAGGGCTGCGAAGTCTTTGCACTGCTCGAGCGCGGCGGCGGCCTTGCGGGCCTGCTCGGCGTTGAGGTCACTGGTGGTTCTGATCGGGCCGGACCCGGCGAGGCGCGCGGTGAACTTGAGACGCTCGGCTTTCTGCGCGGGGTCGTTGTCGTCGTATCCGAGGCGGAGGAAATGCTGCCGGATGACGGCGGCCGGGCCGTGGCCGGGGGGCCCGGCCGCCGTCTGCGCGTCAGCGGCCGGGCCCTGGTCACCGTGAACATCACCGGCCTCGGGTGGTTCTGCGGTGACCGGCCCGCCGCTGGCCGGGATGGCGGCGGCGGCGGGCGCATCGGGGACGATCTCAGCGTCGGCGTATTCGGCTACCGGCCACTGCTCAGGGGCCTGCGCGGCGGTGGCCTGCGCGGCGGCGCGGAGTTGCTCACGCCGGTACTCAGCGGATGTCGGCACCCACGGTTCGAGGCGGCGCGCCGCGGTCTTCCACCACATCGACCGGCCCGCGAGCTCGGGGTGTTCTTTCCCGCCGTCGAGCCGGTTCCACGGCGAAAACGATGAGTCTTTCGCGTCGGAGGAGTCACGGGCGGCCATCACATCGGCCCGGTTGAGGATCACGACGCGGGACACGGCGCCGGTCACCAGCTCGGCGTAGGCGTAGACGCCGATCATCTGCCCGCGTGAGCTGCCGAACCAGTTGACGCCGTGCCGCGGGCGGGTGTCGACACCTTCGATGTAGGAGAACTCGTCCCCGGCGCAGACCTCGCGGACGACGACTTTAGCGACGGCACCGGACCGGTACATCCGTTCGATGATCCCCCGGTAGCCCTCGAGGCCCTGAACGGTTGCTTTACCTTTGATCTTGCGTGGGGTGAGGTAGAACTCGTCGGTGCCGGGCAGGTGACCGAGTGAGGCGCAGCGCATGAGGGCGGTCATCAGCGAGTCGGGGTTGGCCGCGGCGGCGGCCATCAGGTCCGGGCTGGCGTACAGCGCCCCGGCTGCGGTGCCGAGGAATGCCTCGACGTCGACAGATGCGGGCAGCACCGCGCGTAGGTGGCCGCGCCTGGCCCACATGACTTTGACGGGGCTTTCGTCGCGGCGCGCGAGGGCGCCTGTGACGGTCTGTGTCACGGTGTCTCCGGTTTCCTGGCGGGGTAGAGGGCGTCGATGGTGGCGGCTTTGACGGTGTATGCGCCGCGTTGGTAGATGCGGCGGGAAGCGATGATCTCGGTGCCGCACCAGACGGTGCAGCCGTCGCCGAGGCGTTCCCTGATCCGGTTCTCCGCCAGCTTCTTACGCTGCCCGGCGCGTTTCACGGCGGCGCAGGCGGCCTGGTAGTCGCGGCCCAGTTTCCACGGCACGATCACGTCCGGGCCGTCTGTGGTGTTGTGGAGCCGTTTCAGCGCGGCGGTCGTCGGGGGTGCCCAGTCGACGGGCGGCGGGTCGCCGCTCGCGACCCTGCGGAGGAACTCCCCGGCCTCGAGGCGCATCACCTCGAGGTCTTCCAGTTCCTGCCCGCCCAGGGTGAGCTGGTAGATCCGCAGCTTGCGGGTGTGGAGGAACAGGCAGGCCACGTAGCCGGTGGTGACGGCCATGACGTCCATCTGCCACAGCACCTGGCAGCGGTAGGCCACCGGGATCTCGTCGCCGCCGTAGCCCCACCCGTCGTAGCTGGCCGTGGTCTTGCACTCGAGCACAGCGGTCAGGCCGCCGCCTGCCTCGCAGACGAGGCGGTCCGGTGTGGCCAGCTGCCACCGCCGGTCCGGGGAGGCGTACAGGGTGCGGCCGTCGCCGGTCACGTCGAGGTCTGGCCGCTGCTCGATGAACCGGGACACGACGAACGCCTCGAGGTAGCGGCCGAGGGACATTGCGTCGTTGTCCGGCTGCGGGCCGAGGTCGCCGCGTTTGCGGTGGTACAGCGAAAACGGTGACTCGAACGACGACAGGCCGAGGACGGCCGCTATCTCGCTGGCGGTCACACCGGAGGCGCGGGCTGCGTGCCAGTCCGCCTCCGGCGCGGTTCCGGGCACAACGAGGGAGGCGCCCATCAGCCCATGGCCTTCAGTGCGTCACGGCGGCCACGGCCGCGGCACGAGGCGGAGCAGTATTCGCGGCCCTGCTGCTCGTTGCCGCTGTAGGGGATCGGGTCACCGCAGACAACGCAGGTCGCCGCGGCAGGTGTCGGCCGCTGCCCGGACCCCTCACAGCGGACCATCCCCCGCGCCGCGCCGTCCCACTTGCTGTGCAGGCGCATCACGTTCCGGTCTGTGAGGCGGCGCGGGCGGCGGCATTCCGGGCACAGCCCCCACGTCCCGCCCGCGTGCCCCGCGGTCACGCTGGTCATCGGTGGTTGTCCTTCGGCAGCAGCAGGTCGGCGAGGATGCGGTGCTCGGGATCCATCTGGCGTTCCGCCCACGCCAGCGGATCCGGGCCACGCGCAGGGTGCCTGCGGATCGAATCAGCGATCGCCATCCAGTCATCGGCGTGCCGGTACCGGCGCAGGACAGCAATCCAGCGTTTGTTCCGCAGAAGTCCCCAGACGAGGAACACCAGGATCGTCCCAGCCGTGAGGATCATGAGGAAGACGGTTACGGCGCCCGTGGCGATGAGCAGGTCACGCAGCATCAGGTGACCCCCAGCCCTTGCGGATCAGCCACGCCGCGGTTTCACCGGGCGCTGGGCTGCCGATCTGAACGAACTCCACTGGCTCGAACCCGAGCGTGCGGTCGTCCCGGTCCGCCGGGTCTTCCGCGGCTGTCTCGGTGCGCGCCAGCTGCAGCTGCGGGCCAGGCTGCGCGGGCTGTACTGGCGGCGTGGTGCGGCCGTGCCGCGGCCGGTACTCGCGGGCCCGGTACGCCTTCGCGCTGCGCCGCGCCTCCCACAGCAGGCCGGTGACGATGAACGACACCACGATGATGGCTGAGATGAGCAGCACCCACTCGGCGCCGATCACGAGGTCACCTGCGCGGGAACCAGCCGGTACCGGGTGACGACGTTCCCGACCCTGGCATACGCCAGGCTCATATCCCCCCGGGTGATCATTCCGTTGCGGAGAGCGTCCTGATAGCGGGCGAGGTGGTCACCTTCGGCTTTCGCTTCGGTTCCCGGCCGGGCGTCCGCCTGGCATTGGCACGGCCCGAGGTGGACGTTGCACAGCGGGCAGGGGATCTGCCTTATCTTCTCGGTGAGTGTCTGCTGCGGGGCGAGGGCTGCATGGGTCACGGTGGGGCTCCTGTAGTCTGAGCGATCGTGGGCTAGTTTGTGGGGTTGTGGGGGGTTTTGGGGGCGCGGTCTTCTATGTGGGTGGGAGACCGCGCCCCGTCCGCTTTCCTGGCGCGGGCGAGGACGCCAGCGGCGGAAAGCCGGGCGTAGAAAGCGGCGCGCTTGGTGGCCCTGGTCATGATGCGACTGCGGTAGTGGCGGCCGTGCCCGCTGGGATGGCCGGGATGGTGATGTCGTCGAGGCCGACGCCGAGCTCGAGCGCGAGGCTGCGGACGTGCCTGCTGGCCATGCCCGGGGTTACCGATCCGGTTTCGATGCGGGACAGGTAGGAGGCGCTGACCCCGGCGCGGGCTGCTAGTTCGTGCTGCGGGAGGCCGAGCCGTTCACGCAGCTCAAGGATCCTGCGGCCGTCTGTGATCCTGGTCTTCTGTTTACGCCATGTCCTTGGGGGCATGCCCGCAACTTTAAGCAACCCGGGACAGGTAAAGCAACCTCACCGGCAAAGTAACTTCCTCAGGTTTCATCCCGGCCCGTGTTGACTTGCAGATCTCTTCCACCCCACCCTTGATGGGTGCCCACACACACGCCGATAGGCCGCACCATCCGCCGCGCCCGTGAACGTCTCCGCATGCGGCAGGAAGACCTGGCCCGCAAGCTCGGCGTCAGCATCAGGTCAATTGAGAACTGGGAACACGACCGGGTGTGGCCTCGCAACAGCATCGGCGCGCTCGAGGAGATCCTCGGTGTCGACCTGGAGAATCCTGTGCGGCAGCCACCGGAGCCGGATCCCTACGAGGAGGCATACCGGCACTACGAGACGTCGATCATGGCGTCGGGGCTGTCCTGGCGCGACCAGGACGTGCTACTCGAGGCGCACCGCCGGGCGGTGGCCAAGCTGCGGCGTGAGGGTGTCAGGATGCGCGGCGATCAGACAGGTAAGTCACAGGACGCGGCTGGGGCTCTCTAGCGGGCGGTGGTTCGCTGTCATCCGGCTTGGCCGTTGCTGCGGCGGCAGCCATGCGGAGCATTTCGAGGTGCAGCCGCCCGATCCGTTGGGCCGAGAGCCGTTCCTGTATGTACAGATAGGTCACCACGAGCGCCAGGCCGAGGATCAGATGCCACAGTTCGTCTGGAAGATCCGGGCCGGGGATCCCGTCCGATGTTGACAGGGCAGCCGCCCACAGGACGGTGGCTACGGCAACGAGGACACGGCGGCAGGCGCGGGACAAGCGGAACCCCCCATTGGGTTTGGAGCGGAACTGTGGCCGTGGTGAACACGTAACCTCGTGACCCCCCTGCGTTCACCTGTGCAAAACGGAGACGTTACCGAACGGAAGTTTGATGCGGCAACTTGCCGAAACGTAGGGAATGTCACGTTTTCCCGTGTGAACCTTCGGGCCTTCCTGTGCGTCGTCTGACGTAGGTGCCACGTCCAGCCACGGTGTACAGGACGCCTTCGTCGACGAGGAACTTGATGGCCCTGCGCACCGTCCCGGTGGCCAGCCCGGACTCTGCGGTCAGCCACGTCAGCGACGGGACCGGTTCGTCCGGGCCCCACAGCCCCGCTTGCACGCCACGCCGTAGCCACCCGGCCAGCTGCTGGTACGCGGGCTCAGCGGCCCGGATGTTGATCTGCACGGGCGGCCAGGCTACAGGGGGTGACATGGCAAGCATGGTAAACCTTCCGGAATAGCAGGGGTTGGCACAGGTAGCACAGTGGGGTAGCGTCGTGCCCATGCCAACCCACATTGGCCAAAGCGGATTCGCACGGTACGGCGCGGTAGTTGCGCTATGCCTGCTCGGCGCGATCACCGCGATCGTGTCCTACGCCCACGCCTACACGGTTGTCCACGATGTCGGGAACACGCGGCTACTGGCCATCCTCATCCCGTTCGTGCCGGACCTGACCATTGTCACGTCCTACCTGGTGCTGCTCGACGCGGCCCAGTCAGGCGCCCGCAAACCACCCCTGGCCATCGCTGCGTTATGGGGCGGGATCGCGGTCACAGTGGTCATGAACGCGGCAGCCGGATGGTCCCACGGGCGGCCTGGTGCCCTGGTCGCGGCCATGGCGCCGCTGGCACTGATCGTGGCCCTTCACATCCTGATCTCCCGCGGCCACCGTACCCACCTGGCGGTGGCCGCGGGTCCACGCGAAACCACCACGGCCGCGTGCCCGCACGGCCCGGCCGCCACCGCCGAGGATGTCGTCCGCCTCGTCCACGACCACGCCAGCGGATGCCACGGTGAACGGCTGTCCCAGCGCCAGCTCGCCGAGATCACCGTGCCGTCCCGGCCGCGTGTCGCCGAACTGGTCAGGCAATCCGTCAACGGCCACCACGTGACCGGCCCCGAAGAAAGGGACACGACCACCGATGTGCGACCATGACCGGCCTGAAATCTGGGCCGATATCCCCGGCTGGCCGCACCAGGCCAGTAACAACGGCCGCGTCCGGACCATCGCCGGGCGCATCCTCACCCAGCGTGACCACAACCGGCCGGTTGACAGTGACCTCAAATACCAGCGCGTCGACCTCTGCCACAACGGCAGCAGGACACGCCTCGTCCACCAGCTCGTCTGCCTCGCCTTCCACGGCGACCCGGACTGTAAGCGGGTCGACGGGAAATTCGTCACGCAGGAGGCGTGCCACGCTGACGACAACCCCACCCACAACTGCCTCGAGAACCTCCACTGGGGCTGGCCGTGGGAAAACGTGGCCGAACGCCTCGGCCAGCCCGGCTACTACAGCCCGGAGGCGGCAGCGCGCCGCTCAGAGGCCGCCAGGACGGCACGGCATCGCCGCTCCAGCGATCCCATAACCGGATGGCTGGAGGAAGAACCGAACGCATTCTCCGACCTGAGCCGGGGGCATCTGGCTGCGTTCGCGGATCGGCTCGCCGCCGAGATCGACGACATGGGCAAGACCGTTCCCGATAACGGTGCGTCACCGTTCCGGCGATGGGTTCGGGCCGCTTGCAGTTACGCTCCGTGGCATCGGCGGGGTGCTACGCGGCGTAACACCCCAGGCGGGGGCGACACCCTGTGACCAGGTACGAAGTCGGAAGCGGCGCCCCTGGCGCGCGCTTTGCGCGCGCGGCTTCCGACCCACCCGACGTCACAGAGCGTAACAGGTCGAGGCTCGCCCATCCGCTACGCTCTGTTACTAGCGACGCGGAGTCACCACCGCCGGTCAGTGACAGGGCGGCACGGCTGGCCCGCTACTCCCAGTGGTCGCACCTGGATTTGCTCGCCGAGCTGATCAGGCGGCTCCCGCCGGGCAACCACGGCGGCGACAGGTACGTGTTCTGGCTGGCCACGATGTCCCGGGACGGCCTCCTCGAGCTGCTCGCATCGCAGGAAACATCTGCAGATCACGACAAGAGGAGAGCCTGATGGGCCTGTTCACCCCGATGACGGCTGTGCAAGAGGGCTGCTGCGCTAGCTGTCACCAGATTTTCGGCGGGTGCTGGTGCTCGGCCAGCGACAAGGCCGCCGAGGAGGCCAGGAAGCTGCACGCAGACGATGACGGAGTGAGTTAGTGGGATTTGTCCTGTTTGTGCTGGTGGTCGCGGTTGCCGTGGTCTGGGTGCTGTTCGGGACCGCCCGGCACGGCCTGTCGAAGACGCCGCTGGCGGTGCGTGTCGGCTGGTGGCTCACTGGGCTGCGCTGGGACGGGACACAGGAGACCAACGCGTCCTGGCTAAGCAAGGGCGAGGCGGCCAGCAACCGGCGCGTGCGGAAGTTCTACGAGCGCCCGCGGGCGCTGCGGACGGCGCAGCGGTGCGGCACCGCGACCGGCGTGCTGTTCGTGGCGGTGGCCGCAGCAGCTGATCCGCTGGCCGTTGCGTGGGCCGGGGCGGTGTCGGCGACCGGTGCGGCGGCGCTGGGTGTGGCTGTGGCGCGGCGGGAGCTGGCCCCGGCGGCGCGTGAGCACCGCCGGGAAGTCCTCTCGCCGCTGCACGAGCGCCTGTGGCAACCGGTTGGTGAGTCGCGTACGGCGAAACCGCGGGATTGGCTCGAGGTGCCGCGGGACCGGCAGACAGCAACGGTGTACCTGCCTGATCGTTTCGATGCGTCACCGAAGGCCCTCGAGGTGGTGCAGCGGGTCGTGGCGCAGACGGTGTTCGTCGACAACGAACCCAGGATGCAGCCCGTGTTGTCCGGTAAACGCCGGCATGTGAAGTTCGAGGCTGCGCTGCCGCCCCCGCCGCCGCTGGTGCTTCTCGACGGCGACCCGCGGAAGGGCATCCCGGGGCTGCGGGAGGCTATCGAGGCCGCCGAGTGGCACGAGCTGATGATCGGGTACGGCGTAAACGGCGTGCTGGTGAAGCGGTCACTGGGTGGGGACCTGCCGCATTGGGGCCTGTCGATCCCATCCGGCGGTGGTAAGAGCGTGTGCGGTGAGCTGCTGGCCGCGCAGATGATGTTCCACGGGGCGATCTGCATCATCCTCGACTACAAGTGGATCAGTCATCCGTGGGCCCTGTTCAAGATGCCGAACCTGAGCTATGCGGGGACACCGGAGCAGATCCACCTGAGCCTGCTGTGGCTGCTGGAGGAGGTCGCGCGGCGGAAAGCGCGCGCGCTGGCCGGTATCCAGATGGACGGGACAATCACAGGTGATATCGGGCCGCCTATTTTCGTGGTGGCGGAAGAACTGAACGCCACGATTCAGCAGCTCAAGGACTATTGGAAGAATCCCCCGCCGAGAGGTATCGATGGCCGCGGGGAGTCACCGGCTGTGGCGGCGTTGCGGGAGCTGCTCTTCACTGGCCGCGCGCTGGGTGTCCATTTCCTGCTGATCGCGCAGAAGCTGACTGTCGCTGCGCTCGGCGGTAAAGACGGCGCGGCGCGGGAGAACTGCGCCGGGCTGCTGATGGGTGGCCAGTCGTCTCCGCCGAGTTGGGACATGCTGGCTAAAGATGTCGTAAGGCCCGCTAAGCAATCCGTCCCGGGGCGGCATTACGTGGTGGACGGCGGGAACGTCGAGCTTGTGCAGGTCGGGTTCCTGAACCCGAAGGGCCGGGCAGGCCCGGAGGCCCGTCAGCTGGCCCTGGCAGGCTCTGTGACACCTGTCCCCGATGGCATCCCGCAGGGCATCGCCAAGCCCGTTACGCCAGCCCTCGAATCGGGCGAAACCGGGCATGTAACAGGTACGAACCCCAGGCCAGCCCTGGAATCCGCACATGTCCCGGTACCTGTTACACCGGCCGCCGACGATCTTCGGGACCGGCCGATCGGGTTCACCGAGGCGTGCGAGCGGGGGGTGATCACGACGTGGAACCCGAACGGGCTGCGGCAGCAGAAGCTCCGCGAGGAACGCAAGGCCAGGGTCACGGGCAGCCAGTCGCTGTTCCCCGCTTCCGTTGAGGAAGGCGCCCGCGGCGAAAAACTTTACTGGGCCGCTGAATTGCGAGAATTTGAACGGATGAAGCGAGGGGAATTGGTCGCGGCATGAAAGGGACATGGCATACCGGCGGCTGCGGCGGAGGTGGTGGTGTGGCGGTCATCGCCGTTGCCGCCGTGCTCGGCGGAGCGTATTTCGCCGCGCGCGTGTTTGAGGCGATCCCGTGGTGGGTGTGGGCCGCGTTCACGGTCACGCTTGTGGCCGCTATCGCCGGGGGCGTGCAGCTCATTTACCTACTGCACCGTCCTCTCCCGGCCGCCGTTCAGGAGACGTGGCGCGCCCGCGCGGAGGCAGCACAGGGCGCCCGGCCTGCGCTGCCTCCGGCGCCGCATCGTGTCGCAGAGGCCCAGACTGTGGCGGAGCTGCCGCCGGTTCAGATTCACCACCATTGGCACGACGTCAGCCCAGCCGATGTTGCCGCCGTGCTCTCCAGATTCACCCAGGGAAGGGACGGATAACCGATGCGATGCCAGGCATGCGGGCGTGGCGCCATGAGCGGCCACATCAACCGTGTCGACGCGGCCAGGGCCGTGTACCAGACCTACCGCAGGGCCGTGGACACGGGAGACCTGACAGTCCCATGGCACATATGGGCGGGCCAGTTAGCCGCGTCGCTCAAAGACATGGTCGACTACATCACCGCGGATGCCTGATGAAAGCCAGGCATCCGCGGGGCAGCGGAAGAAGGTGGAATGTGATGGGCGACGCCTGGCACGGCGGCCGGGCCGCTCCCCCGCGGGGCACCGATGAGGAGGAGCTGGCCGCGTTGCTGGCCGACTACGGCGCCCGGTGGTCGATCGCCTACACCGACTGGGGCACATGGGAAGCGACCCCGCGGCCGATCGCCTCCGCTGTTGTCACCGCCGACAGCCCAGATGAGCTGCGGAGCAAGATTCAGGGCGAGGAACTCGGCTTCCTGCGGCAGCTGTTCCCCGGCTGGGAGTTTTTCGTGGGCGTGGACCGGTTGCCGTACGGGCGCAGGCTGAACACGTCGCCGCCGGTCACGCTCCGCGGTGAGGACCCGGTGGACCTGCGCGACGAGATCCTGCGGTACATGCGGCTGACCCGGTAGGCACCCAGGCGGCCATGAAATCCCCCCGACCTCGTGGCCGCCTGGGCTCAGCACCGCGAGGCGCGGACGCATACTTCCCCGAATGGCCCTGATTGTGCCCGCGCCTCGCGGCTGAGCAGCCGCGCGCGGCTGGGATACCCGTCCTGCTCGGCGTTACCAGCCCGGCCGCGCGCGGCCACCAGCACCCCGTACGGCCGGGAGTCACCCCATCCGACTCTCCTCTTGAAATCCCGGCCGTGCGGGGCCTCTTTGTGTCTTGGCCCTCGACGCGTACAGGCGGTGCTTCGACCTCACCGAAAAACGCCGCGGCCGGTGAACCGGACCGGGCCGCCGCACGTCGTATATGTAAGCGCGGCGCCTGTCCCTATCCGTCTTTGAGATGGAAGACGCGGCAGGCGGTCCTAGCGGGCGCCGCGCTTTTCTCATGCCCAGGTTCTGCCGCCGTCGAGTGAGGCGACCGCGCGGCCGGTGAGCGCGGCCAGGTTCCCGTGGACGACGAGGTAGCCGTACTGCGGCGCGGGCGGCGGTGGAGGCGGCGGCGGCGCGGGGGCGTGCCAGGTGTCGTCGTACACGATCGACTCGTCATAGTGGCCGCCGGTCATTTTCTCGCCTTTGCACTGGACGGCGGTCACGCCGAGCATGTCCGGCAGGACCGCGGTGCCGTCGAGGGTCGCGACCCACAGCCGGTAGTCCTTGACGATGTGCAGCCCGGCCGCGGTCATGGCCTCGGTCAGGAGGCCCATGTTGGACCGGTCGCAGTAGATGATCGGCGGGTATGCGCCGGGTTTGAGCGCGGTGCGCGCCTTCACCCAGCTGACCGCGGTGGCGATTGATGCGTCGCCCTGCTCGATGTCGAGGACACCGGCCCCGGCCGGGTCTGTGCCGTTGACGTCGATGTAGACGTGGGGGATTCCGGGGAACCGGGCGTAACCGTCCGGTGTCCACTGGTAGATGCCGTTGGCGTAGCCCGCGACGAGCTGGGTTCCGGCGACGGGGATGTCAGCCGGGGTGGTGCTGTCCCGCATGATCCGGGTCACTTGTCCTCCTCGAGTAGCCGGTGCATCGCGTCGTCGTGGTCGCGGTGCTGTTCCCTGTTCGCGTTGCGGTGCTGGTTGAGCTGTTCCTTGATTTGGATCACGGTGTCTTTGACGGAGCCGCCGCCGTTGACGGTGAGTTCGCCCTCGATTTTGTCGAGGCGTGCCATCACACCGGGGTGGGCGTCGACGCCGGGGCGGCCTAGGGTGCCGTTCCAGTCGTCGAGGAAGTAGGCGGTGCGGCGTAGCAGCGGCAGCCCCCATTTGAGGAAGCTGGCGAAGGCGGCGATACCGCCGAGGAACGCGCCCCACGCGGCCATGTCGGCTGCCGGTGACATTCAGACTCCCCAGCTGTTCGGATCTGCGGTGTTCGGTGGCAGCGTTTCGTATGGCAGTTCGGGCTGGCAGTTCCAGCGGATCGTCCACGTGTAGCCGCCGAGGGTTTCGGTGACACCGGAGATGATCTGGTTGATGTCGCCGGGTGGTAGCCACGACGGCGGCGACGTGACCTTGACGTAGTCTCCGACATCCGGGACAGGCACGGTGGTGAGCAGCGAACTCGCCTCGGAACGCGACAGGTCCACGGTGATCTGCGGGTAGCGGGGCTGGTTTACGGTGCCGACGTTCAGTATCCAGGTGGCCTCGTCGACGAGCTGGGCACCGGTATAGACGTTGCAGGTCACCTGATTGTCGTAGCGGCCGACACCGTTTGGTGGCTGCAGGATCGACAAGGGCCCGCCGACGACGTATTCGCGGGCTTCGGAGCCGCCTGGTGCTTGCACTGTGATGTCGTTGCACAGCAGCTGGTCGTCGTCGACCGGCTGCAGCGGAAACGCGAGATGCGCGGACGGGTAGTCGAGGGTCACGGCCGCGGTTTGCTGGCACATTGACGTCAGGACGCGGTAGCCGAGCGCGACCGCCTGCCGCGGCTCGAAGGTCATGCCCCGGTCGACGTCCTCACATTCCTGCAGCAGCGTCGGCAGGGTCTGGAGGGTCTGGTTTCCCATCGGCGGGGTGAACGCGGGCAGGCCGACGATCCGGCACGGGATGCCTTCCTCGGCGCAGAGACGGGCGAACCGTCTCCCCGCGTATTCGCCCTTCCACGCGTTGAGCTGCGACCCGAGGTCCCACAGGTTGTCGAAGTGTGCCTGCACGCTGAAGTGCCCGAGCGCCGTGCCGGTGAGGGTCGCGCTGCTGGATCCGGTGACGGCCGTGCATGCTCCGAGCGTCCCCGATATCGACCCCGCCGTGTAAAGCCCGGAGCTTGAGCCCGGCTCGATAGTGGTCAGATAGTAGTTGACGCTGCTTCCTACCTGGCTAAGTTCGAGTGAGCAGCGGAGGAGTTTCCCGTTGACCGTGAACCCGACCGGCCCCGTACTGGTGATCAACGTAGGGACGCTGTTGTAGGCGTTGACGGTCAAGGCGCCGCCCGTGGTGTACACGATCTCCCAATATTTGGCGGTGCCTGTGCCCATCTCGACTTTGATGATTCCGCCGTTGTTGGTGTCGCCACCGGAGGGGACGTGCATCAGCCACCGGACAGCAACAGCCGGGCTGCTGCCGTAGGACTGCGTGACACCGGCCCACGAGGCGCCGTTGCAGGTGGGAAGCGCGGCCGAGCAGGCGAAACTGGAATCAGAGGACAGGCTCGGGGTTCCCGACGTGAAGTTCATCGCGTTGCCGCCGGTCGCGGACCAGAACTCGGTGGCGTCGGACCCATCTTCACAGGGCCAGTAATCAATTGGTGTCGTGGAGCCACGTAGCCGGGACATTCCCCGGTACATGGCCGACTGCAGCGGCCTCGTGCTACGGCCGAGGCGGCGAAGCGGCCCCGACGGGGTGATTGCGGTGTAGACGTCGCGGCCGGACGGATCCCACGACTGGGGCCAGCCGGGGACTTCGCCGTGGAACCGGTAGTCACGGTCGGATATTTCAGCGGTGCCGTACATCCGCCACGTGTTGCCCTGCGTGTCTGTGAAAGACAGGGCGCCTGGGGTCTGCGCCTGGAAGTTCGGGCTGGCCGCGGTCGCGCCCGCGCCCGCTATCCCGGCGACCAGCAGGAACGAGTAGATTTTCCCGTTCACGCCGGGCCCGGTGGCCGACACACCGGAATAGGTGGTTGTCGTCGCGATGGCGCCGTTGCCCACCTGAACCGGGGCGTTCGAGTCGAATACCGACGTGGTTCCCGCGGTCACCACAGCCGCACCCAGCTGGGTGTATGAGCCGCCTGGCGGCGCGGTGAAAAACTTGACGGTGTTCCCGCCCGCGCCGTTGTTCACGTCGAGCTCTACCTTGATCTGTATCCGGCCTGGGGTCAGCGGGAGCTCATCCACAGACGACGCGGTGTGCACGGTGGTGCCGTCGTTCGACCAGGACAGCTGCAGCACCC
>Ga0335080_10000507_pt1 | contig 35759 bp, 25 predicted proteins | sample Lox_Sample_34_FD_206720 | JGI IMG/M metagenome (GOLD analysis project Ga0335080, IMG submission 206720) | Soil microbial communities from Loxahatchee National Wildlife Refuge, Florida, United States - Lox_Sample_3.4 | ecosystem: Environmental > Terrestrial > Soil > Wetlands | place: USA... | reverse complement strand
GGTCACGGAAGAAGCCTATGCCTACGGACCGCCGGGCGCCGCCACGGAGCACTCTCATGGCTGACGCGGCCACGCCGCACGCGGCGGAGCATCCGCCCTATCTGGCCCACCACTTCTCCGACATCGGCCAGCAATTCGAGGCCGGTTCGCTGGGGATGTGGCTGTTCCTCGTGACCGAGATCATGTTCTTCGGCGGCCTGTTCGCGGGATACGCGATCTACCGGCACCTTTTTCTGAAGGGCTTTGAAGAGGGCAGCCGGCTGCTCAACGTGCGAATCGGGGCGCTGAACACGGCCGTGCTGATCGGGAGCAGCCTGACCATGGCGCTGGCCGTGCGCGCGGCGCAGCTCAACCGGCGGCGTGCCCTGATCACCTGCCTGATTCTGACCATGTTGCTGGGCCTCGTGTTTATCGGCGTGAAACTCAACTTCGAATGGAGCCACGACTACGAGGAACATCTGGTGCCGGGCATGGGTTTCTCGTATCCGGGCGCGAACGCTCCGGCAATCGAGCTGTTCTTTTGCTTCTATTTTTTCATGACGGGGTTACACGCGCTCCACATGGTGATCGGCCTCGGCATCATGGTGGTCTTCGTATGGATGGCGTCGCGCGGGAGATTCGACGGCGGCTTCTATTCGCCGATCGAGGTGATCGGGCTCTACTGGCACTTCGTGGACATCGTGTGGATCTTCCTGTTCCCGCTGCTTTACCTGGTGGGGGGTCGCTACTGATGACAGGCCACGTGGAACCGCTGAAGATCTACATCGGCGTGTTTGTATCGCTGCTGGCTCTCACCGCGCTGACGACCGCGGTGGCTTTTGTGGACCTCGGCGCGATGAATACGGCGGTGGCCCTGGCGATTGCGGGCGTGAAAATGCTGCTGGTTGTCCTGTTCTTCATGCACGCGCGCCATTCCAGCGCACTGACGAAGATCGTGATTCTGGCGGGCTTCTTCTGGCTGGCCCTGCTGCTCACCTTCACCCTGACGGACATCAACTCGCGCCGGTGGGACCCCTCTCCCGGTCCGTGGTCCGCGCCGGCGCCTGCGGCTCCAGCCCCGGCGGGCCCGGCTGCGCCGTGAGATATCCACCACGCCGCTCCGCCGCAATGTGCCCGGTACCGGTTTTCGTCATGACGCACACTACACGCTCGCATTTTCTTTTCTTCGGGCAGGGCGCGATAATGACTGGCGGTGACTTGGCACTCCAGCCTGCCGGCACGAGCCGGAACGCCACGGACCTGTACGAATGCAGCCGCTGACGATTGATACCCACACGCCCTCGCGCAAAGACGTGCGGGCTTTCGAAGACCGCATCTACCTGTATCTCCGCCACACGCTGGGCCGGAAACGTGAGGGTGCCAGCCTGGAGAACATGTACCTCGCGCTGGCCTACGCCGTTAAGCACGAGCTGCTGGACCGCATGATCGAGACGGTGGAGCGCTACGAGCGCCACGACCCGAAGCGCGTCTACTACCTCTCGATCGAGTATCTGCTGGGCCGCTTCCTCCGCGATCACCTGCGCAACCTGGGGATCTTTGAGATTGCCCGGCTGGCTGTGCGCGAATTTGGCTACGAGCTGGACGATTTGGTGAACGTGGAGCCCGACGCCGGCCTGGGCACCGGCGGCCTGGGCCGGCTCGCCGCGTGCTTTCTCGACTCCATGGCCACGCTGGGAATGCCGTGCTACGGCTACGGGATTCACTACGAATACGGGATGTTCCGGCAGGAGATCGGCAACGGCTACCAGATGGAGCGGCCGGATAGCTGGCTGCGCCAGGGCATGCCCTGGCAGGTGGAACGTACGCAGCGCGCCTGCTTTGTCCCGCTGTACGGCGAAGTGATCGACGGCGTGGACCGCAAGGGCCGCCGCAATCCGATGTGGCTGGACTGGAAGCTGATTGCCGGCGTCCCCTACGACTTTCCGATCGCGGGTTACGGAGGGCGGACGGTGAACGTCCTCCGGCTGTTTTCCGCGCGCGGCTCCGAAGAATTCGACATGTCGATTTTCAACGCTGGCGACTACATCCGCGCCGTCGAGCAGAAGATCCGCGCCGAGACGATCACGAAGGTGCTTTACCCGTCGGACGCGGTGCAAACGGGCCGTGAGCTGCGGCTGATTCAGGAATACTTCCTGGTGTACTGCGCGATCCGCGACATTCTGTACCGGCACCAGCGTCAGAATACGACGTTCGAGAACCTGCCCGACAAGGTGGCCATCCAGCTCAACGACACGCATCCGGCTCTGGCCATCGCCGAGCTGATGCGCATGCTGGTGGACCATTACGAAATGCCCTGGGACCGCGCATGGGACATCGCCTACCGCGTGTTCGGTTACACGAACCACACGCTGCTGCCCGAAGCTCTGGAGAAGTGGCCGGTGCCGGTCATGCAGGCGGTCTTGCCCCGGCACCTGCAGATCATCTACGAGATCAACGAGACCTTCCTGGATGACGTGCGGCGCCGCTTTCCGGGAGAGGCGGACCGCGTGCGCAGGATGTCGCTGATTGAAGAGGGCGAGACGAAGCAGGTGCGCATGGCAAACCTCGCCATTGTGGGCAGCAAGTCCGTCAACGGCGTCTCGCGCCTGCACTCCGACCTGGTGCGGACGAACCTGGTGCCGGATTTTGCGGCCATGTATCCGGAGCGGTTCAACAACAAAACCAACGGAGTGAGCCACCGGCGCTGGCTACTGTATTCGAATCCGGAGCTGTCAGCGTTGATTACGCGGGCGATCGGCGACGCGTGGGTTCGCGACCTGGGGAGCCTGCGCGGCCTGGAGGCGTTCGCGGACGATGCCGGCTTCCAGAAGGAATTCCTGCGCATCAAGCAGGCCAACAAGGAGCGGCTGGCCGGGGTAATCAAGGACACACTCCAGACCACGGTGCACAGCTCGTCGCTGTTCGACGTACAGATCAAGCGAATACACGAATACAAACGCCAACTGCTGAACGTGCTGCACATCATCCATCTGTACCTGCTGGCGGCCGAAGACCGCAAGACCAGCGGCATCGCCCGGACGTTCATCTTTTCGGGCAAAGCGGCCCCCGGCTACGCCGCCGCGAAGCTGATCATCAAGCTCATCCACAACGTGGCCAACGTGGTGAACCACGACCGCCGCGTGGACGGCATGATTCGCGTGGCTTTCCTTCCCGACTACCGCGTGACGCTGGCGGAGGAGATCATGCCCGCGGCGGACTTAAGCGAGCAGATTTCCACGGCCGGCATGGAGGCTTCGGGAACCGGAAACATGAAGCTGGCTTTGAACGGCGCGCTCACCGTCGGCACGCTGGACGGCGCCAACATCGAGATCATGGAGGAAGTCGGCGCGGAGAACGTGTACATCTTCGGGTTAACCGCGGAGCAGATCGACGCGTATCGCCGCTCCGGGAACTACAACCCGCGCCAGTACTACGAGCGGGATCCCGCGATCCGCCGCGTGATGGACGCGCTCAGCAGCAACCTTTTCTGCCCGTTTGAGCCGGGGTTGTTCCGGCCGTTGATTCACTCGATCATGGAGGGCGGGGACCGCTATTTCCATCTGGCGGATTTTGCGTCCTACGCGGCGGCGCAGGAACGCGCTGCGCAGGACTATAGAGACCCGGCCAAGACGACCTGGGTGCGCAAGGCCATCCTGAACGTCGCGCGTATGGGCAAGTTCACCAGCGACCGCACCATTTCGCAGTATGCCAAGGAGATTTGGGGCGTCGAATCCGTGATGGACTGATCGCGCCGTCCCTGGGAACTCCGCCCGCGTCCGTTCCCTAGATGTATCCCAGTCCTGCCAGGCGGTCGTGAATGATCTTCTCCGCCTCGCCGTTGCTGCCTCCGGGGGTCTTCTTTTCCATGCCCGCGACCAGCGAGCGGCCCTGCATGGAAGCCGGGATTTCGTAGCCGGCCAGATCCAGCAAGGTCGGTGCGATGTCCAGCAGTCGCGCGCCCTGATATTCGCCGCGGAGCGGGCAGTTGGGCGCGGCCAGCAGGAACATGCCAAACTGCGCATGGTTGCAGGCGTCCGGCCCGGTGTCGTTCTCCTGCACGTGGAGGCGCCCGTAGCCCACGCCGCCGATCGAACGCCACGCCAGAGCGCCGAAGTGCACCACGAGGTCCGGCGCGACGTTGCGGACGTTCTTGTAGATTTCTTCCGGCTTGAAGACCAGCGACCCGAGCGGCTGGCCCTTGTCGTCTTTGAGCCCTTCGAACTTCAGCTTCAGTTCGTCGCGAAACCTTTCATATTCTGCCTGCGGAATCACGCCCTGCGGCTCGCGTCCCTGGACGTTCAGGAATACCCGGGCATAGTAGCCGCCTTCGCTCCACACCTTCGTCTTGGCCCAGTTCACTTTCAGCTTGCTGAATGGAGTCACTTCTTTGGGGTATTCGTCCAGAACGAGCAGGCCCTCCTTGACCAGCCATTCGTTTACGACGAAGCCGCCGTCGAGGCGCCGCGCGCCATGGTCACTCACCAGCAGCACGATCGTGTCGTCATCCAGCATGCCCAGCACTTCGCCGACCTGCGAATCGATCCAGCGATAGTATTCCGGGATCACATTCTGGAACGGATTGCCCGGTACGTGCTGCACGTGCTTCGGGTCGTAGCTGTCCCAGAAGCCGTGATGCACGCGGTCCATGCCGATGTCGACGTAATGGAAGTAGTCCCAGGGCTGGTTCTGGATGAGCCACTTCACGGCCGTCCATTGCTTGCGGCTCAACTCGAAGATTTCTTTCCTCAGCCAGTCTTTCTTGTCCGTGCGGAAGCCCTGCACGTCCACTTCGTACTTGCCGGTCAGTTCGTGCAGCTTTTTCTTGATGTCGGGCGGATGGGTGAATTCGTCCTTAGCCGTGTCCGGGGTCAGGAAGCAGCCCACGCTGATGCCCTGGATCTTTCGCGGGGGATAGCCCGGCGGCACGCCGATGATGATGGACTTCCTTCCCTCGCTTGCCACCTGGTCCCACATGGCGAAGGCGCTGATGGATTTGGAAGTGGCGAAGCCCAGGCCGCTGTAGGAATGGTCGGTGCGATTGCGGAAGCCGTAGACGCCTAGCGAGCCGGGATCCTGGCTGGTGGACATGCACATCCACGCCGGCACCGTGATGGGAGGGATGACGCTTTCCAGGCGGCCCCAGACGCCGCCGTCCATCAGGCGCCGGATGTTGGTCAGGCTTTCGTCGTTGAAGATGATTTCCGGCGCGCAACAGTCCAGGCCCAGGATGCAGATTTTCATATGTGTGGTGCGGCTCCTTGCTCAATGGCGGCGGCTTCTCTTCTACGGTCGCAGCAGCGATTTTCCTTCCATTGCCGAGTGCGGCGCAACGCCGAAGTGGGCGAGGATCGTCGGCGCCATGTCGCGAATGTCGGGCATCGCCGCGTCAGGCGCGACGGCGCGATTCATCAGCAGAATCCCCGGCGCGGCGAGAGGATCGATCATGTGATCGCCGCTCCATCGCCGCCGGTTGTCTTCGAACACGTCGCGCGGCATTCCGCCGAGCGCGGTCTGCCACGACACGCGGTAGCCGGGAGCGTAGTTGATCAGCAGGTCGGGCGCTTCCGCGGCGTACGCGCCGGAATAGACTTCCTCGGCGCGGGCGGCGCTGTGGACGGCGATACGGCCCGTGGCGCTGTCGGCCAGCCCGGTCATGCCGTCGAGGATCGCGCGCCTCACGCGCTCCGCCTCGCCGTTTTCTCCCAGAACGCCGTCGCGCTCCCGGCCTTTCTTGTTCAGGTAGATGCCGGAGAGGCCCACCGCATAGGCGGCCGTCTTCCCCCAGTCCACTTCCCGGAAGGCTTCCCCCAGTTCCTCATCCGGCTTGTGGCTGCCACGCAGAACCAGCAGGCCTTGCTCCCACAGCCACGTGTTCACATGCACCGCGCGGCGGAACGTACCGAATCCATGGTCGGAAAGCACCACGAGCAGCGTGTCGTCATCGGCCTGGTCCATCACCACGGCCAGCATGGCGTCGTAGTGGCGATAGTGCTCTTCGACTTGCCGGGAGAAGTCCCTTGCCAGATCAGGCTCGTGGAACGGATGGCCCGGGTCGCGGAAGCGCCAGAACATGTGCTGCACGCGATCAGGCGTGTCGAACAGAACGAACAGCAGTCCCTCGCGCAAGCGCGCCAGCTCGCGGTGCATCATCCGTTCGCGCTCCGCCAGCACCAGGCCGCACTGCTCGAGGTAAGCCTGTTCATCGATGCGGCCGTTGTTCAGGGCCGTGTGGTCTTCCGCCATCCCCAGCGTGGAGAACGTGCCGATCTCGCCGGCCAGTTCTTTCGCATATTCCGCGGGCGCCGACACCGGGAACAGCGGTGTGGACGGGTCGAAGTTCACCGGCGAAACATAGAACTCGATATGCGGCGAGAGCGAGCGGAGAAAGAACCGCACTTGGCCGCTCACGGATTGCAGCATCGAAACCTTGAATTTCACGCGCACCCACGGGCTCCACTCGCGCAGGCGGAGGTTCATCTCGGCGGGTTCGCCCCCGGTACGGATGCGTAGGCAGCCCGCGGCGGGGTCAGCCTCGACGGCGATCTCCGCACGTGTGTCGGCCGGCGGATTCGCGCGCGTATTGCGGGGCCCGATGAGATGGGTATTGAAAGAACTCACTGCGGCGGGAAGCGCGACCAGGTTTTCGCTTTCGAGCGCGATTGCATTCGGCTGCTGCGTGTAGAACGTGCCCGTGCCCTGGCTGCCCCGGAGGTCGGGAACGCCCACGCCCGAAAGCATTGTCGTGTACGGCCGGCCGTTCGCTTCATCGGGAGGAAACGTGCAAGGGCAACGCAGCACGACGGCGGGCACGCCATGTGCGTTCAGCACCTGCCAGAACGGCACGCCGCGGCGCAGATTGCGCACGCGCGGGGGCGAGAACATGTTCTTCGGCGGCTCAAACCGCGTCAGGCTGAAGTCGGGCAGGTAGGTGGCCGGATCGCGAGAGACGAAATCGAAGATGCCGTGCCCGCCGGGATTCGTGCCCGTCGCGAACGACGACCACGCGACGGGCGTTTGCGCGGGACAGGTCGTGGCGAGGCGCGAATAGTGGCCTCCCCGTCGCAGGCGCGAGAACGCCGGCAGCTCACCGCGTTCCATCATGGCTTCGACGATCGTCGGCTCCATTCCGTCGAGGCCGATGACGACGGCCTTCTTTCCAGCTCGGCTGCTCACGGGAGCATGATACGCCCGGACGCGACGGACGCTCCGCCGGCGACCGGGGAGCCACGGAATTCAGGCCGGACAGCAGGGGCGGAACGCATACGCAGTCGCGATGCCGGCGGCTTGAAAGGGGAGGTGCTGCAGCGAGCCTGCGGACTCAAGACTTTGCGTTGTCGTCTTTCGACGTGAAGAAGGTCGTCACCTTGCGTAGCGCGACCATCAATCTGCCCCAGAACATGAGCGCCAAACCGACGAGCGTGCCCACCACGCCGCTCAACGGCACAATCTGATCAGGACCGACATAGAGCGTCATATGTCGTTAGAACCCTCCCGGCGAAACGGAGTTGCTACGAATCGGTCGGCCCGGACGCAAACCGCTCCCAGGCCCCTGTGAGCGGGCGCTCGAGGCAACTTCGCCTCGTGTTGCGCGCCACGCCAGTAGACCAGAAATCGTCGCAACGACGTATACTGGAAACACCTGAGAAACAGGTTCTGCTGCTTTTGTTGTTGCACCGGGAAGGGTTCCTGAGCCAGCCTGTTTTCTTCACGGCGCTGCGAAAGGCCCGCCAGGGGTTCAGCAAGAGTCGCCGGCGATCGAGGGGAGTCCATGGTGCTGAGCCGCCCGCACGGCGGAAAACTGGTCAATCGCATTGTCGAGGATGCGGAACGGGAACTCCTGCTGGAGCAGGCGCGCAACCTGCCCGCGGTCCCGTTGAATGCCCGGCAGCTTTCCGACGTCGAGCAGATCAGCGTCGGAGCCTTCTCTCCGCTGGAAGGCTTCATGAACCAGCGGGACTACCAGAACGTGCTCCGCAACCAGCGCTTGTCGAGCGGCCTGCCGTGGACGATTCCAGTAACGCTGGCCATCACTGGTGAACAGGCCAGGGCGTTGCGAAGTGTGACGCGGGTGGCGTTGACGGGCGACGACGCTCAGGTTTACGCGCTGCTCGACGTGGAAGAGATCTTTCCGTATGACCGCGAGGCTGAGGCGCGCCAGGTCCTGCTGACCACGGAGGACAAACATCCCGGCGTCCAGTACCTGAAAGCCGCCGGCGACCACTGCCTCGCAGGACCGATCCAATTGGTGCGGCGGCCCGACAGCGGCGAGTTCGCGAACTATCTGCTGGATCCCAAGGAGACGCGCTTTCTCTTTGAGCATCGCGGCTGGCGCACCGTCGTGGCCTTTCAGACGCGCAATCCCGTGCATCGTGCTCACGAATACATTCTGAAGTGTGCGCTGGAAACGGTGGATGGCCTGCTGCTGCACCCGCTGGTCGGCGCCACGCGCGATGAGGATGTGCCTGCGTCCGTGCGCATGCGCTGCTACCTGGCGCTGATACAGGCCGCCTATCCCACCAGCCGCACGGTACTCAGCGTATATCCCGCGGCGATGCGCTACGCGGGCCCGCGTGAGGCCATTTTTCACGCCATTGCGCGCAAGAACTACGGCTGCACCCATTTCATCGTCGGCCGGGATCATGCCGGGGTGGGCAATTACTACGGCACGTACGACGCGCAGCGCAAATTCCTCGAGTTCGAGCCGGGCGAGTTGGGAATCACCCCCGTTTGCTTTGACCACACCTTCTACTGCAGGCGTTGCGACGAAATGGCGTCGGAGAAGACCTGCCGCCACGCGCCGGAAGACCGCCTGCTCCTGAGCGGGACAAAGGTGCGCGAGATGTTGCGGGCGGGCAAGGACCTGCCGCGCGAGTTCACGCGTCCGGAGGTGGCGGAGATACTTCGTGAGGCGTATCAGGACCAGGCCCGTGTTTCGTAGCGGCCCAGGCTCCCAGCCAGGACAGGAGAGGCGTTCCAAACACATGGCACCCACAGAAAAGCACAAGGGCTTCACGTTGTGGTTCACCGGACTGCCCAGTTCAGGAAAATCGACGCTCGCTGGCATCGTCGCAAAGGAACTCGAGGCGCGCGGCCGTTTTGTCGAGATTCTGGACGGCGACGAAGTTCGCAAGCACCTTACCAAAGGCCTGGGTTTCTCGCGCGAGGACCGCGACGAGAACATCCGGCGCATCGGCTACGTGTGCCGCTTGCTCAGCCGCAACGGCGCGGTGGCCATCGCCGCGGCCATCTCTCCCTATCGCGCCGTGCGCGACGAAGTGCGCGCCGGCCACGCGTCCGGCAGGTTTATCGAGGTGTTCGTAAACACTCCGGTGGAGACCTGCATCCAGCGCGACGTGAAGGGCCTGTACAAGAAAGCGCTCGCCGGTGAGATCAAGAATTTTACCGGCATAGATGACCCGTACGAGCCGCCCCTCGCGCCGGAACTGGCCATAGATACGCCTGCGGAAACGGAAGAGAAGTCGGCCGCGCGCATCCTGGCCCGCCTGGAGCATCTCGGCCTGGTGGAGTCTCTGCCCGAGCCCGCCTACACGCCTGAAGAGGCCGAGAAGATTCGCGAACGCTTGACCCGCCTCGGCTATATCGAACAGTAGGTCGAGTTTCTTCACGCCTCCTTGCGCCGGCGCGGGCGGCGCGTCGTTGTTGGCCTGGAAATTCCCTTCACTTTGCCTGCTCCGCGCCGGCTCCCGGCGTTGCCATAATCACGTTCGGGGAGAAGTATCGCCTCGGGGAGGCGCACACGTGAGGGCACTCATCACCGGCGGCGCAGGGTTTATCGCTTCGCATCTGGCCCGGCACCTGCTCGATCTGGGCGACGAAGTCTGGGCCATCGACGATCTCTCCACCGGCGCCATCGAGAACATCGAGCAGCTCAAGACACATCCCCGCTTTCACTATCACATCGGCACCATCAGCAACGTCCCGCAGCTCGCGGAGATGGTCGACCGCTGCGACGTGATCTACCACCTGGCTGCCGCCGTCGGCGTCCGCCTGATTGTGGAGAGCCCGGTCCGCACAATCGAAACCAACATTCGCGGCACGGAAATCGTTCTGGAATGCGCGGCGAAGAAGAAGAAACTCGTCGTGATCGCCTCGACATCCGAGGTCTACGGCAAGTCCGCAAAGATCCCCTTCTGCGAGGACGACGACCTGGTAATCGGACCCACGACCAAGGGCCGCTGGAGTTACGCCTGCTCCAAGGCCATTGACGAGTTCCTGGCCCTCGCCTATTGGAAGGAAAAACATCTGCCGGTGATCGTTGTGCGCTTTTTCAACACCGTGGGCCCGCGGCAAACGGGACGCTACGGCATGGTCCTGCCGAATTTCGTGCGCCAGGCGCTGCGCGACGATCCCATTACCGTCTTCGGCGACGGCCGGCAGTCCCGCTGCTTCGGCTACGTGGGAGACGTGGTGGCCGCACTCGCGCAGCTCGTGCGCACGGAAAGCGCGTGCGGCGAGGTATTCAACATCGGCAGCGATGAAGAGGTCAGCGTCAACGAACTGGCTCAGCGCGTGCGCCGCGCCTGCGCCAGCCGTTCCGACATCATTCACATTCCCTACGACCAGGCATACGAAGAGGGATTCGAAGACATGCAGCGCCGTGTTCCTTCTCTCGCGAAGATCCGCCGCTTTATCGGCTACGAGCCCAGCACCCGGCTGGACAGCATCATCGAGAGTGTGGTTCAGTTCGAACGCGGACGCGCCGTGCGCGTGGCGAGCGCCTGAGCCTTCCGGGCACCACGGCCCGCCCGAGGGCGGCCGCCCACCGCATCTGAGGGAGTCCGTTGGCGAAGATACTGGTTACCGGCGGTGCCGGCTACATCGGCAGCGTGATCACGGAGCGCCTGCTCGATCGTGGCGACGAACCTGTCGTCCTCGACAGTTTCTATCAGGGCCATCGGGCCTCGCTGCCGCCCGGCGTCCAGGTCGTGCAGGCCGACCTCGCCGAGACACTTGCCGTCGGGCAGCTTTTTTCGCGCCTTTCCATCGAGGCGGTGGTGCACATGGCCGCCATTTCCCTTGTCGGAGATTCGGTGCGCGACCCCGTGCGCTACTACCGGGAGAACGTCGCGAACCTGCTTCCACTCCTGGAAATCATGTCGCGTGCGGGCTGCCGCCGGATGGTCTTGTCTTCCACCGCTGCCGTTTACGGCGAACCCGCCGAATCGCCGATTTCGGAAGACTGTCCCACCGTCCCGGTGAACCCTTATGGCTGGACCAAGCTGATGTGCGAGCGCATCCTGACGGACGCGGCCAACGCTCCGGTGGCGAGGTCGCAAACCGCCCTGCGGTTCGTCTCCCTTCGCTACTTCAACGTGGCTGGCGCCACGGGGCGTTCTGGAGAGATGCATCATCCCGAGACACACCTGATTCCGCGTGTGCTGGAAGTTGCTCTCGGCCAGCGCCCGCACCTCGAGCTCTACGGCGACGACTATCCCACGCCCGACGGCACCTGCATTCGCGACTACATTCATGTGGAAGATCTGGCGGAAGCGCACCTGCTGGCGCTTGATCGCACGCGCACGGCGTCCGGCATCTACAACCTCGGCAACAGCCGCGGCTATTCTGTCCGCGAGGTGGTGGACTGCGCCGAGCGCGTGACGCAGAGGAAGATTTCCGTGCAGAAATATCCACGCAGGACGGGCGATCCGCCGCAGCTTGTTGCCAGCCATCGCAAGGCCGCCGAAGAGCTCGGCTGGCGGCCGCGGCTGGGGCTCGAAGACATGATTCGGAGCGCCTGGGAGTGGCGGCTCAGGCATCCAGCGGGCTACCCGCCCCACTCGCCATCATGATGCCTGGCCGGCCACAGGACGCGATGCGGCTGGCTGAGCCCCCGCGCGCCTGTGCTATGATTTCGCGCGAACGATGACGTTTCCCGCGAAGGTCTTTCTCTCCTTCCTCGCCGCCTTTGCGCTGGCCGCCGGACTCCTTTTCTCTGCCGCCCTTGGAGGGTTGCGCCATACCTACGGCGAGATGGAGCAGGGACAGGTGTCTGCCGCGTTCGAAAATGCTCGGCGCGAAGTCGAGCGCGGCGCAGAGGACGTGAGCCGGCGCGTCGGCCTCGTCGCCGAGTCGGACGCCACGCTCCGCATGGCCCTGGACCTGAGCCGCCCCCAGCCGGATTACTCGATCTATGCCAACGACGCCAGCGGCGCGGCGCGCACGCACGGTTTGGAACTCTTCGAATTCGTTTACGGCGACGGCATGGTGATTTCCTCAACCGATGCGCCGGGCGCCAGCGGGCACCGCGAAGAATGGGTGCCGGCCGCCGCCCAGGCCACCGGCGGCAAAGCGTTTCTCCGGCGATGGATGTCCGCCGGGCAGCCGGCCGTCGCCCAGCTCGCCGTGCGCGAACTCGCTGTGGGCGATAAGAAGCTGTATGTGGTGGGCGGCCGCCTGGTCGATCACCGCTTGGTCGCTTCGCTGCCGTTGGGGCCCGGCATGCGCGCGTTTCTGATGGTGGATGCGAACCGAAAATGCGATTCCCAGCAGCTATGGGATGCGTCCGGCGCTCCCGCTTCGCCCGGAACGGCCGCACAGTTCCTGACGGACGTGTGCCGCAATCCTGCCGCTGCGGGCGAAGGCCACAAGTTTGCCGACAGCGTCGCGCGCGAAAACGACTACGCGCTGCCTCTTACGTCCGCGGACCAGGGAGTGCTTGGCGCAGTCGTAATCGGGTACTCCTCGGTTGCGCAGGCCGCGGAAGAGCGATCCCTTTGGCGGCGGCTCCTGCTTGCCTTGCTGCTGGGCATTCTGGGAGGCTCCGCAGTCAGCTACGGCAGCGCAAAGAACATGGCGCGACCGCTCGAGCGCCTGGCGCGGTCCGCCCGCGACGTCGCTGCTCTCTCGCCTTCGGCGCGCGCCGAAGAACGCGGCAGCCCGGAAGTTGTGGCGCTTGCACGGGCGCTCAATCAAGCTGCGCAGAAGCTCGCGGCGGAACGCGAACGCTCCCTTCAGGCCGAGCGCGTCGCCGCCTGGCGTGAAATGACCCGCAGGGTCACCGCGGAAATTGAAGCCGCTCTCGAGGCCCTGGGCGAGGCACGCGACGACGGCAACGTCTCCGATGGCATCGCCAGTTTCCAGCGCGTACTGGATCGCTTCCGCGATTTCGGCGAGCTGCTGGTGCTGCCGATGCAGAGCGTGCGCTTGAACGATATTGTGCGCGGTGTCTTGCGCGACATCGAGCCGCTCTTCAACCCCACCGTTTCGGATGTCTCCCGGCCGCCCGTAACCCCGGAGATATCGCTGGCCGAAGATGTGCCCGCGGTTCGCGCGGATACATCCGCGCTGGCTCGCGCCTTCGACACGCTGCTGCTCTACGCCGTCTACTCGATGTCGGCCGGCGGCACTGTGGTGGTGCGTACCGAGCGCGTTCCCGGCTTCGCTGTGTTGCGCATCGAGTGGCCCGCCGCCTTTCCGAACGTCGAAGAAGCCGCGCGCATGCTTTCGTCCACGCCGTTGAAGCGCAGCTACGCCGCGGGTCTGGATCTTGCCATTGCGCAGGCCATCATTACAGACCACGACGGCACCGTCGAAACCGTTCGCGGCGACCACACCTCCGCGCTGATCGTCCGCATCCCCGAAGAGCCCATCGCACCTGCGGCCCCCGCCGAACCGGAGCCCGCCGCGCTGCCCGGCCCCGCTCCCGCCTCACCGCTTACCTGATCCGCTCCCCGGCGATTTCTGGCTTGTGGATGCCGTTATCAGCGGCCTGCCTTGCGCGTTCTCCATGCGAAAATTCAGCCATTGAGCCACCGTCGGCGCGATGTCCACCAGCCTCGCGCCTTCTATCGCGCCGGCGAGTACGCCTGGACCATCGATGATCAGCGACGAGTTCATCGCCTCGCGGTCCGGCGGAAAGCCGTGCAGCCCCGGCGATGTCGCCGGGACGAAGGCGTCTCCGGCGAAGCCGCCCCCAAAGCCGAAACCATCTGCAGCCTCGACCGCAAGCAATGCCTGTTTGTCTCCTCCCATCGCGACGACCTCATCGTGGGTCAGGACGCGACGAATGCCGCTGTCCGGCTTGCCGGCGAGCGGCGTAAGTGCCTCCGTGGCAATCTTCGCCGCTTCACGATCCTGCGGATCGTGCAGGTAGATGAACGCGGTGCCGCCGGCGCTCAGCGCCGCGGCCCGCCACACGGTCGCGTGGGTCTTTTCGTCTACGCTGATCAGCCCCGCCTGGCGAAGCAGGACGCCTGGCCGCACCAGTTTCTCCTGCCGCGCGAATCCATGATCGGAAACCACCAGGAACAGCGTGCTTTCCCACATGCCTGCGCGGTGGACTGCCTCCACCAGCCGCGCGACCTGTGCGTCTGCGTTTTCAATCGCGGCAATCGCTTCGGCGCTCCACGGGCCTTTCTCGTGCTGCCAGTGGTCGACTTCCGCCACGTGCAGGAGCAGCAGGTTGGGTTTCTCGCGCTCGATCAGATCCACAGCGACGTCCGCAAGAGACTCATCCTTTGCAGGCTGCCCGTTGAATCCGGACTCGAAGGCAGGGAATCGCCGCGCTACCGCATCGAACAGCCCCGGAGTGGAGACAGCGCGCAGTAGTCTTGCGGCGTCGATCCCCCGGCCGCGCCAGAATTCGGGCATGACCGCGTCGCCCTGCGCCCCCATCGTTACAGGCCAGCCAACCATCGCTGTGCGCAAGTGCCGGGCGCGCGCAAGCTGCCACAGAGTGGGTACTCGAATCTCTTCTTCGTACCAATACCATTCGCCGTCGCGCACACCGGCGGGATCGAAGACTGCGTTGGACACCACGCCGTGCACTCCCGGCGTGACGCCGGTGACCATCGTGGTGTGTGAAGGGTACGTCACCGTAGGAAGGACGCCGTGCACGCCGGGGCTCCAAGCACCTGCCGCGGCCAGATTGCGCAACGTGGGGATCTTCAGGCCATGCGCGTCTGGGTCGGCATACGTGGCCGGCATCAGGCCGTCTACCGACACCACGATCGCGTGGCGGGGTACGTCGTCAGGCGGCGCGCCCGCGGCGCCGAAACTCGCCAGCGCCACGCCTATGATCGCGGTCACCTGCTGCAACAGGGTTCGGCGCTGCATCGGGTCCTCCGGAGTCAGACAGAATACCGGCCGAGTCAGAGAGAATACCGGGATTTCGGCCCGCCTGGCCCGCGTTCTCTTGCTTCAATTCACCGGAGCGGCGGGCGCCGTTTCTGGCGAAGGTTCCCGTTTGGCGCCTGATCCGCCCGTTGCGGTGCGCGCGCGGAGGCGCTATCGTGGCGTCTCCCGCGGGGGGCGGACGCCATGAACGAACGCGACTTCTACACGGAAAAAGAAGAGACGAAGCAGATTCCGCTGGTGTGCCCGCATTGCCGCCAGGAGGGCACGTTCCCCATCCGCTGGAAGGTGCGCACCAAGAAGGACCGGCTGCCCGGCGGCGCCAACAGCGATGACCGCGCTAAGTTCGAGAAGGCCCGCACGTATATGGTTCGCGTGGACGACATGGTGGCCTGCCGCAACATCCGCTGCCGCAAGCGCTTCGAACTCACTGGACAGACCGTGGTGCTTCTGTAGTTCCGGCGCCGGGCCGTTGCTTCTCTAGATCTCCGGGTACATTTCGAAGAAGGCCTCGACGGACTGGCGAAGCTGCGCCTCGATTTCCTCCTTGCTGCCTTCGATCAGGTGCATGGTCACCTGACCGCTGCGGCCGCCCTTCAGCGCCACGGGCGCGCCCTTTACCTCCGCCAATTCGTCCGCAGGAAATAGCCGCATTCCGTAGACGAGTGCCAGCCTGGCCATCGTTATGTCTCCCTCCGACGAGCGTACTTGCGGTCTCCGCATTGGTCAATCCGCGGCGGCATTGACAGAGCGGAGCGTCTTGCATAGCCTCGCCCGGTGATGAGCCGCCATCGTCTGACCCTGCGCCTGCTTCCCGATACATTTGCCATTTGCCGCCTCGATCCCGGCGCTGCAGTCCCCGCGTGGATGCCGCAGGGCGGGTTCACAGCGAGCATCCGTACGGCGGACGAGCTCTCCATCTACTGCGTGGACGGCGCCGTGCCGCAGAACGTCCAGGCGGAGAGAGGGTGGCGCGCTCTCCAGCTTGCCGGACCCTTCGATTTCAGCTTGTTTGGCGTAATCGCCTCTGTCGCCTCGCCGCTGGCCGAAGCGGGCATCAGCATCTCCGTGCTGGCCACGTATGACACCGACTACGTCTTTGTGCGTTCCGGAGCGCTCGAGAAGGCCAGAGGCGTGCTGCAAGCGGCTGGCCACGCGGTAGTTGGCTGGTCGCCGCAATGACGCGCCGGGCGGCATTACAATGGGTGTATCATGCTGCATAGTGAAAGGGGCGCGATGAGTCGAGGTCATCTGTACCCGCGCTTTTTGCTTCTCGCTGTCGGGTTGATCGTGGCGCAGCCGGCCATGGCCCAGACTGGTCCCCCCGCCGGTCCGATGGCGCCGCCGGTAGCAGCCCCTCCCGCTGCGGCTCCCCCCACGCAGCCTGCGTCCCCGGCCGCGCCGGCGGCAGGCCTGCAACAGATAATCGTTCCCGCCGGCACGCGCCTGCCGCTTGTACTTCACAACGGCATATCGACACGCAATGCGCATCCAGGCGACCCCATCTATCTCGAAACACTGTTCCCGATCCTGGTGAACGGCAAGGTGGTGATTCCGGCAGGCTCCTACGTCAGCGGTGAAGTGACGGAAGCCAAGCGTCCGGGCAAGGTGAACGGACGCGGCGAGATCATGCTGCGCTTGACCACGCTGATTCTCCCGAACGGCTATCAGGTCTTGTTCAACGCGTCGCCCAACAACGCCAGCACCGGGGAAGACGACGCGGTCAACAAAGAGGGCAAGATTACCGGCTCCTCGAACAAAGCGGGGGACACTGGAACGGTGATTAAATCCACCGCGGGTGGTGCGGCCATAGGCGCGATCGCTGATGGAGGCAAAGGCGCCGGAATCGGCGCGGCTGCCGGCGCTGTGGCCGGGCTGCTCGCGGTGCTGTTCACGCGCGGGCCGGAACTGCAGCTTCCGCGCGGGTCAACCCTGGATGTTTCGCTGGATCGCCCCCTGCACCTGGAAGCGTCGCGTGTCCAGTTCACCGATCCCGGACGCGCCTCCACGCTGGCCGGTCCCGGGAGCCGCGACCCGGTTCGGCCGGGCACTCCGTTCTAGCTCCTCCCGACCGTCAGGCCGGCTGGGCTTTTCGCGCGGCGAAACGCGTGGCGCTGAAGGCCTCCACCGGCAGGGTCGTTTTCCCCTCGACAATCCATTCACCCATTGCCCGGGCCGTAGCGGGCGTCAGTAGAATTCCATTGCGGTAGTGTCCCGTGGCAAACCACAGTCCTTCGATATCCGAGGGACCCAGGATCGGCAGGTGGTCCGGCGTGTCGGGCCGCAAGCCGCACCAGGTTTCGACCACGGGCGCGCCCGCGAGGAGAGGCATCATGCGCACCGCGTCGCCCAGCAGCCGGCCAATTCCGGCTGCGGTCATCACTTTTTCAAAGCCGGCATGCTCGACGGTCGCGCCGACCAGCAGACGCCCATCGTTTCGCGGCACCAGATACGACGGTCCGCGCACCACATGCCGCACCTGCACGTTCGAAGGTCGCAAGGCGGCCATCTGTCCCCGCGCCGGAATCGTGGGAGCGTAGCGCCCGGCGCCTTCGATTTGCGCGGAATAGCAGCCCGCGGCGATCACGATGTGCCGCGCCGCAACCCGCTCGCGCCGCGTCTCCACGCCGGTGGCGCGCTCGTCCGCGCACAGCACTCGGGTCACTTCCTGCCCCAGCTGGAATTCTACGCCTTCGTTCACGGCCGCCTGCGCGACGGCCTTGGTCAGCAGACGGTTATCCACCGAGCCTTCGTCCGCCAGGTACGCGGCCGCGCCCGCGTCCTCCGCAAGAGCCGGCTCCAGCCGCCGCAACTCGGCGGGCGTCACTTCCTGCGGCTCGAATCCAGCCGCGCGCAGGCTGGCGAGCCACTCGTGCAGCCGGTCGCCCGCGCCGTCGCCGAAGAACACTTCCAGCGCCCCGTCGCGGCGGTAGCCGGCGGACATCCCGGACGATTGTTCGATCTCTTCGATGAAGTGCGGGTAGAGCGCCATACTGGCGTTGGCCAACGGCACGAGCGGCAGCGCCTCGCTGGATTCGGCCGCGGGCGTCAGCATGCCGGCGGCGGCCCAGGAAGCTTCCTTGCCCGGTTCCTGGCGGTCAAGCACGCTGACACGCAGGCCGCGCCGTGCGAGTTCGCGCGCCACCGCGCAGCCGATGATTCCGGCGCCCACCACGATTACGTCGGGGGAGAGCACGCGTTGAGTCTAGCGCAGGCACCACCGAAAAACGACAAACGGGCGCGCGCAGAACTCGCTGGGCTACAGCGAATTTACCAGCTCGACCGACAACAGCCGCGCCTTGTCCGCCAGGATGTGGGCGCGGTTCCAGTCGAAAAGTTCGCTGGCGTCGTGTGCTTGGTTCAGGAAGTTGCGGATCTTGTCCACCATGTCGCGTTGGACGTCGTTGAGCTGGCGGCCGGTGACTCGGCGCAGATTTGCTTCCGCTTCGGCGGTTGATGTTTGCGTCTGGGCCTTCAGTTCGGCCTCCTGCGCCGGAGACATGCGCTGGGTGATGGTCGGCGGCGCGGGCTTCGGCGCGGGCTCCGGCGTGGGTGTGGGCGCCGGCGTCACAGGTTTCGGTCGCGGCTCAACGGGCTTTGGGGCCGGCGCGACAGCCGCCGGGGATTCGGGCGTGGTTTCCTTGACGTCGGGATTCGAGGCCGCGGAACTTGTCGCACCAGAGGGCGGCGGCGGTTCGGGCTGCTTCGTTTCTTCGGCGGGCGGCGTCGCAACCGGTGCCGCGGCGTGGACCGCCTGCCGGTGGCAGGCCATTCCCCCTGCACAAACGAAGGCAAGGAGCGAGGCTTGGACGCTTTTTCTGCTGGGCAGCATGGCGTCTTAGCGAGCCAGCGGCAACTCCAGGAGAAAAGTGGTTCCGCGGCCGGCTTCGGATTCAAAGTCTATCGAACCGCTGTGGAGTTGCATAATCCGAAATGCGGTTGCCAGTCCGAGGCCGCTCCCGGATGGCCGCGTGGTAAAGAAAAGCTCGAAGATCCGGCGGCGGTGCTCGGGCGGGATCCCGTGTCCCGTGTCCGCCACCCGGATTTCCGCGAATTCTCCCTTCCGGCGGAGGGTAATCGTCAGCGTTCCACCCCGCGGCATGGCTTCGCATGCGTTCAACACCAGGTTCATCAGCGCCTGTTGCATCAGCGCCCGGTCGACCCGAACGGGCGGCAGCGTGTCGGGCTGCTCCACGGCCGCGCGCACGCCCGCCCGCTCGATCTGTGGCCGTGCAGTGGCCAGCACGCCGCCCACCAGTTCCGAGAGCGCCGTGTCTTCCAGATGGAGCTCGACCGGCTTGGTGAAGTCGAGAAACCTCTTCACCACGCGGTCCAGCCGGTCGATCTCCGTGTCCAGCACCTTGACGGCCGTGTTTGCCGCCTCGGGGTCCGAAGGCAGGCTCTCGCGCAGGTTCTCCAGCCATAGCCGCATCGAGTTCAGCGGGTTCTTCACTTCATGCGCGACGCCCGCGGTCACCCGCCCGAGGGCCGCCATGCGTTCGGAGACTTCCAGTTCGGAGTCCAGGCGGTCGAGCGAGTCCAGGTCGCGCAGCGTCACCAGAGCTCCCATCTGTGAGCCGCCTTCGGCGATTTCGCGGACGCTTGCGCGAACGCGTTGCGGTCCGGAGCCCCCGCTCAACAGAACCTCCACGTCGCCGACGCTGTGCAGCCGCCCGGCTGCGTTCAAACCGAGCGCCCGGCCCAGCGGCTGGTCCACGGGAAAAACCTGCGTCGCCGTGCGGCCGATCAGCTCTTCGGGCTTGCGTCCAAGAAACTTCTCCACAGCCGGTGTCGCCAGCACCGCCTGGCCCGAAGCCGAAAAGACCAGCAGGCCGTCGTCCAGGCCGGCCGTCAGCGCGCTCAGGTTCTCGCGCAGGCCGCTGAATACGGCGCGAACTCCGCGCAACTGTTGCCCGATTTCACTGATTTTCGTGCTCACCTGCCCGAGTTCGTCGCCGGAGTGCAGCGGCTGCCCTTCAAACTGGCCCTGCGCGATCCGGTCGAGCTGCGCCGTGATCTTCTGCAACGGCGCCAGCGTAATGCTGCTGATGACGCCTGCCAGCAGCGTGGACACCAGCACACCCAGCAGCGCGAATTGCACAGCAGCCCGCAGCGTGGGGGAGATTTCGTTTCGCAACAGCGCTGAGTTCAGCCCCACGCGGATTTCGCCGAACGCGCGGCCGCTCAGGTTGAAGGGCAGCGAAATCTCGTACACGCGCGGCGGCCCGTACAGCACGCGGATTTGCTCGAGAAAGTCGAACTGCGTCAGCGTTTCCAGCTTCGCCCGGGGCAGCCGCAGGTGTCCCGCCTGTCCCGCGTCGCTCGAAACCAGGATCACGCTCTCGCGATCCACGATCAGCACCTCGTAGATGATCGGCGAATAGCCCACGGCAGCCTCGAGCGTGGACGACATTCCCGAATCTCTCTGCAGCACGTCGCGGACGTACTTCTCCATGTCGGCGTCGCTTTCCGATGTGGGGGTCAGGCCGCGCGCCGCCGCGTCTTCCAGCGAACGCCGCGCCTGGTCCAGAATGATCTGCGCCACATAGTGCGCCCGGTCGTCCAGCTGGCGGAAGGTCTGGCGCATCAGCGCCGCGACCGACACCACGCAGACCAGGGCCACGACTGTTAGCACCAGAAGCGCCGTTGTCAGCGTGAACTTAGTCTTCAGGCGCAGCCGCATGTTCCTGTACCTGGCTTGCGTACTCCTTCAGTTTGTTGTGGAGGGTTTTCAGGCTGATGCCCAGCAGTTCAGCCGCGCGCGTCTTGTTGTTTCCCGTCGCCTCGAGCGTCTGCCGGATCAGTTCCCGCTCGACTTGATCCACGGTCACCCCCGCCGGAAAGCGCAGAGCCGAAAGCGCGCCCGCTGCGGCTGTTCCCGGCCGTCCAAACTGCGGGGGAAGGTCGTGGCGGCTGATGGTATCGCCCGCGGCCACGATCACCCCGTGTTCGAGCACGTTGCGCAGTTCGCGAACGTTTCCCGGCCAGGTGTGGCCCCGAAACGCCTCCGCCACGTCGGCGCTCACTCCCCGGACGCGCTTGCCGTGTTTCGCGGATGTGTCCGCCAGCACCGCTTCAACAAGCGCCGGTAAATCGTCCTTGCGCGCGCGTAGCGGCGGCAGGTGGATGTGAAAAACGTTCAGGCGGAAATACAGGTCCTGGCGGAGCTGCCCTGCCGCCACCGCCTGCTCGGGGTCCTTGTTGGTCGCGGCCAGAACGCGCACGTCTACCGGCGTCTCGGACTTGCCGCCCAGCCGCCGCACCTTGCGGTCCTCCAGCACACGCAGCAGTTTGGCCTGCGTGGCCTGTGGCATTTCGCCGATTTCATCCAGCAGCAGCGTTCCCGCGTCGGCCAGTTCGAAGCATCCCAGGCGCCGCTCCGACGCTCCCGTAAACGCTCCCTTTTCGTGCCCGAAAATCTCGCTTTCCATCAGCGATTCCGGAATGGCCGAGCAATTGATGGCTACAAACGGACCCCCTGCGCGGGGCGACAGCCGGTGCAGCGCCCGGGCCACCACCTCTTTTCCCGCGCCCGTCTCGCCGGTGATCAGCACGGACGCGCTTGACGGAGCCGCCTGCTCTACCGCCTGAATCACCTCGCGCATGGATTTGGAGCTGCCTACCAGTTCGCCGACGCGGCCCGCGGCCCGCAGTTCGCGGGTCAGCGCGGCCACCTGGCGGCGGTCGCGCACACGGCCCAGGGCGCGATCCAGCAAGGCGCGCAGAATCTGCGCCTTGAGCGGCTTCTCGATGTACCAGAACGCGCCGGATTCGATGGCGTGCACCGCGCGCTCTTCGCTGCCTTTCCCGGTGATCAGGATCGCGGGAACCTCGTTGAGCTGCTCGCCCAGTTCCCGCAGGAATTCCAAGCCATTTTTCCCCGGCAGTTCAACGTCGGCGATGATCACCGCGGGGTGGAACGCCGGAAACGCCTTCAGTCCTTCCTCGGCGCTTCCCACGCCCAGAACCTCATAGCCCCACTTCAATAGGAGCGCCTCGTACCCCTTTCGGGCGTTCTCTTCGTCTTCGACCACCAGGATGCGGCCGCCAGATGCTGCCGGTTGTGTCATAGGATTCGATTCAGCCAGTACCGTAGCACGCGACGCAGCACATTTCACCTGTTCCCCCGGTCAAGTCTCTCAACCCCTTGGACAGGCCCGCGGGCCGCCGCTCCGCCCCGCACTTGGCGGCGGTATTGGTGCTCTGACATCACCGCAAAAATTGTAGTTGGAGGTTTACTAGGGGGTTGTCTAGAATCTGGTTTGTCTGTTGCTGGCCGGGGGGTGTGTCTTGCCACAGGCCGCAGTCGGCCGTTTCCAGCGGGGGTCTCTGGACCGGCTTCACGGTGGATTCCGCAATCGTTTTTAGGTGTTGGGAGGAGGATGTCATGAGACTGCTCGCGCGCCCTGCGGCGGCGCTGGCCTTGGGATTGGCTCTGGGGGTTCCGGTTTGGGCTGTTGCTGACGACACCCCGAAGTCGGATCCGCCGGCCAAGAAGAAGGTTGCTGACAAGACTCCTGACGCCAACAGTTCAACCAACACTGCCGCCTCGACCGACAGTACCGCGGCCCCGTCACCTGCCACCCCGGCTCCAGCTCCCGCTCCGGCCCAGCAGACGGACAAGCCCGCAACCAAAGCAGAGCCTGTGTATCCAGTTGCGCCACTGCTCGGCGACCGGGCCACGACCTTCACCTTGGAGTCCGGCGAAATGCTTGGCAGGCACGTCGTGGGTTTCAGCGCGGGCGCCAGCAAGATTTCACGCGCCCCTGGCGATGTAACCGACCTGGACGTGGATCTGGACCTGGCCGTGGGCATTAATGACCGCATTTCTCTCTTTCTCGGCTTCACTCCTTACAGCCACATTCACACCGGACGCCCGACCGAACTGAGCCTGAACCCGACGCTCGCCAACTGCCCCCTGGTTCCGCTGAACAAGACCCAGAGCACCATCTACCACTTTATTGACTGCGGCGCGGGCACCGCGGGAGCCGCGTACGTGGAAGACTATCCCTTCGCCAACCACAACGGCGGCGGCGTGGGCAAGCTCGCCTTCGGCGCCAAGTTCAACCTGCTCTCGCAGCAGCGCGGCAGCAGCCCGATCGCCGTGGCCCTGCGCACCGACTTCATCGTTCCCACCGTCACCGGCTTGAGCGACCTGCTCGACAACGAAGTGCAGAACGGAGAATTCAACTTTCAGTTCATGGTGGCCATGAGCCGCAAGTGGGGCGGCACCATCGAGACCGTGCTGAACCTGCCGGTGCTGATTACCATCGACCCGCGCTCCGGCGGCCAGGCCCTGCTGCACCAGGCCAAGCAGTTCCGTCCGAGTTTCGGCTTCACCGCGTTTCCCAACAAGCGCTTCCAGATCATCTCGGAATACAACGGCGTGGTCTTCTTTGGATCCGCGACGCAGAACACCACCTTCGGCCCGCGCGACCCGGTAGATAGCGTCTCGGGCATCCGCTTCTATCCCTGGAAATCCTTCGCCATCGATCTCGGCTACCGCTCGACCTTCGGCCTGAACCAGGTGACCGACAAGAACGGCTTTGTGATCCGCGCGGCGACCACCTTCGTGCCTACCAAGAAGGTGCCTCCCCCGGTTACTCTCGAGTGCGCCGTGGCCGTCGCCGACCCGTCTGCCATCGAAGCCACCACCGGTGGTGCGGTCACCATCACCACGCGTGCCGCGGCCAGCGACAACGGACCGGTTTCTTACACCTACGATGTTTCCGGCGGCCAGATTGAGGGCAGCGGCTCCCAGGTGCGCTGGAACTATTCGGGCTTGCCTGCGGGAACCTACACAATCACTCCCAAGGCTGCGACTGGAAAACTCGTCGCCACCTGCCCGTCCACCACGGTGGCTCTGACTGTTGCGCCGCCGGCGCCCCGGCTGGTCTGCTCCGCGACTCCCTCGTCCGTTCATGCCGGCGAATACGTGGACGTCAGCGCGACAGCCACGGACCCCAAGGGTAATGCGCTGCCGTACCCGGTCACCTACCAGTGGCGCGCAAGCGGCGGCACTGTCGAAGGTTCAGGCGCGAACGTCAAGCTCAATACCACCGGGCTGAATGAAGGGGACTACTCCGTTACCGCCCGTGCGGAAGGCAAGGGAGGCGCCGCCGATTGCAGCGCTCCCGTGAACGTCAAGAACATCCAGCCGGCTCGTGAGATCGCCCGCTGCGTCTTCAAGAAGTTCAGCGCCAGCGTCACCAACGCCTGCAAGAATCCTCCGCTCGACGGCGTGCCCCCGCGCTTCCAGCAGTTTCCCGGCGCCACGCTGGTGATTGAAGCGACGGCCGACCCCTCCGAAACGCGCGAGGATGCCTCCAAGGCCATGAAGACCAAGGGCAAGGCCAAGGTTACGCCGGAACAACTGGCCAAGGATCGCGCGCAGAACGTCAAGGACGACCTCGTCAAGCGTCTCGGCGTGCCCGAGTCGGCCATCGAGACCCACTCCTCGGTCGGCGCGAAGGGTGGCGCTGCCAACGGCGCCATGACCATTACGCTCGTTCCGCAAGGCGCAAAGTACGAGCCCAAGAATCCGTAGAATCGGGCAGGGCCTGCCCCTGCATCTGACAATCACGGGCCCACTGCCCGCTGCGGCTAAGCGGGCTGCGGTGTACGGCCCGGCCCCGCGACGAACGTCGATGAAGGAACGCTCCATTTTGCGAACCGTGCGCTCGACATGGCCCGTGGTGCTGTTCCTGCTGGCGTTCGCGCCTGCACGCCTTGCCGCTCAGGTCTGGCGGGCCATGGGTCCTCCGGGCGGAGACGTGGTGTCGCTCGTGGCCGCGCCATCCGATCCCGCGCGGCTGTATCTGGGTACCGTGGACGGACATATCTTCTCCTCCACCAACGAGGGGCGAAGCTGGAACCTCGCCGGCCGGCCAGGTACGCGCAGCGACCTGGTGGTGCAGGCCATGGCCGTTGATCCTCGCGATCCCTCCGTCGTGTATGCCGCTGGCTGGACGCTTGATCCCGCCGCGGGCGGCGGCATTTTCCGCTCGACGGACGACGGGCGCACCTGGCAGGCCGCCGGGCTCGCCGGACACGCCGTGCGCGCCATCGCCCTCGCTCCCTCGGCGCCCGACGTGCTTGTCGCCGGCGCGCTCGACGGCGTGTTTCGTTCCCGCGATGCCGGACGCAGCTGGGACCGCATCTCTCCGGAAGACGACGCCGATCTGCGCAATCTCGATTCCGTGGCCATCAACCCGCATCTGCCCGAGGTGATCTACGTCGGCACCAGCCACCTGCCATGGAAGACGGCCGACGGCGGCAAACACTGGTCGTCCATCCACGAAGGCATGATCGACGACTCCGATGTGATGAGCATCGTCGTCGATCCCGCACGCCCTACGCGCATCTACGCCAGTGCCTGCTCCGGCATTTATCGCAGCGAAAACAGCGCCGGCCTGTGGCGCAAGATCGGCGGCATCCCCCATACCGCGCGCAGGACGCACGTGATCCGCCTCGACCCGCATCACCCGCAGGTGCTCTTCGCTGGTACCACGGAAGGCCTCTGGAAATCTTCCGACGGAGGCGGCTCCTGGCGGCGAATCACGCCGGCCGATTGGATCGTGGACGGCCTGGTGGTCAGCGCCTCGACCCCGGGCCGCCTTGTTCTCGGCACGCAGAAGCTTGGTTTGCTGATCAGCGACGATGGCGGCGAAACTTTCCGCGCAGCCAACGACGGATTCAACCACCGCCGCATCGTTTCGCTGGCCCTCGATTCCGCGAATCCCAATCGCGTGCTCGCCGTCCTTGCCGATGCGCCGGAGCCCCTGCTGGCCACCGATGACGGCGGCCATACTTGGAAGCCTCTCGGTCCCGGCCTGCGCATGGAGTCCCTTCGCGGAATCTACGCTTCCCCGAACGGGTGGTGGGCCGCGCTTGAGCGCGGCGGCTTGATGCGGTACGACGCGCCGAAGGGCGCCTGGGTCGCCGCCGGCATGCTGCTCGGCGACATTCAGCCGCCCGCCGAACCCACGCAGCCCCTCCTCTTGAAGAAGCAGAACGCCCCGGCAGCGCGCCAGCCTGCCCCGAAGCCGCCCGCCGGCCCGCGCCCCCTCCGCGCCGTGGTGGACGATATGACCTTCGCTGAGGGCGCCTGGTACGCGGCCACCGAGGAAGCGCTGCTCGTTTCTCGCGATAGCGGCAACACCTGGCGCGCCGTGCCTTTCGGAGTGCTTAGCCTCCCTACACGCTGTGTGCGCGTCTCTTCAGACGGGCAGCGCCTCTGGGCCGTATCCCTCCGCGGCATCGTTTACTCCCTCGACGGAGGCGCCACCTGGGCATGGCGCGACTTGCCCGCCGATGCGGGCGGTGCTCTCCACCTCGATGTCGCCGATGATTCCACATTCTTCGCCATAGGCAGCCGCGCCCTTTACGTTTCCTGGGACTCCGGGCGTTCCTGGCGTAAAGCCGGCAACGGCATTCCGCAGGTGCCCCTGCAGCAGGTCGCCGTTGTTGGCGGTACCGTCTTCGCTGCTGTCCAGAGCGGCGGCATCTTCTACTCACGCGACCGCGGCGCCCGCTGGGACCGGCTGGAAGGCTCTCTCGCCGACGCCTTCTTTCCCGCGGTCATCGCCAGCCCTTCCACTTCTCTCGTCTTCGCGGCGTCTTCCACCGACGGCTTGTATGCCGTGGAGTTTTCTGCCGCAACTCAGGCCGGAGCAGGCGCCGCATCCTTGAGCGCTGCGCAGCCGCATTAGCCGTTGTCACTTGCAGGCCCTTGTTTTCCTCTATTGGGAAGCTGCCGTTCCGTTCTTGCATCCGTTAGATAATTCAAGCGATAAGCCGCCGCACAGATTCAGCCTCTATGCCTTTCCCTTTCGGAATCGGAACTGGTGTATAATTCCCTGGGATACTAACTGACTGAGAAATATCGAAGTTGAGTGCGGGCTGTCCCTGCTCCGCTTTTGGCACTCGATCTGCACCGAATCCGGCTCGAGGCCTCTTTCGGCCTCCTGAGGTGTAGACGATGCTCACACGGACTGCCGTGCACTCCATTCCCGTCGCTGTAGCTGGGGCCCTGGTGGAGCACAACTCTCATTCTCCGCTGTCCGTTCTCGTGGTGGAAGACGAGGAGTCCGCACGCAACCTGTGCGCGGAGGTCGCCGAAGCGGCCGGGCTTCGCGTGCGCACCGCCGACACCACAGAAGAAGCTCTGGAGATTCTCGACCAGGCTCCCGTGGACATTGTCGTCACCGACCTCCAGGTCCCGGAGCTCGGCGGCCTGGACCTGTTGCGCCACATCCGGCGCCACTTTCCGCAGACCCTCGTGCTGATCGTCACTCAGTACGGCACCATCGAGTCTGCCGTCGAAGCCACCCGCCTCGGCGCCGCGGATTACATCGTCAAGCCTTGCCACGTGGAGGATCTGCGCGCGAAGCTGGACCGCATCACTCACGCCCTTCAGCTTGAGCACGAGAACCGCGTCCTTCGCGAGGAACTGCGCAGCCGCCCGGGCTTCGGCGAACTCGTTGGCGTCTCCTCCCGGATGCAACGTGTCTATCAGCTCATCGAAAAGGTCGGCCCTCACACCTGCCCGGTGCTGATCCTCGGCGAGAGCGGCACGGGCAAGGAGCTGGTGGCCCGCTCCATCCATTTTTCCAGCTCGCGGCGCGACCGCCCCTTCGTTCCCGTGGATTGCTCCGCTCTTGTCCCCACGCTGATCGAATCCGAGCTGTTCGGCTACGTGAAGGGAGCGTTCACCGGAGCCACGCAGAGCCGCCACGGATTGCTCGAGGCTGCGGCCGCTGGCACCCTGTTTCTCGACGAAATCGGCGACCTCCCCGTCGACTTGCAGGCCAAGCTCCTGCGCGCCCTGCAGGAGCGTGAAATCAAGCCCGTCGGATCCAACGAACGCGTGACCATCGACGTTCGCGTCATCGCCGCCACCAATCGCGACCTCGAAGACGCCATCCGCAAGAACCAGTTTCGCCAGGACCTCTTCTTCCGCCTGAATGTCGTGCAGATCAAGCTGCCGCCCCTCCGCGACCGCAAGAACGACATTCCCATGCTCGTGAATTCCTTCCTCGATAAGTTCAGCCCCGCGCAGCGGCCCGTGACCTCCATCTCCGAGGAAGCCATGGGCCGCCTGATGGCCTACGACTGGCCCGGCAACGTCCGCGAACTGGAGAACGCCGTCGAGCGCGCCGTCGCCCTCGGCTCCGGGCCCGTGCTCACGCTCGGCGACTTGCCCAGCAATCTCCAGCACGGCACCTTCGAGCGCCGCTTGGGTATGGACGACTTGGTACCCCTCGAGGAGCTTGAACGCCGGGCCATCTTCCGCGCTTTGCGCGAAACCAGCGGCGACAAGCTGGCCGCGGCGCGCCTGCTCGGCATCGGCAAGACCACCCTCTATCGCAAGCTCAAGGAATACGAAGAGCCGAACAAACTGCGCAACTAGCTCGGCGGTCCTCGCAGCGCCGCTCAGGGTCTGTTTCGGCCGCACTGTCCTTCCGGAACATTTATCGGTCTGGCTACGTTCCCTCCTTTAGACTAGCGCCATGAAATATCTGCTCCGCATTGGCGCCGCCCTGCTGGTCGCGCTGCTGATCGCTACGGTGCTGGCCGGCAACGGCATCGGCGCCGGCGTGCTGCACCCGGCGCGGCGCGAGTTGACCCCGAAGCTGATCGCTCAGGCGGACGAGGCTTTCGCGCGTGTGGGCGCCAAAAGAGAAGACATCGAAGTCGTCGCCTTAGACGGCGTTCACCTGCGCGGCTGGAAGGTACGCCCGCCCGCGCCCAACGGGTACTGGGTGCTGCTCTACCACGGTGTCTCCGACAACCGCGTCGGCATGATCGGCCAGGCGGAGCTGCTGCTGCGCCACGGCTACAGCGTGGTGATGATGGACGCGCGCGGCCACGGTGAGAGCGAAGGCCCCATGGTCACCTATGGCTGGATCGAGCGCCACGACTCGACTCCCGTGGTCGATGCGCTCGTCGCATCCGACCATCCGAGCGCCGTCTTCGCTTCCGGCGAATCCATGGGCGCCTCCGTCGCGCTGCAGGCTGCCGCCGTGGAGCCGCGCATCCAGGCTGTCGTCGCGGAAAGCCCGTTCCGCAATCTTCGCGAGGTTTCCTACGATTACGCTGGCCTGCGCCTCAGCCCCCTGCTCGGCAAGACGCTCTTCCGACCAGTGGCTGCTTCCGGAATTCACGCCGCGGAGAAGCAAGGCGACTTCCGCGCCGAAGACGTTTCGCCTGAGAAGGCCGTCGCCGCCCGGCCGTTTCCCGTGCTGCTTATCTGCGGCCTCGAAGACCACAACATCCCGCCGCGCCACACGAAGGCCGTCTACGCGGCGGCAATCGGTCCGAAGGAAATGTGGCTGGTGCCCGGCGCTGGTCATACGCAGTCGCTGGGCCGTGCGCCGGAGGAATTCGAGCGGAGGATGATCGCTTTCCTGGCCTCCGCGACGACCAACAACGGCGGCGGAGCGAAATCCGATCCGCCTGCCGCCGCTGCGAAGCAGTAATTCGGACCGCCGATGCCGTTCGTCAGATCACGTGCACGGTCAGCGGCACCATCTGCTTCACGCCGCCCGGCGCCGTCGCCACGATCTGGATCTGGTAGACGCCCGTCGGCGTTGTCGGCTGATTCGGCAGTGGTGGCGGCAGGTTGTTCGTGCAGGCCGCCGTGGCCATCATCAGCGCGAGCAGCACCATCAGCGCTAGCGCCGGCGCCAGGCGCGCTGCCCACGGCTGCGGCATGCGCCGCAGAACCAGAGCCAGCAGCATCGCGAGCGCGCTGGCCGTCTCGATCAGCCCCTCCACCGGTGTGACGGGCCCGTTCCACGGCCCGCCCGGCATGCGCGGCTTCGGCGCCACCAGGCTCGTCACGCAGTTTGTCTGCAGCGTGCACGTCACGGTGAACGGTTGGCTCGGCGTCGTGGTCACGTTAATCATCGTCGGATTCGCCGTGGCAATCGTTGCCGGAATCCCCGAGACGCATGAGATCGAAATCGGCCCGATGAATCCCGGATTGGGTTGCAGCACCAGCGTGAACGTCACCGTATCGCCAGCAAGGATCGATACGTTCGTTCCGATGCCGCCATTCCCCGGCGTCATCGCCGTGAATACGAACCCGGCCGCCGTGGATGCGCCCAGGCCCGTCATCGGTAGCGACACGGGACTGCCCGTCAGGTTGCTGCCTGCGAACACGAGCGCCGCGTTGAGCGTCCCCGCCACGGACGGCGTGAAGATGATGTTCACCACACAGCTGGTGCCTGCCGCGACCGTCCCACCCGTCATCGGACACGTCGTGCCTGCGGCAAACGCGTAGTCGTTCGGCCCTGTTCCCGTGCCCGGAACAATCGTCACCGACGATAGCTGCAGCGTCCCGGTGCCCGCACCCACCTGAAGCGTTATCGACATCGGTGCGCTGGGAGTCATCGGTACCACCGGCCCGAAGTTCAGCCCGCCCGCGGGTGTGAACGTCACTACGGGAAGCGTTCCCGTGCCCGTCAATGCCACCATTTGTGCTGGCGGCGAAGCATCGTCGGCGAAATTCAATGTGGCCGTTTCCCCTGCCGCCGTCGCCGGTGTGAACACCAGGGTAACCGTGCATGTGCCCCCGTTCGCCGCCACTGCGGCGGCCACGGCGCACGTGCTGCCGCTGATGGCGAAGTCTCCGGCGTTCGCGCCGGTGACCGCGGGTGCGCTGGTGAAGTTCAGCGACGCGGTCCCCGTGTTCGTCAGCGTCACCACCATCGGCGCGCTCGGCGTGCCCTTCGGTACCACCCCGAAGGCGACGGTGGCCGGCAGGCTGACCACCGGAATCGGGGCCGCCGAACCTGTGCCCGAAATCGGCACGGTCTGCGTCGCTGGTGTCGCGTTGTCCGCGAACGTCAGCGTGGCGTTTTCCAGCACGTTGGAGACGGACGGCGTGAATGTCAGCGTCACCGTGCAGGTGCCCAGTGCCGCCACCGGCGTTGCCACCGCGCACGTCGTTGTCGTGATCGCAAAGTCCGCGGCGTTCGCGCCCGAAAGCGCCGGCGCCGCCGTGAACATCAGCGGCGATGTGCCTGTGTTCGTCAGCGTCACCGTCATCGGCGCGCTTGTCGTTCCCTGTGAGACCGTCCCGAAGCTCACCGGCGTCGGCGCGAGCATCACCGCTGGTCCGTTGCCGCCCGTCCCCTGCAGCGTCACGATCTGCGGCGAGTTCGACGCCGAGTCCGCGATCATCAGAGTAGCCGAGCGCGGCCCGTTCGCCGTCGGCGTAAAGGTGAACGAAATGGGGCAGGCCACATCGGGGTTGTAGATGGCCCCCGGAAGTGGCCCGCTGCAGCCTATCGTCGCCGGCCCGTTCGACACGAACGTGAACTGGAAGTCCGCCGGATTCGCGCCGCCCAACGCAACATTAGTGATCGTCAGTTGTCGGTTCCCCGTGTTGCTGAACGTTACCAGTTGCGGCGGGCTCATCGTTCCCACCGGCTCATTCGGGAAGAGCAGCGACGTCGGCGTCACGGCTGCCGTTGTGGCTGTGACTCCTGTGCCGCTCAGGCTGACCGTCTGGGGAACGCCGGTCACGCCCGTCGTTGCGCTGTTGAACGTGAGCGTGGCCGACCGCGCGCCCAGCCCGCCGGGAGTGAACGTCACAGTCACCAGGCAGAATCCGCCCACAGGAATCGTGGCGCCGCAAAAGTCCGCTTCCGCGAAATCCGCCGCATTCGCGCCCGTCACCGGCGCCGTGAACACCAGGTCGGTGTTCCCGATGTTCTGCAGGAAGATGTCCTGGCCGGCGCTCGTCGTGCCCACGGCCTGCCGCGGGAAGGGAAGCAGGTTCGTGCTGATCGGCGCCAGCGTCGCGAACGGGTTCAGCCCCGTGCCGAAGATCGAGACGAAGCCGTTCACCGGATCGTTGCTCATGATGCGGATGAACCCAAACGACTCGACTGCCGTCGTCGGCGTGAACGTCACGCTCACCATGCAGTTCCCGCTGGGTGCGAGCGTCACGCCGCAGGTGTTCGCGCTGATCGCGAATGGCGCGCCCGGTCCCGTGAAGCTGATCCCGGTCAGCGCCGTCGTGCTGCTCGTGTTCGTGATGGTGATGCTTTGCGCAGCGCTCGTGGTTCTGACCACCGTGTTCGGGAACGTGAGGAGCGTCGTCGAAACCATCAGCTGGTTCGGTATGCCCGTGCCGGAAACGCCCACACTCGCCGGGCTGCCCGTGAAATTTCCGGTGAAGTCGATCGTTCCGTTCCGCAGGCCCGCCGCCGTCGGTTGAAAGATCACATTGACTGTGCAGTTCGCGCCGGCCGTCAGCGTGCCCGTGCAGGTCCCGCCGAAAAAGGGATCGAAGTCGCCTGCGTCGGTTCCTCCGCGTTCGGAGAAGAAGTTCACCGTCACCGTTCCCGTGTTCGTCACCGTAATCGATTGCCCGCCGCTTTGCGTCCCCACCTCCGTTGGTCCGAACGCCGGCAGCGACGGCATTGGCGTTATGTTCAGCGTTCCCGTCTGCGGCGGCGGGCCGGCCGAGCCTCCCGTGGCCGTCAGGGAGACGGTCTGTGGCGAGCTCGCATCGCTGTCGTTGATCTGCAGCGTGGCCGTGCGCGTTCCCGTCCCTCCCGGCGTCGCCGTGATCGCCACCGTGCAGACCACGTGCGGCAGCAGCGTCGGCCCGCACGAATCCATCTCGGTGAAATCCGCCGGGTTCGCGCCCGCGAACGTGAATCCCGTGAAGTTCAGGGTGCCCGTGCCGTTCGCGATGGTGAGGATCTGCGGCGGAGTCGTCGAGCCCACATTGGCCGGCCCCAGGTTCAGCGTGGCAGGAAATACCTGCGGGCCCGCCGGTGTTGCCGGTGAAATCTTGGCCACGAAGCCGTTCGATTGCGGCGAAAGCAGGGCAGCCTGAAACGGGTTCACCGTCGGAAAATCCGCCGTCTGGCTGAGTCCAGCGATGTAGATGTTGCCGCCGGAATCGACCGCGATGCCGTTCCCCGAATCCTGGTAGCCCTCGTTCGGGTTCAAGTCCTGCGCCCCGCCGAAGAACGTCGAGAACAGGTAGTCCGAACCGTCGGATTTGAATTCCACAATGAATGCGGTGCCTGTATCTGAAAATCCGTCACCGAAGATGCCTGCCTGCGTCGTCGCCTGTACTGGATTCAGCGTGGGGAAGAACAGCGCGCTCGTCTGTCCGGTCACGTAGATGTTGTTCGCGCCGTCCAGCGCCACCCCGCTGCCTTGCGTGGATCCTGACTCGTCTCCAAAGAGCGTGCAGAAGACCAGGGACCCGCCCCCCGGCGCCAGCTTGGCCACGAACAAGTCGCTCCGGTCGTCATGCCCTTGCAGCGACCCAAGCGTGGGGAAGTCCGGTGAGCCGGATGAGCCCACCACAATTGTGTTGCCGCCCGAATCCACCGTGATGGCCGAGCCCAAATCGTCGAACATCCCTCCCAAGTAGGTCGAGTAGACCAGCGCCGTTCCCGAGAAATTCAATTCCGTGATGAAGGCGTTCTCCGCTCCGTCGGCGCCGATATTCGCTTGAATTGGATTCTGCGTGGGGAACCTCGCCGAACTGGTCGACCCCGTCACGTAGACGTTCGGCAGCCCGCTCGTCGGATCCAGCGCCAGCGCCACCGCGGTGGCCTGGTCGAAATCCTCTCCGCCCAGGTATGTGGACCACGTCAGCGTTCCCGTGGAACTGAACTTCGATACGAAAGCGTTCTCCGATCCCGTCAGCATCTGCTGGAACGTCCCCGTGGTCACCGGAAATGTTGTCGACGACGTCTGGCCCACCACGAAGGCGTTGCCTCCGGAATCCACGGCGATGCCCTGGCCGAAATCGAAGCTATTGCCGCCTAGGTAGAGCGAGAAAACAAGCGCGTTGCCGCTCGCCGAAAGCTTCGTCACAAATGCGTTGTAGGTTCCGTTCAGTCCCGGCCCCGTCGTCTTCGGGAAGTCCGGCGATGACGTGTTGCCGGTGATGTACGCTTCCCCCGCGCCGTCAATCGCGATCGCGCGCGCCTGGTCGAACCCGCTGCCCCCGATGAAAGTCGAGTAAATCAGCGAAGTCCCGCTCGGCGCGAATTTCGTGATGAACGCGTTCGTCGCGCCCGGACCTCCCGGCGCGCCCTGCTCCGGGTTCTGCAATGGAAAGTCCGGCGACTGTGCCTGGCCGGTGACGTACGCCCCCGTCGCATCCACTGCGATCCCGAACGCCACGTCTCCCTGATTGCCGCTGCCGCCCAGGTAGGTCGAATACACGATCGTCGGGTCGATCACCAGCGGCAGGCGATGGTCGTACTCGCTCACCTTCAATCCCACCTGCGTCGCTCCCAACAGTTCGTATCCCCCTGCCACGTCCCGGCGCTCGCCGTGTACCTCCTGGTAGACGGTGGGTTTCGCCAGCCTCACCTCTCCCTCGGCGGTGGAAAGCACCAGGTCGCCCGCCGGGTTCACCGAAACGCTCCGCGCCCCGCTGATAGCCAGGCGGATCTTCCCAGGGTCGCGTCCGGGGGCAACGATGAAGTCCGACTCCACTCGCCCTTCGTTTCCGTAGTAGGCCGCGTCAATTCCCGGATACAGGTTATGTACGGTCACTCGCCCGAAGTTCGGGACCTCAGTGCGCCACTTCGCCGGGTCGCTGCCGATAAAGTAGTTGCTCACCGCCGCCAGGCGGTCGGTGCCCGCGATCTTCGGCGTCGCGCTCGCGCCTTCCATCCGGAAGCGCAGAACCGTCTCGCTCGCGCCCGTCTGCGATGCCAGGCGATCGGGCGCGTGCCCCTTCCTCTTGGTCGTCCGGCGCGTCGCAACCGGCGCCTTGTTGTCCGTGACGTTCGCGCGCCGCAGCGCCAGTACCGTCTCCTGCGGCGTAACAAAAAACAGGTAGCCCCTTCCGCGCGCCAGGTACTTCACTTGCGCGTCGGTCTGCCCCTGGTTTTCTTCAAACTGCAGCGGCAGCTTGCCATACACCTCTGCCGCGGGCGGCTGGCCGTGCGCAGATGCGGCTGTGACCGCCCCTATCCCGCCTCGAGCCGCGGCGACTGAGCCCGCCGGAGCCGCTTCGGCGCGAGCGCCGTCGGCGGCCGGTGCATTCCTTCTTGTGTGTGTTTGGCCGGAGGGCTTCAGAACGCTGGCAACCGAGAGAGTCAGGATCGCCAGCAGGGACAACCGCAGGAAGTTCTTCATCGTGCCACCCTTGAACAGTGTTCATCCCGCCGGGCGCAAGGATCCGCGAATTTTCTCTTGCAAGCTCAGGAATGTCCAGAAGTTAAGTCGTTTGGCATCGGGCAGATGGCGCCCCAGTAGTGCCTGCGCTTGCCCGGTGGCCTAGCCCTTCCTGGCTGTGCGCTTCCTGCCAAGGTCGTGGCGAGGCATCGTACCCTATTCGGTCCTTCAAAGGTCGCGGTTCTCTTCGCAGGTGGATGCGCCCGAAGCCCGTTCACCCTCCACCTATCCCCGTTCCATGTTTTTTCCTTTGCCGGTAGCTAACCCTCCAGTACACTGGCCCGGTGATGCCGCCTCTGCGCATCCGCCCAATGCCGGCCCTCCAGGAGTCCGCCTCATGCCAGCGCCCCGCGACTGTCGCCAGCCTGTTTCTTCAATAAGCCACAACCATTCAGCAGCAGTTGCCGCTCTCCCGCCCGTCGACAGCCCATCTTCCAACTCACGTCCAATCAATGGTTTGTGCAAGCCCTATCCACCCAAGTCCCCTGATTTCAATCGTTTGTGCAAATTAGGTG
>Ga0335080_10000506_pt1 | contig 35779 bp, 37 predicted proteins | sample Lox_Sample_34_FD_206720 | JGI IMG/M metagenome (GOLD analysis project Ga0335080, IMG submission 206720) | Soil microbial communities from Loxahatchee National Wildlife Refuge, Florida, United States - Lox_Sample_3.4 | ecosystem: Environmental > Terrestrial > Soil > Wetlands | place: USA... | reverse complement strand
CCTCACCTCTCAGGCGGCCCTCTCGCTGGAGAACGACCGTCTCTACCGTGAGCTGGCAGAAGGCGAGGCCAAGGTCCGGCGCCTGATCGACGCCAATGTTGTTGGAATCCTCATCTGGGATATTGACGGGCGCATTCTCGAGGCCAATGACGAGTTTCTCCGCATCGTTGGATGCACTCGCGAGGACGTCATCGCGGGCCGCCTACGTCAGACGGACCTGGCTCCCTCAGACTGGCGTGGCCGCGACCCCCACGGGTCACCTGGGCTCCGACGACCGATCGAGCAGGTGTACTTCCGGAAGGACGGCAGCGCCGTGTCCGTGCTCGTCCGCGCGACGCCCTTCGACGCAAACGAGAGCCAGGGCATCAGTTACGTGCTCGATCTGACCGAGCGCAGGCAGGCCGAACAAGCGCTGCGCGAGAGCGAGGAGCAATGGAAGGCAGTCTTCGAGAACAACCCGGCCATGTTGTTCATGGTGGATCCGAGCGGCACGATCCTGTCCGTGAATCCCTTTGGCGCCCAGCAGCTCGGATACACGACCGAGGAGCTGATTGGCCGTCACGTGGAGCTCCTGTTTCATGAGGCCGACCGAGGGCGCGCCCTGGAGAACAAGGCGACTTGCCTGGCTCGTCCCGGGAAGACCCTAAGCTGGGAGCTGCGCAAATTGCGCAAGAATGGGGAGGCGCTCTGGGTTCGCGAGACGGCCAGAGCGATGCTGCTCAAGAACCAACCCGTCGTCCTGGTCGTGTCCGAGGACATCACCGAGGGCAAGCGCGCCGCAGAGGCGTTGCGTGAGATGCAGACGCAACTGGCGCACGCGAACCGCGTCGCAACGATGGGCCAGCTGACCGCGTCGATCGCGCATGAAGTGAGCCAGCCCGTCACCGCGACGGTCTCCAACGCTCAGGCGGCGCTGCGATGGCTTGGTGGCCGACCGCCGGATCTGGAGGAGGTGCGCCAGGCCCTTGATCGAATCGTCAAGGACGGCAAACGAGCGGGCGCTGTCATCAGCCGGATTCGTGCCCTGAGCAAGAGAGCGCCGGCGCAGAGGGACTGGTTCGACAGCAATGATGCGATCCGCGAGGTGGTCGAGCTGACCCGTGCTGAAGCAACGAAGAACGGAGTCTCGTTGCAGGCGGCGCTCGCGGAGGCGTTGCCGCTCATTCCCGGGGACCGGGTCCAGGTTCAACAGGTGATGTTGAACCTGATCATCAATGCTATCGAGGCGACGAGCAGCGTCAGCGGGGAGCGAGAGGTGCTGGTCAGCACCCGGAAGGCGGAGCCGGGTGGCTTGCTCGTCGCGGTGCGCGATTCGGGTCCTGGACTGCCGCCGGCGACTCTCGAGCATCTCTTCGAGGCCTTCTACACCACCAAGCCTGGCGGCCTGGGGATGGGTCTATCGATCTGCCATTCGATCATCGACGCTCACGGCGGGCGATTGTGGGCGATCGCGAATGTACCTCGGGGTGCCATCTTTCAATTCACGTTGCCGGACGTCGACCGCCTGGCCTAGGCGACGACAAATCAGCGCGTTCGACGGGGCACCTCGGCGCGCTGGCACGCCACGTGCCGGACGTGGCCTCTCGGATCGAGAACGCCGCCCGACGAAGGGAGGAACCCGGTCATGGAGCCCGCCAACCGTGACGAGATTCTGGAGCATCTGCTGAGGCTGGATGGACTCGGTCGTCGAGAGCACTCGAGCCCAGTTGCGCTCGAGTCCCCCGCATCGAACCCGAGGCACTGCCTGAGCGATGGCCGAGACGGAGCGCGACCGCTACTCTTCGAAGTGGGCCCTCGCCCTCATCGGCGCGGCGCTCTTCCTCGTGGTGCTGGTGGGGATGATCCGGGACCTCAGCGAGAGGTGGGGTCGGCAAGAGGAGCGGAGGCTCGATGGACGGTAGTCCTCTTCATCGTTTGGCCACCCTGCTCGACCGGGCGCTCCGACGTCGCCACCTGCGGGCAAGATTCACCTTGATCGACGGCGCCCGGTCCGGATTCCCTCCAGATCGAACCAGGTGTCACGGCAGATCCCCGGAACGAGCGCCTCGCTGTCCGTGATGTCCGGCGGCGGAGGAAGGTAGCCGTGTCAGCTCCGCGAGGGAGGACCCATGGGTTCGTTCCTTCGAAGCTTGGTGCCCGAACATGCCGATGGGCCGGCGGCCTCCTGCGTCAGCCGCCGGCCCATCGGTCGCTGGCCATCACCAGCGACTGCCCAGCCTTCTCATCGCCTCCGAGGCGATCCTACGGCCCAGCCCAGGGCGGCTCGCTCGGTGGGACGTACTCGTACGGGTAGAGATAGCTTCTTGGGTCGTAGTCATCGAACCATGAATCGTCATGCAGACTGCTCCGGGCGCGCCGAAAGACAGTCCCGCCAAGATCACCCATCCGCGTATCGATCGGATACACCGACTCCTCGCTCACGTCGGCGATCACGGCAGATTGGCCGGCACGGAGCACGTAGGCCGTCTCGATGCCCGCTTGATCGCGAGTGTCCAGGCGAGCAATGTCCGTACCAGCGCCCAGCGCACCTCCGGTTGCCGCGCCAATGGCCGCTCCCTTGGCTGCCCCCACTGCAGCACCCGCGGGTCCCGCCAACGCACCCAGCAGGGCGCCAAGGCCCACACCGACGGCGGTCGCCAATGCGGGATGCGTCTCTTTGGTATCGACTTGATAGTCGCCCCAGTCATTGCGGTGGACGACCGCCGTTCCATGCACGGTGACCTGGGATTCACTGTCGAGCTGCCAGAGCGCGTGCAGCCCTTCGTAGGCCCTACTCATGTCGTCAAACACTACTGCGATATAATTACGCACGTCATTCTCCTATTTGCTGGTCTTCTGCTGGTGGGTTGAACGCTGTTCCGCGAGAGCCTCGCTGAGATGTTCGACCGAGGCTCGAGCGTCAGCGAGAGTCTTTCTGACCGAGCTCTGAAATGCCTGGCCGGAGTTCCTTGCGCTCTCGTTCGCGTGCTTCTGGGCCGCTTCCAGAGTCATCATTGCCTCTTTCAGGTACTTCTTGGTGGCCTCCTCATGTGCGGCCATCGAAGTCTTGATTGATTCCATGATCGCGCTGGCCTTCTTCGGAACGGCTTCGAGGTCGCCCTTGATCGCTCCGCCGCGCTTCGCTGCGGCGTCGCTGACCGCCCCGTGCAGCTCCTGCGCAGCTGCTCGAACCTTGTTGAGTGCGTCCTTCACCTTCGGGTCCGCCATGACTGGTGCCTTTCCTTCCTTTCGTTGAGGGAGGATCATCCCCTCGCGGTGTCAGATCCTTCGCCTTCAATCGGTGCACCGGCCATGCCAGCACCATTCGCAGCCCAGGCTGCGCCAAGCGGAGGCCGAGGCGGCGGCGGTGCCGCACGCGTGAGACATCCACAGCGCGTGCATCGACCCAGGAGTTGCCTGGCTTGTCGGCAGTCCAACACTGCTCCGTGGATCTGGTCGGCAAATCCGACAGCTCGCTATCGGGATTCGGCGCTGCGGCACTAGGACGACACCCGCGGCACCGCCCAGGGCGGCGAGCGGCTGCGGGACTGGCTCGCGACTTGCTCGGTGTCGGAGGGGAGCCTGGGCATCACCGGGACCGGCGGCCCTCCTCGAGAACGGAGGAGGAGGAGACGATGACCTGGACGTACGTGATGGACGAGACTGCCTTGCCGGAAGGCGGCATGGCCCCGGCGTATCCGCTCGGGGTGAACGTCGTGGTCGCCCGCGTGCGCGGAGCGATCTACGCCGTCTCTGGCAAATGTGCCCACATGGCCTGTCCGCTGTTCACTGGCGCGCTCGAGGCTTCGATCCTCACCTGTCCCTGCCATGACTGGCGCTTCGACATCCAGAGCGGGCGATTCCTCGATGCACCCGAGCTCGCTCTTGCCGTGTATCCGGTGAAGACCGAAGCCGGCAAAGTGTTCGTCAGCCTCGGCTGACCGGGAGAGACGATGAAGAAGGTCTCGATGTACACACTGTCCACCTGTCCCTGGTGCCGCAAGGCGAAGGAATACTTCACCCAGCGCCGCATCCCGTTCGATGACGTCGATTACGACCTCGCGGACGAGGCGACGCAGGAGCGGATCATGCGCGAGCTCGATGCCGAGGGGGCCAGCGGCTTTCCGTTCGTGCGGATCGGCGATCAGGTCGTCGTGGGCTATCAGCCCGAGCGGTACGCGAAGCTCCTGGGAAGCCAGCGGGCATCTCCATGACCACCGAATCCAGGAAGAAGGCGCTGCGCCGCTTCTTCCAGCGGGTCGTCGAGCCGCTGGGGTTCAAGTTCACCCCGGACGCCGAGCTGGCGGACTTCCTCCTCGAGCAAGAGGTGAAGCTCGAGGTCAAGCACGGCGTTCCCTTCTGTCCCTGCCAGCCCATTCGGCACGACCGGGCTCGCGACATGCAGATCGTCTGCCCCTGCATCCCGTTCCACCGCAAGCATTTCGACGCGATGAAGCGCTGCTGGTGCGGGTTGTTCGTGCACCAGGATGTCGCCGATCCCGCCAGCCTGCCGCAGCTGTCAGCCAAGGACCTGGGCCTTGAGTGACTTCGTCAAGGCGGTGAGGACAGCCGAGGTCGCCCCGGGAGGGATGAAGACCGTCGAGCTGAACGGGCACCAGTTCGTCATCTGCAATTGCGACGGCACCTTCTACGCCATCGATCGGCGCTGCGGGCACATGAACGCGCCTCTGGAGATGGGGACGCTCGACGGCACCATCGTCACCTGTGGCATGCATTGCGCGCAGTTCGACGTGACCACCGGCGAGGTGCTCTCCGGTCCCGTGCCCGGCTATCTCGGCAACGAGGTTCCTTCGGCGAGGGTCGCCGCGCTCCTGATGAACGTCGCCAGGTTCATGCAGCACGTCCGCACCGAGCCCATCGGCTGCTACCCGGCGAAGGTCGAGGCCGACTGGGTGTGGATCGCCGTCTAGGGGTCGGCGATGGCTGTTAGTTGCTCGGGGGCACAGGCCTGGGTGGAGGCGCTCCCGAACGAGTGGCCAGCGGAGAGGAGCACGTGTTGAAGGTCGCTCAGGTCGATGACCACTCCCACGTTGAAGCGAGTGTCCGTGGGACTGCCATCCTGCCCGGCCATGCCGTGGTAGATCTCGGCTCCGGCGGCTGCCCATTTCGCGAGCTGGTACTGGGCCTGCCATCCGACGAACCAGGAACCGTGCCCCCCGGGCCGGGATTGCCGATCCAGTACCCGACCCCGCCGTAGGTCGTCCAGCGGCCGAAACTCTTCTGAAGCCAGATCGGCAGCAGTACCTGGACGTGTCCGGTCCCGAGGCCGCGCGACGCGTTGCCGACGAGGACCTCGAGGAGGGGAAACGTTCCGATCTGTGGGCCCCAGTCGTCGTCTTGGACGAAGCGAAACTTGGCACCAAGCTCGATGTCGCCTGGGCCATACTGGAAGCCTCCGCTCTCGGGGCTCGTCCAGGCCATCGGCACAATCGCGTGTAATTGCAGGTCGGGAACCGCCCCGTAGTTCACCTCGACCTGCGGCAGGGTTCCGTCGGCGCCCTGCCCATTCGTCCGGAAGTACTGGAAGGCCAGATACACCTCCCAGTGATGGGGTTCGACGGGCTCCGGGTCGTCGGTCGTGACGGCGGACCTGCCAGGGCACCCGGAGAGAGAAAGAGGCCCAAGGCGAGAACCGCCGCGCGCCAACTGCGGACAACGCGACGCGTTGCCCCGGCGAAAGTCGCGAGAGCGCCCCAAGTCATCCCTGCACCGCTGGAATGCCGCGGCGCCACGCCGGCCCAAACCGCGGCATCAGCGAGACTCGCGGGCGAACGACGCGAACGCCTCGTCCACCGCCCGGGCGATGTTCACCTCCGGGCCCTCCAGGGCCTTCGAGCGGATTCGGACGAGCAGAGCTGCCAGTCGCCGGGCCCACGACGCCTGGCGGACCTGTTTCCACTCTTCGAAGGGTATGGTCATCGATAGGCGTCAGAGCAGCGTCCATGCCAACCCGCAAATCGGCCGAGGGGAGTTTCGGCGGGCCGATCGTCGGGGTTGCCCGACGCTTCTCTCAGCCCTGTTGGATTCGTGGACACCGCAGAGGGGCCACGGCGGGCCCCTTGAGGAGAGGCGACCGATGTGCTCCCTTCGGTCCTCGGCGCAGGAGCCCTGGAAGAGTTCCTCGTGTAGGGTGTTCCCGGTTTCGATCCGGGGAGGGCCGCGCATGGGGAACTCGGCGCCGGACTTGAGAGAACGGGTCATCCGCTACGGGGTCGCCGTGGCACTGGCCATGCTCGCGTTGGTGATCCGGGGGCTCCTCCCGATCGAGGAAGGCAGAGTCCCCTATCTGGTGGCCCTCTCGGCCATCATCGCCAGCGCTTGGTTCGGTGGACGAGGCCCGGGATTGCTCTCCACTGCCGTCTCCGCCGCGGGGATCGGCTACTTCTTCATCCCTCCGGTCCACTCGTTGGGCGTTGCCGAGGGACATCGGTTGGGGCACGTTCTCTTCCTCGTCACTGCCGTGGTCATGGTCGAGTTCACGGCGTCGAGACGGGTGGCGCAGCGAGCCCTCCAGGAGAGCGAAGAACGGTTCCGGCTGATGGCCGAGAACCTCGGCGAGGTGTTCTGGATCCACTCGCTCCGACCCGAGCAGGTTCTGTACGTCAGCCCGAGCTTCGAGCGCGTGTGGGGCCTCCCGCCGGGCGACCTGCTGGCCAATGCCCGGCTGTGGCTGGAGAACGTTCACCCGGAAGACCGCCCGCGGGTCGCGGAGACCTTCTCAAGCTGGATCGCCGAGAACGGCGCATTCGACGTGGAGTACCGGATCCGTCGCTCTGACGGAACGGAGCGCTGGATTCACGACCATGGCGTTCTGATCCGCGATGAGCGGGGCAAGGCGTACCGAGCCTGTGGGATCGCCGAGGACATCACCGAGCGCAAGCAGATGGGGGAGCGGCTGCGGACTAGCGAGGAGCTGTGGCGGGCCGCCTTCGAAAACAATCCGACCATGTACTTCATGATCGACGGTTCCGGTGCCGTCCGATCGGTGAACCGCTTCGGAGCCGAGCAGCTCGGATACACCGTGGACGAGCTGGTCGGTCGGTCGGTCCTGGATGTCTTCCATCCGGAGGATCGAGCGGCCGTCGCTCGAAACTGCGCCGCCCGCATCGAGCGGCTGGGCGAGACCGCTCGCTGGGAGCTCCGGAAGGTCCGCAAGGACGGTCGGGTGATCTGCGTTCGCGAATCCGCCCGCGCGGTCCGGGGCCCGACTGGCGAGCCGATGATTCTCATCGCCTGCGAGGACATCACCGACGCCAGGCAAGCGGCGGAGACCCTGGCCAAGGTCCAGGCGGAGCTGGCTCACGTGACGCGGGTGACGACGATGGGCGAGCTGGCGGCATCGATCGCGCACGAGATCAACCAGCCGCTGGCGGCCATCGTCGCCAATGCCAGCGCCCTGCTGCGCTGGCTTGCCCGTGATCCTCTTGAGATGGAGGAAGTCCGGCAGGCGGCCACGCGGATCGCCAGCGAGGGCGAACGCGCGGGGGCCATTGTGGGCCGTGTCCGGGCGCTGAGCCGGAGGGCACCTCCGTTGAGAGAGCCGCTGGGCATCAATGACGTCGTGGAGGAAGTCATCTCGCTGATTGGCCCCGAAGCGAAGAAGAGCGGCGTCTCGGTCGAGTCGGTGCTTGCTTCGGAGCTTCCGATGGTCCTCGGTGATCGGGTTCAGATGCAACAGGTATTGGTCAACCTGATCATCAACGCCATCGAGTCGATGAGCACGATCGCCGAGGGCCCCCGGACTCTGATGATCAGCTCGGTCGAGGACGAAGGGGACCGGGTCCAGATCGCAGTGGCGGACTCCGGAGCGGGCCTGGATCCCGGAGCGATGCAGCGGCTTTTCGAGCCGTTCTTCTCCACGAAGCCACGGGGCCTGGGAATGGGGTTGGCCATCAGCCGCTCCATCGTCGAGTCCCACGGGGGCCGGATCTCCGTCGCGCCCAACGCGCCCAGGGGAACGGTGTTCCAGTTCACCCTGCCTGCGGCGCCGAAGGTGGCGGAGGTCGACCCGCGACATTCCAGGTAGACCGGCAGGCCTGACCTTCGGACATCACCGGGTGAGGTTCGACCCGCGCGGAGGTCAGAAGCGCCCAGCGAGTGTCAGGCCGGCGGCGCTTCGACTGCGACGAAGCAGCCAGGAGTGGGCTCTGCCGGTGCTTGGTCAAGGCGGTGCATCCCCTGGAGGCCCTCGAGGAGCCGTTGGGTGGCCACCTGCTCCGCCGTGGCCGCGAGCTCCTCCCCGCTCAGGTCCGCCGAACCGTGCGTTCCCCGGGACTCCTCGAGCCTTCGAAGCAGCTCATGGCGCTCCTTGGTGGTGCACTCCGCCTCCAGTCGGACCAGCAGGGCCCCGGCCTCGAGGAGTGCTCCTCGCAGCACCGCCATCCAGAGGCGGCACTTGACCTCCGCGAAGAGCAGGCGGGCCTCGACCCGGTGCTGTCGGAATCGCGCCCGGGCCCGCAGCTCTCCCGGGGTCGCTCGGCTGCCGGAAGCATGGACCGGCTGCGCCGACCTCGTCCTGTACAAACGGCGGAGGACCAACTGCTGGGCGAAGCGCTCGGCACACTCGTCAGTGAGCTCCTCGCTCTGTGGTAGATCGCCGAGGAACTCGAGCTCGAGCCGTGCCACCAGCTGGGCGCAGGCGGCAGGATGCTCGCAGGCCGCGATCATGTCCCGGGAGGCGTCCTGGGCGAGCACTCGGAGCCCCTCCACGAAGTCCTTCCAGGCAACCTCGGTCCGCCGCTCGGTGACCCGTCGGACGCAGGCCCGGAGCTCGAGGAGTGCCTCGATGCAGAGCGAACTCCATCTCGTGGAAGGGAAGTGTGGTGTGCCGCGCATTCACGTGCCTCGCTGCGGACGCGAAGAGCACGTTTCGTGCCATTCCCGATGTCGCGTATCTCGGCGAGGCCCGGGGAATTTTGGCTCACCAATGCACGGCTCGCTGTTCGTTTCGTGGCGGTGCCGTCAGAAACCGAGCAGGCCTCCACCGTACCGTGCTGGGCGGCCTCGACCTGCTGTCGCTCTGCCATTCGGCCGACGGCCCCGTCCTATACGAAGGTATTATGGCGGAATGACGAGTCCCGCTGCAGAGTTGGGCTGGACCTAGAGTCCTCGGTGTTCCGGAGAACCTTGCTCGACGGCTCAACAGTGGCGGTGGTCGATGACGACGCCTCGGTTCGGGAAGCGCTCCGCGCGCTGCTGAGATCGGCCGGGTTTCGCGTGAAGCTCTTCGACTCGGCTGAGGAGTTCCTCCGTTCCGGTCAAGCGTCGGACGTCGCCTCTCTGGTGCTCGACGTCCGGATGTCTGGGATGAGCGGGTTGGATCTCCAAGAGCATCTCGCCGCCTCGGGCGCGGCGATTCCGATCGTCTTCATGACCGCTCACGCCGATGCCACTGCGCGTGCGAGGGCGCTTGCGGCCGGCGCAGTGGCGTTCCTGGAGAAGCCGTTCAGCGACGACGATCTCCTTGACGCCATCGACCGCGCGCTCGGCAGGCCGTGACCATTCTGGGCCCCGGGCTCGCTACTTCTTCTGGAGCAGCCGCAGGCTTTCTCCGATCCGGACCAGGTCTGCCAGCGACTCGGCGCGCATCTTGTGCATCACCCTGCCACGGTGAACCTTGACCGTGATCTCCTTGGTGCCGAGCTGCGCAGCGATCTGCTTGTTTGCCAGCCCCGTCACGACGAGCGACATCACCTGTCGCTCCCGGGAGGTGAGTGAGGCGTAGAGCGCATCCAGTTCGTCCTGGTGCGCACGGCGGTCGCGCCGGAGCCGGTCCAGCTCCAGCGCGGTGGAGATCGCCCCAAGGAGTTCCTCCTCTCCGAGTGGTTTGGTCAAGAACTCGATTGCACCCGCCTTCATTGCCCGGACAGAGGTGGGCACGTCGGCGTGCCCGGTGATGAAGATGATCGGAACGTCCCGATCGAGCTCCGCCATCCGCGACTGCAAGTCGAGCCCACTCAGACCTGGCAACCGGACGTCCAGCACCAGGCAACATGGAGTGTCGCTGGGCGGCGAGTCGAGGAACTCATCGGCGGAGCCGAAGGTTCGAACCACGTGTCCGGTGGACCGGATGAGGGACCCAAGGGCATCCCTCACACTCGGATCGTCATCCACGATGAACACCGTGCCTTTGACCCGGCCGGGCGAGTTCTCTGAGCTCACGTTCGTTGAGTGTGCAAGGACGAAGGAAGGCCTGCCATCAGCGGTCGTCTCCTGGCACGACGCGTCACCGGGTCCGGGGACGATCCCACCCTGCCGGGGAGCCCCGAGACCTCGAACGACGCCCGGCCGAGTCCTCCCGCGACGCTTGCGGCGCCCATCGGAATCGCTCCCCGTCCCACATCCATCGGGTCCTCCCGGACGGAGATTGGACCCGGAGGAAGCGCCGATGTTTCCGGCCGCCGCCTGAGAACCGAGTGATGCCACGGAGGCTCACTCCGAGCCCGGACTCCCGCGGAGGAGAGCGTACTTCCGCATCCGGTCGATGAGCGCGCCCCGGCTGAGCCCGAGACGCCGGGCCGCCTCGGACTGATTTCCACCCACCGCGGCGAGCGTTCGACTGATCACTCCCCGCTCGAGTGCCTCGACCTGCTCTCTCAGGGTGAGCCCCTCGGCGGACTTGCTTGGCGGAGACTCGACGTAGTGAGCGGCCCCCAACGAGGAGGTGCCGTCTCGTGTGAGGTGCGGCCCCTCCCCGAGCGCCACCATCCGGGCGACAGCGTTCTCCAGCTGCCGGACGTTGCCCGGCCACTCGGCGGAGACCATCTCCGCGAGGTCCTCCGCCGAGAGCTGGGCCTCGGGCCTGCCGAATCGCTCGCCGTAGATGCGGGCGAACTCGCGAGCGAGCGCCGGGATGTCCTCGCGCCGCTCCCGGAGCGGCGGGACGACGAGGTCCACCACCGCCAGCCGGAAGTAGAGGTCCTGGCGGAACCGCCCCTCACGGGCATCCGCTTCCAGATTTCGATTGGTGCAAGCGATGACCCGAACGTCGACCCGTTCCACCCTCCCTGCTCCTACCGGCTGGATCTCGCCCTCCTGAAGCGCCCGGAGCAGCACGGCCTGGAGGTGGAGGGGGAGCTCTCCGATCTCGTCGAGGACGAGCGTCCCGCCGTCCGCCTGGGCAAAGAAGCCAGCCCGGGTCTGGTGAGCCCCGGTGAACGCACCGCGGATGTGCCCGAAGAGCTCCGCCTCGGCGAGCTCGCCCGGCACCGCTGCACAGTTGAAGCGGATCAGCGGCCCGGCCGCCCTCCGGCTATGGGCATGAACGAGCGAGGTGATCAGCTCCTTGCCCGTCCCGGTCTCACCTCGCACGAGGACGGTGATGTCCTTGGGTCCGATCCGCTCGACTTGCTGGAGCAGCCGCCGCATCGGCGGCGACTCGCCGATGATCGACCGGCCCAGCAACTTCTCCACGGTGAGCCTTCTGTTCTCAAGCCGCAGCGAGCGCGCCTCCAGCGCCCGCTCGACCACCAGCGAGAGGTTCTCGATGTCGATCGGCTTGGTGACGTACTGGTATGCCCCGGCCTTCATCGCCCGGGCCTCGACCATCTCTGACCCGTGGGCGGTCAGCAGAATCGTCGGGAGCGTCTCATCGCGCTGTCGTACCAGCTGGGTCAGCTGCACCCCGTTCATCTGTGGCATCGCGTAGTCGGTCACCACGGCCTCGATATGGCCGTCGAGCAACGCGAGCGCCTCCTTCCCGGATTGGGCGACGACGGCCTCGTGCCCCGCCGACCTCAGCAAGGCGCTGAGCGCGGCGAGCATCGATGCGTCGTCGTCAACGACCAGCACCCGGGCCACGCTCAACCTCCGAGGAACTCTAATACCCTTGGCGGTGTCTCCAGTGCCACTACGCCCGCTTCCCGCGGAACACAAGCTTCCGGGGTTGCCCCTCACTAGGCGGCGAGTCGCCGATCTTCCTGCAGCGCCAGCCGGAGCGTCGCGCGACCGCGAGAGAGTCGCACCCTCTGAGTCAGATCGTTGATCTGCAGCACCCGGCAGGCCTCGGTGGAGCTCGCTCCTTCCAGGTCGCGCAGGACCACCACCGATCGCTGGCTCTCCGGAAGCGCCAGGAGCGCGCCGTCGAGCGTCCTGACCGCCTCCCGCTCGAGCAGGATCCACTCCGGGGTGAGCTCGTCCACCTCCGGACGGTCCAAGCGGTCCGCGCCGTAGGTTCCAGAGGTGAACGCAGGAGGGACGAGTGCCGAAAACGGAACCGATCGTCTCTCGCGGCTCCGTCGGCTCTTCGCCTTGTTGATTGCGATCCGGACGAGCCAGGTGAACAGGCTGGAACGACCGTCGAAGCGATCGACGCACCTGAATGCCGCGAGCCAGCAATCCTGGACGACATCCTGGGCGAGTGTCGCGTCCCGCAACACCAGGAACGCGTGGTGCAGCAGGGCAGAGTGGTACCGCCGGACCAGGGTGGTCCGTGCGCGCTGATCACCGACGCGCAACCGCTGGATGATCTCGACTTCTTCGCGATGAGATGCGCGCTGCCGAGCCACGATGTTCGCTCTCCGTCGAGGTTCGCGGAGTGCGACTGCAACACGCGCGCCGTTGACCTGGCGGCGAGAACACGAAAGGCCGGGTGTCCGCGACATGCCGCGACGGCCTCACTACAGATGGTTTCAACCATCGCCGCAGTTGACGTCGCCCATTGTTCCGACGCCCCTGTCGGGATCGTGCACACTGGGGTGAGCGGAGACGGGTCGCAGGAGACAGTCTGTCACCGTCGGGTCGGGTCTCCGCGTCCCTTGAGGGGTCCCTCCCCTGATCGGGGCCTGGCAGAGCCGTCGAATACCGATCAGGGCCGGGCCCACCAGGGAGCCGGCCACACGGTCGTCGGCTTCGCGAACCGGTTGGCACGCGCGGTGCTCTGCCCCGCGACGGGTCACGTCGGAAGGAGGACTGGAAATGAACCGCATGCTGGTCGTGGTCTTCGACAACGAGGGAAAGGCGTACGAGGGCAGGAAGGCACTCCGGCAACTGGATGCAGAGGGAAGCGTGTTCGTCTACGCCTCCGCGGTGGTGGCCAGAAGCGCCGAGGGGGAGGCGGCGGTGAGGCAGGAGGACGACGCCCCGCTCGGAACCCTCCTCGGCACGTCCCTGGGGACGTTGATCGGCCTGCTGGGCGGACCGCCCGGCGCGGCGATCGGCGCCCTCAGTGGAATGGCGGTGGGAATGATGGCGGACATCGACCAGGTCCGCATCGGTGGCGACTTCATCGACGACATCCGCAAGGCCCTCTCGCCTGGGAAAGCCGCGGTAGTGGCGGAGGTCGACGAGAACTGGACCACCCCGGTTGACACCCGGATGGAGACGCTCGGGGGCACCGTCTTCCGGCGGTCGGTCTCCGACGAGCGCGACATCGCGAACGACGAGGATGCCGCGGCGATCAAGGCGGACATCGCGCAGCTCAAGGCAGAGCATGCGGAGGCCAAGGCAGAGCGAAAGGCCAAGCTCCAGGCCCGCATCAACCAGCTCGACTCAAAGCTCCAGGCCAGGCTGCAGAAGGCGAAGGAACGGCGCGAGGCGGCGAAGCGCGCCGCGCAGGCCAAGGTGGAGCGGCTGAAGGCCAAGGCTGCCACTGCCCGGGCGAGGGCACCGTGAGCCCGTGGTCGGTTCTTTCAGTTCAACCTAGTCAAGCATCACTGAAAGGAAAGCCATGACTACAGTATCAAGAAATCAACCTACCATTCTCGACGATGTGAAACGCCGCTCCGGGTGGGCGGTGTTCATGGGCCTCCTCACCATCGCTCTCGGAATCGTACTGCTGATGTACCCGCTCGCCACCGCGACCGCGACGACGCTGTTCCTCGGCTGGACGCTGACGGTCGTCGGTTTGGCGGAGATTGTTCTCGCGTTCGCCTCTCAGACGCCTGGGCAATTCTTCCTGCGGCTACTCATCGCGGTGCTCTACGGCTTGACCGGAATCGTGCTCATCGTCAATCCGTTCACCGGAGCCGAGAGCCTGACCCTGTTCGTGGGGTCGATGCTGGTCGTGCGCGGGATTCTGGCGATGGTGGCTGCGTTCCGGGTCCGGCCGCTGGATGGCTGGGGCTGGCTGGTCGCCGATTCCATCGCCAACCTGGCCGCCGGCGGGCTGATCATCGCCAAGTGGCCGTCGAGCACCGCGTGGGCGGTGGGGACGCTGGTGGGCGCGTCGGTGCTGGTGACAGGGGTCTCCCGGACCGTCCTGGCCGCACGCATCCGGCGTGGAGCGGGCGAGGTGGCGCAGGTGGCGAAGGGCGCCGCGTGACCCCGGGGGGCCACAGGGCCACGGTGTCGTTGACCGTGGCTCTCGCCGCTACCGCGGCGATCGTCGGCGGGCTCCTACTGGCCGGCAGGGCAGCGGCGTCGGAGCAGCAGGAGTCGCCGGATGTGGAGGTTCAGCTCGGACAGGAAGTTTTCGACGAGCTGAAGGCCAAGGGGGAAATCGTCGCCACCTCGCCCCTGTATGACACGCTGAAGCCTCTCGAGGCGCAGATCATCCGGGCCGCCCAACCGCGCTACGAACATCCCTTTCGCTTCTACCTGGTCCACATGGCGCAGCCGAACGCTTTCTCCACCCCGGGAGGCAACGTCTACGTCGGGGATGCGCTGCTGTTCTTCGTCAAGAATCGCGAGGAGCTCGCCGGAACCCTGTGCCACGAGGTCGCGCACACCATTCATCACGACACGGTGACCCTGATGGAGAAGCGCGAGCAGCTGCTCCTCCGGAGCTTGGGGGCTGCGGTCCTGCTCGGTCCGACCCGGGCGCACCTTCTCGCCCTCGCGCTTCTGGGAAAGCTCAACTCCCTCGGCTACTCGCGAGACGTCGAAGAACGCGCGGACCTGACCGGATCGGACATCTGCGCCGCGGCCGGGCTGAACCCATGGGGGCTGGTCTGGCTTTTCAAGGACTTCCAGAACGCGCAGGTCGGACAGTCGCCGGAGCTGCTGTCGGACCACCCGAACAACGTCCACCGCATCCAGGGGCTGGAGGAGCATTTCAGGAAAGCCCCGGAGGTCTTCGGGAGGTTCAATTCCGATCCGCAGTCGGCGACGCAGATGAAGCTGCCGGCGGATACGGCCGAGACGTTCCTGCGCTGACGGCAGGTGCGGGAAGGCGCGTCCGCCTGTCGCTGGTGAGCAGCAGGCGATTGAGTGGAGGAGCGCATGGAGGTCGAGCGAGTCAATGGCGCGACGGCTTCCACCACGCACTCCTCGAACTGCGAGAGCTCCTCCGCTCCCTCCTGGCCGCCTTTTCCACCGGGAGGCGCTCTGATCGGGCCCGTTACACCCTCGCCGATCACCAGCCGCATCGCTACATCCAGGCGCTTCGGCCGCCGGACAAGGTCACGGAATTCGGGGATCGTTGCTGAAAGTCCTTCCTCGCCACGGACTCCGAGTGGGAGAGGCTTGCGTCACCGTCCCGGACGGGTGTGCAAGAAGCGCGCGCCGCGAGGAGGAGCGAGCGTGCATCCCGGACCCGTTGCTGGGCGTTTCCACGCTCGTGATCTGTTCCCAGCAGGGTGTCCAGAGCCGATCAGCGCGAGGCTGAGCCTAGCAGTCGGCGCGCCAGATCGGTGCCTATCGAAGGTTGGCACGGGCGGTGCTCCACGCGCGACGGAGTCACGTTCGCGAGGAGAACAAGACATGAACCGCATGCTGGTCGTGGTCTTCGACAACGAGGGGAAAGCGTACGAGGGCAGGAACGCGCTCCTGCAACTGAGCAGAGAGGGAAGCCTGTTCGTCTACGTGACCGCGGTGGTGGCCTGGAGTGCCGACGGGATGGGAGCGGTAAGACAGGAGGACGATGCCCCGCTCGGAACCCTCCTCGGCGCCTCCCTGGGGGCGTTGATCGGCCTGCTGGGCGGACCGCCGGGTGCGGCCATCGGAGCCATGAGCGGAATGGCGGTGGGGATGATCGGAGATATCGATCAAGCCCGCATCGGTGGGGATTTCATCGACGATGTCCGCAAGGGGCTCGCGCCGGGAAAGGCCGCGGTGGTGGCGGAGGTGAACGAGGACTGGACCACCCCGGTCGATACTCGGATGGAGGAGCTCGGGGGCACCGTCTTCCGGCGGTCGCTCTCCGACGTGCGCGACATCGCCAACGACGAGGACGCCGCGGCGATCAAGGCGGACATCGCGCAGCTCAAGGCGGAGCATGCGGAGGTCACGGCGGAGCGAAAGGCCAGGCTCGAGGACCGGATCAACCAGCTCGACTCCAAGCTCGAGGCCAGGCGGCAGAAGGCGAACGAACGGCGCGAGGCGGCGAAGCGAGCGGTCCAGGCCAAGGTGGACGCCCTCAAGGCCAAGGCGAGGTCCCTCCGCGAGAGGGCGACCTGAGATGCCCGCGTGACCTGGTGAGGTAACAAGGTCACGGCGTCGTTGACCGTGGCCTTCGCATTCCGGCCGACACCTCCGAGAGACGTTCCTGCGCTGACACCTGGGAGAACCCGATGACCGCCGACATCTTCACCGAGCCCAGCGATTTCGACGTGGACACGCTTCGGAACCTCGGCCCACTCGCGCCACTGGGGGGAGTCTGGGAGGGGGAGGGGAGCGACCGGCACCCGGTGGTGGCGGGGTCGAGCACCCAAACCTACCGGGAGCGAATGGTGTTCCAGCCCATCGACCCCCAGACCAATGGTCCCCAGCTGCTGTACGGGCTGCGCTACCACATCCACATCACCCGAGCAGGCGAGCGGTTGACCTTCCATGACCAGGTTGGCTACTGGCTGTGGGAGCCGGCGACGGGAGCCATCCTCCAGACGGTCGCGATCCCGCGCGGCCAGGTGGCCCTGGCGAGAGGAACCGCCGAGCGCGACGCACGAACCTTCACCGTGAAGGCAACCTTGGGTTCGACGAACGCCGGCATCGTCTCCTCGACGTTCCTGACCGAGAACTTCCTGACCCTCGAGTATGCACTGACGATTGTCGTGAACAGCGACTCGTTCGGCTACGAGCAGGACACGCTGCTCCGGATCGCCGGCCGCGGAGAGCCGTTCCACCATGTCGACCGGAACACGCTGCGGCGAGTGGCGTTCGCGACCCCGAACCCTGCTGCGACCCCACCGGAGCGTTGACCTCGTCCGGTAACGTCGCGGTCGCGTGACTCGGTCATGCAGTGCGGGCAGTGCGTCCAGCTCGAGCTGATGACGCTGCCGGCGCGGTCGCGGGCGCGCCGACGAGTGCGGTCGAAGGAGCGCGTGTTCCGGGAAGGCCAGGAGCTCGTACGAAGCAGAGCGTGTGGACCGTGAAGGGAGATCTCGTGGACGGTGAAGCCGGCGAACCGGATGGACCCTCGGATCGCTTTCCCGCACCGAGGGTCATCATCGAGGTACCGCGAAGGGCGAGGGGCAGACGGCCGGAAGCGGTCCCGACATGCCCCTCGCACCCGCGAGCCTCCACGTCCCGCGCTTAGCTCCGATTGCTGTCCTTCGCGTACTTGAACTCGGGCAAGGCCTTCAGCGCATCCTTGGTTGCGCCCGGCACGACCACGTGGGGCTTGACCGCGGCGATCTGACTGACCGGGATGGCGACCCGGTGCGCGCCGATGCCCAGGAAACCTCCGACGTCGATGATCGCGAAGGTGACCCTCCCGTCGGGCTTGACGATGAAGTCCTCCGTCTTTCCGATCTTCTCGCCCTTGTCGTTCCAGACCTGGGAGTGAAGCAGCTTGGAGATGCGGTAACCGAACGCCAGCGCTTCGCTCTCGGTGACCGTGACACCCAGGACGACCCCACCGACGAGCGGCCCCGGATTCGCGGGCGCCGGGGCGCTCTGCTGGGACTGCGGGGTCGACTCTTGGGCGGCCGCGACCCCGGTGAACGCCGACAGGAGGAGGACGACTGGCACTGCGCGACTCGTTGTCATGACGGAAACCTCGTTTTCAAGAGTGGACTGCGTGGTCCCCGGTCCTTGTCCGGGCTCCGCGCTGATGGGAGCAAGTCGCGAGCCAGTCTCGAGCCGAGGCTGGCCGAGCAGTCTGCGGCACCCATGCAGGGATGCTGTCGAGATCCCGACGCGGTTGCGTGCTTGTTCGACAGGGGTCACGCAGGGTCGGCCGCTCGTCAGGGCTGCCGGTGGTAGATGAGGGTTGCCTCGACCGGCGCGGCGAGCTTGCTGCTCCGCATCACCCGGTGGACGAGGAGCGTTCTTCCGTCCGCTGTCGCGGTAAACACCGTCTCTCCGGACCCATCCGAGTTGCCCCCCGCCTCCACTAGGGACCGACCGTGGACACGGAAGGTGGTCTGGGTGTGGTCCCCGAACCGGTCGGTCATGGCAACGGGTGGCCCTCCAATCTCACCCCGTTCCTCGACCTCGTCCGGGGAGGTGATGCGAACCACCGCTCCTTCGAAGGCCAACACGTAGCGCGGGCGGGGGCGGGCGCGCGGCCTCAGGGCATCGGAGGCGATCTTTCGGGAAAGGGGCGGTAGGTTCGCCACCGCGCGATCCACCGCCGCATCGACCTTCGCCTGCTCCGCGTCGCCGCCGGCATACACCCAGGTCCCCGCTAGGGCCTCGCGAAGCTCGGGCGTGAGTGGGGGGGCGGACAGTTCATCCGACACCTCTGCCGAAGCTGAAAGGCTGAGCAAGAGCGGAAAGACCAGCGGATGCCAAACGGCTCGAAGTCTCGAAGACATCACTCCCTCACACCGCGCTCTTGCCTGCCAGACACCGAGCAGCGTTCGTCGTTACAGCCTGCTGCCCTGGGTTGCTGGCAGGGCGCGTCAGTCGTCCGCCAGCCGGAGCGCCAGCTCGTCCATCCTGGTACGCCAGAGCGCCGCGTCGGCATCGGCGTCCTGCACTGCGGCATCCGGCTCGTCGTAGACGTCTCGCGAATCGAAGTTCGCCTCGGGAGTGCCCGCGAGGTGCTCGACCGCATCCCGCGCCTTCTTCCGGAGCCGGCGCAGGTCATGTGCCCATCGCTCGACCAGCGCGTGGGCCTCGGCCGGAAGAGACTCCGCGGGTTTCCCCACGCTCGCGGCGACGAGCTCGGAGGCGGCCAGGGCCGCGTGGACGGTCTCCGGGGCGAGCGGATGCTCTTCCGGGCTCCCTGCCACGGCGTCGAGGGCACGCTCGAGTTCGCCCGGATCCGCTTTCCGCTGCGACAGCCATCGTCTACCGAGCATGCCGGACCTCCCCCTCGAGCAATCGTGACCGCGGCCGCCCGCAGGTCTCCTCGTCATCGGACCGAGCGTACTCCGGACCGAAGGAACCACCTCGGGCCGCTTAGGCTCCAGTTTATCTCGACGTCAAAGGGAGGAAACCAGTCGGAGGCGGACCGGCGTGGCTCAGTGATCGAGCGGGTCAAGAAGTATGGACCGTTCGACGAGTGAGCATCAGCACCTCTGGCGAGTTAGGCGTCTCGCCGTCGGACCGGTTCACGTCGTTCCCCGCGCCATCTGCCGGACCTGCCCGGTACCTTGACGGATGCGCGCGGCGAAGATGGTGCGGGCGATTCCCGTCACCAGCACCGAGGCTCCAACGAGCGTCCCCACCGCCCAGGACGTGCTCGAGGGCCATTGGGCGACGATGAGCCCACCGGCGACCAGTGTCGCGATGGAATCGGCCACGAACCAGCCCCAACCGTCCATCGGCTTCACGCGGAAGGCTGCCACCATCACCAGGATGCCTCTGAGGAGCAACAGGACTCCCACGACCAGCGTCAGGCTCTCTATCCCGGCGAACGGATTGACGATGATCAAGACCCCGGTGAAGCCGTAGAGGGCCCCCACGAGCAGCCGCAAGAAGAACGTACCGGCCGACTGCGAGTAGAGGGCGAGTGCCATCTCCGCTGCCCCGGCGAGGGCTAGCATCCATCCGAGGAAGAGGGTGGTCGCGGTGGCGGTCGCGAACGGGTAGACCATCAGAACGATTCCCAGCGCCGCGGTGAGCACCCCCATGAACACTGCCCAGCCCGAGCGGCGCCTCACCTCGTCCAGAATCGGGGTGTGGGTCTGCGTCGGGGTTCCTGTCGTCGTCGTCATGACTTTCCTTTCGTCGTTGGTAGTTGGAATCACGTCTTCGCTTGAGCCCCGGCAGACCTTCCCTTGAGGCGCTCGAGCCTGGCCTGGGCAAGCTTCCTTTCCCGCTCGCGCCACTCCTTCGCCTTCTGCAGCCTGGCCTGGAGCTTTGAGTCGAGCTGGTTGATGCGGTCCTCGAGCTTGGCCCTTCGCTCCGTCTTGGCCTCCGCATGCTCTGCCTTGAGCTGCGCGAGGTCCGCCTTGATCGCCGCGGCATCCTCGTCGTTCGCGATGTCGCGCACGTCGGAGACCGAGCGCCGGAACACGGTGCCGCCGAGCTTTTCCATCCGGGTGTCCACTGGGGCCGTCTCGTCCTCCTCGACGTCCGCCACGAGAGCGACCTTCCCCGGCGTCAGGACCTTGCGAACGTCGTCGATGAAGTCACCACCGACGCGGGTCTGGTCGATGTCGGCGATCATCCCGAGCGTCATGCCCGAGAGCGCGCCGATTGCGGCGCCGGCCGGGCCCCCGACGAACCCGATCAGGGTTCCGAGCGTGGTGCCCAGGGCCGTTCCGAAGACGCCGCCATCCTCCTGCCTCACCGCCGCCGTGCCGTCGGCTCTCTTGACCACCACGGAGGTGGCGTAGACGAAGACCGTCGCCTCCGCATCGAGTTGCAGGAGCGCGCTTCTCCCCTCGGACGCCTTCGCCTCGTTGTCGAACACGACGACCAGAACACGGTCCACTCAGGCCCTCCAGGCTGACCGACATCCCCACCGAGCACCGCCCGTGCCAAACGGGATTCCCTTGAGAGGACCCGAGCCACTGTTGGGATCTCCTGATCGGATCTCGACAGACTCGCCCCGATCCGAACAGGACCCCACGACAGATCCGGCCGGTCCAGGGGGAGGCTGAGGGGTGAAGACCCTGCCCGCCGGGTCGCATGCGAGAGGACGGCTTCACTCTACCGGGCAAACACTGCTCGCCCATGCCTTCAGCGGGTACCCACAGACAGCCGAGAGGCAACCACGCTCGGGTTCTACCTCGAGAGTGACTGTCGACCACCGTCCCGCCGCGACTCGAGCTCCGAACGGTCCACCAGAGGGAGGTCACCCCGGTTCGGACGAGGCCAGGTTCCACCCGGGCCGGGGGCGACAGCCCGGCCCGGGCGCGTCCCGATGCCATTCGCTAGGGCTGTGAATACGCCGGCGGGATGTACTCGTAGGGATAGAGGTAGTACGGGTAGTCGAAATCGGCGTACCAGGCATCGTCGTGCAAACCGCTCCGGCTCCGGCGATAGACGGTGCCGCCGAGGGAGCGCATCCGGGCATCGATCGGGGTCGTCGAGTCCTCACTGATGTCGGCGATCACCGCCGACTGCCCGGGTCCAAGCACGCGGGCAGTCTCGACGTTTGCCTGATCGCGCGTGTCCGCACGGAACAGATCAGTCCCCACCCCCACGGCACCTCCGGTCGCCGCACCGATCCCGGCACCCTTCGCGGCGCCGATGGCCGCGCCGGCAGGTCCGGCCAGCGCTCCGATGAGCGCCCCGATCCCCACGCCCACGGCGGTGGCCAGAGCGGGATTCGTCTCTTTGGTGTCGACCTGGTATTGGCCCCAGTCGGTGCGGTGGACGACCGCGGTGCCGTGCACGGTGATCTGGGACTCGTTGTCGAGCTGCCAGAGCTCATGAAGTCCCCTGTATGCCTTGCTCGTGTCGTCGAAGACGACGGCGATGAAGTTACGCATGTCCTTCTCCTATTTTCCCGTCTTCCGGGCGTTGGCGGAGCGCTCTTCGGCGAGGGCCTCGCTGATATGCTGCGCTGACGCCCTGGCATCGGCGACCGTCTTCCTCACCGAGGCCTCGAACGCCTGACCAAAGCTTTTCGCGCCTTCCATCGCGTGCTTCTGCGCGGTGTCGAGTTTGGCGATTGCTTCCTTCAGGTGCTTTCGCGCGGCTTCTTGCTGGGCATTCACGGAGGTTTTCAGCGAATCCATCAGCGCCCTGGTCTTCTGCTGGACCGCCTCCAGGTCGGCTTTCACTGCTCCGCCCTGCTTGGTCGCCGCATCGCTGAGGGCTGCGTGGAGCTCCTGTGCGGCTGCTCGAGCCTTGCTGAGTGGGTCTGGGGTCTTCGTCATGGTCATGTGAGTGCTTCCTCCTGGAGGGTCGCTCCCGGTCCTCGAGAGCTCGGGGCCTCCGCGCACCCTGACAAGCAGCGATCGTGCCATTTCTTTCCCCGAGCGATTCCGGAACCACTCGCGATGCGCCTGCTGATCGACTCCTGACAGGTTTGACGGATAGCGATCAGACGAAACGAAGGACGAGGCCTCGACCGTGCTGCCCGGGCGGCCGGGCTCCCAGGGACGGGCGATAGAGCCCCGGACGGCGATGTCCTTGCACGACCCTCGCGGGGACCCGGCGAGCTCTGGCCGACGCCACGCGACCGCTCTCAGCGGCGCGGGCCTCCCTCCGGAGATGCCGACCGGGGGCAGTGCTTCTCAGCAATAGGGGATCGTTCATGAACGAGCAGAACGGGTCGGAGTCGTTACACCGAAGGGGCAGTGAGCGGTCGCGGTGCTGGCCGTTGCTGATCCTGGTGCTCGTCGGGGAAACCGCACGGGCGCAGGAACTCATCCTTCCCCCCACGCTCCTGCTGCCCAATTACGACCGGATATACCCCGGCCTTGAAGAGGCGCTCGAAGGAGGGGCATTCATTGCGCGTGCGCAAAGTGTCACCGCGCTCTTCTACAACCCGGCCGGAATCGCCCTCGTGCAACGCACCGTTCTCAGCGCGAGCGTGCAGGGCTACCAGCTGACCACCCTTGGCGGCAGCGGCTTTCAGCACTCCACGCCGGTGTCCAGCTTCGAAGGCTTGCCCAGCTCCCTCGGCGTGGTGCTGGGCAGCGAGGTCATCGGGTGGGAGAAGGTCCGGCTAGGCTTCGCTGTGGCCCAGCCGGTTCACTGGCACCAGAACGCCGTCGCCAGCAGCACGCCGGAGCCTGGCCAGCGGGTCTCCTACTCGGTTGCCTCGGCCTTCGACACCGTGGTCCCTACCGTCTCGCTCGGCTGGGCAGCGGCTGGTAACCTTCGGCTCGGCGGGGCGATCGAATTTCCTTACACCACTCTTTCCGAGAACGGTCAGCTCTCGGGCGAGCTGACCAGCACGAGCACCAGCCACGGAACGATACGCAACATCACCGCTGGCGGCTCCACGTTTCAGATCCGCGCGGTGGGCGGCGTCCAGTGGGAGCCGCTGGCCTGGCTCGCGGTGGGCCTGACGGTGCGCACTCCGGGACTGAAGCTCTTGAACGGCGGGTCGTTCACGTACGAATCGCTGACCAACCTCAACGCCGGCACCGAGCAGGTCTTCTTCGAGGACACCGAACCCACGTTCGAGTATCGCCTTCCGGCGGGGATCGGGCTTGGCACAGCCTTCCAGTTCGGGCTCTTCCGGTTCGAGGTCGACCTGCGCTGGCATGCCGGGACGCACGAGTATCCGCTGTTCAGTTCTCAGACGCCGGCGCGGGTGGTCGACACCACCTCCGGCGCTCCAGCGACGAGAGAAATCCCCTTTCCGACGATCACCTACCGCGCGCGCCAAGTCTGGAACTGGAGCGTCGGGGCTCAACTCATGCTTTCGACCAACTTCAGCCTCAGCGGCGGGATGTACGTTGATTCCTCGCCGGTCGACCTGGAGACCCCGGTGTTCCGCCGTGTGGATCTGATTGGCCTCCGGGGCGGCGTCTCGTTCCATTCCGCCAAGGTCTCGGGGTCGGTTGGGCTCGGATGGGAGCACGGAAAGGCCAGCGACGACCTGTTTCCGGTCGGTGTGCCCATCCCGGGAGAGCAAGCCGAGATCACGCTCGACACGTTCAGCGTGATCCTCGCCGTTTCGTTCAAGTTCTAGGAGGCCATTTTCTCTGCCCGTCCAAGGTGACCCGCGTCGCCGCTGAGCTGACCGCCGGGGGCGCGCGGAGGCTCAGCGCCCCGAACCGGCTTCCTGGGTGGGCCGGGTTTCGAAAAGAACGAAGTCGGCGTAGTCCGCCTCGCTCACGGAGTTGGTCGCGTCGCCGTCGGTGAGCACGCCCAGGCCCACGAAATCGGGCACATCCTTGAGTTTGCCCCCGAACAGGCGCACGAAGTCCCCGCGTGGGTCGATGGTCTCCGTCTGCCACACCCCGGTCGAGCCGCCGGAGCGGAGTACCACCACCCGCTTGGCAAAGAACGGGGTGTTGACGAGCTCGCAGCTCCGGTTGGCTGGCCCGGTGGAGTTCCACACGTACTTGATGATCATCACCTTCTGCCCCGCCTTGAAGGTGACATGAATGCCACCTGCAGCATCGCCCACTTTGGGGTTGCAGTCGTCGCCCCCCTTCGGGAAGGCGTGGACCCGCCAGCGCCACCGGATTGCGCCGATGATGCGCTGGAAGCTCTTCGGAGCCTCGATGCCACGGACCACGGTGTCCAGCGGCGGATGGTACCGCGCGGCGAGGTAAGTGCCGTCAGGGCCGCTCTCGACCTTGTAGTAGTCCACCGGGCCAGAGCTCTGCTTCACCACCTGAAAGGCGCGGATGTCGAGCGTGGTTCCGTCGCCCGGGGAGGCGGAGACCACCAGGCTGAGCAGGAACGAGAACACGTTCACTCCCTCGAGCACGCCGGCCGCGGGCTCGACCAACCCATCACCGGCAAGAGTATCGCTCTCCCTCAGGCGACGAATCGAGGACCTTGCCGCAGCGCGGAGGGGGCGGAGTGGTATCGGCGGACCAGAGTGGTTCGCGCTCGCTGGTCGCCCCGGCACGGCCGCCGGACGAGTTCAAGTTCTTGCGGACGGAATGCAAATCTTCCGAGCAACGCTCTTCGGTCCCAGTCATGTTCGCGGAGGGCGATTGCAACCTGCAGGCCGTCGCGCCGGATGGCGAGAGCGGGTTCGACTCGGGGGTCGTTCGATTGCAAATCACTGCCTGTGACGGCTTTGGCCACAGACGCTGTCGTCCAATGAGCCGCCTGCCTCCGTTCAGTGCTCCGACACCGCTGTCGGATGCCGGGACAGGGCACTGCGAGTCCCATGCCGCCCGTTGCTGATGGACCAGCCTAGCCACGCTGACAACCGCGACCGCGGTGTCGAAGGTAGACCCAAGGCGATCGGGGGACGAATTTCTTGGCCTTTGGCGTAACACCCAAGGCTCCCTGCGCGGCTTGTGGGGGGAACATCCATCCGAATATTGAAACCCGCACTCAGACGGTTAGAAGACGGAGGTGGGTGTCCCTCCGGAGCGGCTGGCGCAGTTCGATGTGACGGACGACCTCCTGGCCACCGGAGTGGCCCGATTTGCGAGCGTGGTGGGAGTTGCCTGCGAGCCGTTCCAGCTCTCTGGCGAGCAGATGGGCCCGCTGCCGCTGGTGGAACGGTGGGCGGAGTGACCGACCGACCTGGCCCGGGCGCGGGAGGCCCGCCGCCGCTTCACCAACCCCCCAGCCCCGCCTGGGTTCGCTGGACGCGTGCGGTGCTCCTGGTCTTCTCGGTGGGGCTCTTCGTCCGTGTCGTGTGGAAAGCCGATCTCTCCACGGTTGGAAAACTCCTCGGGCAGATCGGCCGCCTGGCTGTGCTGGCCGTGATTCCCTATGGGCTGACGGTGCTGGCGGACACCGCTGGCTGGCGTGCCGTCCTGCTCGGCCTGGAGGCGCGGGTCGCCTTCTGGCGCCTCCTCGGTGTCCGGCTGTCGACCGAGGCAGTGAACCTGAGCTTTCCGGGCGGAGCGGGCCTTGCCGAGGGGCTCAAGGTCTGGTTCCTCTCCGAGCGCTTCGGGGTCCCGGTCGCGCGGGGCACCGCCAGTCTCACGGTGAAGAAGGCCCTCCAGATCGGTACCCAGGGCATCTACCTCCTGGTCGCGGCGGCGGTGTCCGGTCCCTGGCTGCGGCAACTGTCCGCCTCGCTGGGAAACGTCGGCCTCCTACGGCCGCTGGTGGTCGGAATCGGGCTCTTTCTCTGTCTCGTCGCGGCCGGCATGGTGGCGGTGCTCCTCTACGGACAGCTCGCCAATGGGCTCTGGTCGTTGCTGCTCAGGATGCCCTGGGAGCGGATGAAGACCTGGGTGAAGGAGCGCCAGGCGACCTTCCTCCAGATCGACGTGGAGGCCCGCGGCGCGCTTCGCTCCCATGTCCCCGGGCTGACCGTCGCCGCGGCGTGGATCCTGGTCGGGTGGTTCATGGAGGCGGCCGAGAGCTGGGTCATCCTCAGGCTCGTCGGAGTCGAGCTCCCCTATGGCGCGGTGCTGGCCTTCGAGCCGGTCGTGTCCTTTGTCCGGAGCGTGGCCTTCTTCATCCCGGCCGGCCTGGGCATCCAGGACGGTGGCTACATGGCGGCGCTCCGAGGCATGGGCATCGCCGAGGCGACCGATCGCGCAGCGGCATTCGTCCTCCTCAAGCGGTTCAAGGAGGTGCTCTGGATCGCCCTCGGCTGGGTCGTCTACCTTGCCACCCGCAGGAGAGGTGACAGCGCAGGCACCCCTGCGACCACCGAGGCCAGCCGCTCCGCAGCTCCGGGCGCGCCCTGAGGCGTGGAGGCTCGCGACGCGGGGTCGCTCAATCCATGAAGGGCATGAGCTCCGGAGGCATGGTGACGAAGGGCCGCATCATGTCCCGGTCCTCGTGCTCGAGGATGTGGCAGTGGTACATGTACCGGCCGCCGTAGGTGGTGAACCGGACCGCGATCTCCACCATCTCGTTCGGGTTCACGCGGATGGTGTCCTTGAGGCCGCGCTCGTTGTCGTCGATGGCGTGGTCGAGCCCGTCCCGGGGATCTCGTCCGAGGGCGATCGTCGCCGTGAGGTCGAGATCCTGGATTCCGTTCTCGGGAATCTCGTAGCGGATCGGGCGGCGCGACAGGATCTCGAAGGGGTCGAGGTGGACGTGGATCGGGTGAGTGTCCGACGTCAGGTTCGCCAGCTGCCAGACCTCGGACTGGCCGAGCACGGGGAAGAAGGTCGTGGCGTGCTCGAAGTGCGCAGCGACGGCGCGGTATCGGGTCGTCCGTGCGCCATCGATGATGGTCACCAGCGCTCCGCTCTCGCCCGCGTCCGCAACCCCGAGCTCGCGGAGTGTGAGCATGTTCGGCTCCCCCTTCATCTCGCGCTCCACGAGCACGATCGTCCGCCGCGGGGCGCCGGCGAGCGCCTCCGGCACCGGGGGCTGATGGTCCTTCGCGAGCTCCCGAGGGAGGCTCCAGCGGGTGACCGGGCCCAGGACGACGCGGAAGCGCATGACCTCGGGGTAGGGAAGGAGCCTGGCGACATCGGCCGCGCGCTCGACGTCATCGGGAGGAAAGCCGGCGCCGTCGAAGGGAGCGCCGGCGGTGTTGAGCAGCGTGAGCTCGGTTCCCGGAGGGAGGTCGGAGAAGTCGACGAGGAGGTCTGCCCGCTCGGCTGACGCGAGCACGATTCCTTGCGGGGGCAGCTTGCACGGAGCGCGGAGGAGCCCCTGATCGGTCCCGATCTGGGTGATCCGGTCCAGATCGGGCCGATGGTCCCGGAGAAGGACCAGCCGGTAGGTGCGGGCATTGGAGCCGTTGATGACGCGAAGCCGGTAGCTGGCCGGCTGCACCTCGAGCGCGGGCCACACCTTTCCGTTGACGACGGTGAACGGCGCGAACGCCTCCATCACGCCCGGGTCGGTCTTGTGGACCAGCTGGCCGCTCGGGCGACCGGTCTCGTCGACCGCGAAGTTGCGGTCCTGGATCAGGAGAGGGACCTCGAACGGCGGCCCCTCGGGGAGGCCGAGCTCGCGCTCGCGCGCGTCCCGCACGACCCACAGCCCTGCCAGTCCGGCGTAGACCTGGAACCGGGTCACGCCCATCACGTGGTCGTGGTACCAGAGCAGCGCCGCGCGCTGGTGCATCGGGTACTGGAAGAGCGCAGTCTGGCCGGGAGCGCAGAGGTTTTCGGTCCAGCCATCGGAGGTCGCCGGGGTGAGACCTCCGTGGAGATGGACGACGGCATGGCCGGCGAGCGCGGCCGCGTCCGGGTCGGCCGTACCGCCGCTCAGGCCTGGGACGCACTGCACGGGGATCCCGTCTGGACCGGAGCCGAGGGGAGCCCGGGTCACGACGACCGGAAACTGGCCCCCGAGCTCGTTGCGCCACTCGACCGTGACGGGCTGGCCGCGCTCGGCCTCGATCGTCGGGCCCGGGAAGCTCCCGTCGTACGCCCAGATCCTCGACTCGGGCAGGTCGCGGTGGAACCGGTGCGCTCCTGGAAGCAGCGCCACGGTGAGCCGGCCCTGGTGCGCCGACGCGATCAGGCGCCGCGGCAGGGGCAGAGCGTCCACGAACGGTTCTAGCGGAGCCTTCGGCGGTCCAGGCATAATTAAGAGAAGGCCCCTCTCACCGACCCGAGGACACCCCCGCAACTCCGACTGCTGGGACGTCGGAGCAGCCGCGAGGACACCAAGGGAGGAAGCTACCCGCTCGTGTTAATCCTGGTGTCCCTTTCGCCGGTGCGGGGAACGCTTCCAGCCGCGCCGAATGTGCAGTGCAGTGGTCGCGCCCTCTCGAGGGTCGCTGGTTCCCGGGTGTCCGGGCGAGTCAGGTCCGTACCGCCACCGAGCAAGGCGCCAACATCCACGCCACCTTCACGTTGAGCTCCAGGCCGGCGCCTGCCGCACATGGGAGCAGGGCTGATTGTTTCCCGACGGAGTGGCGGGAAAACGATCGAGACGACGTCGTCCCCAAGCCGACGCTCGAGCGCGATGCCAAGATTGGTGCCGACGGGGGTCGTGGTGCAGGCTGGTGGTTCCTAGAGCCGATGACCGAGGACACGGTGAAATAAAGGCACCGCCTCCGAGCGCGGCAGCGCTTCCAGGGGGCCCGAGCATCCGGCGGATGGTGCTGGACTCAAGGGCTTCGACAGCGCGCGAGTCCGCGCTGGCACGCCAAGTGCTGGATGTGCCGTCTCGGTTGTCGAAGCACGAGGGAGCCTCGGTGTCGTCTCTTCCGCATACGGATTTCGGGAACGGCAGAACCAAGTATGGAGCCCGCCGAGCTTCGATTCATCCGCTCGGGCCGGAAGGCTCTGGGGCATCTGTCGGGCTGGATCAAGATCGTGGAGGACGGGCCTCGAGCCGACCAGCCACCAGGCTCGCCGTCGTGGCTTCGACTGAGCACCACAACCACTCCTCGAAATGGGCCTTGTTCCTGATCGGCGCCGCTCTCTTCCTGGTCATCATCGTGGGGATGATTCGGGACATCCTCGAGAGGTGCCATCAGGACATGGAGCCGAGGCTCGATGGAGGATAGTCCACTCCACCGCTTGGTCACACTGCTCCGGCGATGGTTCCGAAGCCGTCGCGTGCGGAGCGCAAGAATGAAGTTCGCTCTCATCGACGGAGCTCGCGCCGCTCTGCCTCCGGCTTTGGGCAGAGCGGGACCGCGAGCCCTGCGTGCTAGGCCCTCCTTGTCCGTCATCTCCGGGGATCGGGGTGCGCAGCCGCCTGCGTGTGACTGAACGCCGCGTGCGGGCTGGCTGCGGCCCCAGGAGCTACGGCGTTCGGCCTATTCCTCGCGGGTGGAGGTGGGCTCCCTCATTCCGCTCATGGTGGGGCGCCGGTGGGGGAAGTACGAGTTCAAGTTCGATCCGGTCGTCCTCCCCGGGGCCTATGTGCGTGGCCCCCGAGGCTTGCATTGGAGAAGGCCAGCTACTAGGGCGGCGTCCAGTCGCCGAACTCGGTCACCCGGCCGGGCGGCCGGAGCGCCGAGAGATAATGCTGGGGCCCATGCTCGCTGAACGCGTACTGGTCAGCCTCGCGGCGCGCCTCGCTCTCGAAGAAGCTGAGCACGATTCGAGGGACGTGCCGCATGGTGGGGAGCTGCTCCACCGGGGTGGGCGAGTGCCGCCACGCACCTCCGAGGAAGCGGTACTCCCGTCCAACGTGCACGAACGGCCCCCAGGTGGCGGCAGGCAACGCGGGGATCGGGTCCTGCAGGAGCACATGGCGGAAGACGTTTGACTGCGAGGGCTCGATCTCGGGCGGCAGGGGCATCAGGACCGCCATCGGCTGCCCGAACGTGTACACCGCCCGAACCCGCTCTGCGAGCGCGCGATGGTGTGGGTCGCCCGCGAGCTTCAGCCCGAAGAGGAGCGCCATGCCTCCTCCGAGGCTGTGACCGCACACGTAGAGGACCTCCAGCGGATGCGGCACCGCGGTCCCGTGGTCGGCGAGCGACTTCCCGGCCAGCGCGAAGGTCAGCTCGTCCAGCACCGTCCACCACGTCGCACGGAGGTTCCGGTGGAAGCCCCCATGGACGCGGAGCTCCGCCGCGCCGCCGGCGAACAGGACGGTGCTCGAGTCGGGCCCAAGGTCCATGTCCGCCAGCCAGTTCCCGACGACCGCCGGCTCGGTGCCCCGGAAGCAGACGACCGCCACGCGCCCGCACGGGCTCTGCAGGATGTACGCGGTGGAGTAGACGAACATCGCATCCACCACCCGCTGGATCCGCACGCACGCGTGACCCGAGAAGCCCACCCGGCTCATCATGGTCGAGACGGTCTCTGTATCGCCGTAGGCGTACCCGGCGCAGACGCCGAGCGCGTGGGCCACCGTCGCATCGCGCTCCAGTGGGGCCTGGAGGTGCGCGGCGGCGAGCAAGCCCGCCAGGTCGGGATACACCGGAAACGGATCGCCCCAGGTGCCAGCGACGATTCTCTCGACGGTCATGGCCGGGCCCCTTCCGACGAGCTGCATTCTAGTGCAGGAATTCAGCGACGGGTCTAGACCTGATGCGCGCCGACCGCGCCAGAGGACCTCCGCATGACCGTCGTTCCGCTCTCGGGCGAGTCTCGTCGGCCGGAGATGCCTCCGGTCGTCACTATCCTCCTCATTGCGATCAACGTGGTGGCGTTCGTCGCCGAGCTGCTCCAGGGAGAAGCATTCGTGACTCGCTGGTCTGCCACGGCGGTCGACATCGCTGCCGGTCATCGGCTCTACACGGGGCCCCGGTGACGAGCGAGGTCCCTTTTCCGGGGATCGACTACCGCTCGCAACCGGTCTTCAACTGGAGCGTCGGTCTCCATTTCCAGCTCTCGCCGGTCGTCAGCCTGCGCGGCGGGATCTATCTCGGCCACTCGCCGGTCGCTCTCGAGACACCCGTCTTCCGGCGGGTGGATGTGATCGGCGTCCGAGGAGGCGTCTCGTTCCATGGCGTGAGACTCTCGGGGTCCGTCGGTCTCGGATGGGAGCACGGCAGGGGCAACGACGACCTGTTCCCCTCGGACGTTCCCATCCAAGGCGAGAAAGCCGGCATCACGCTCGACACCTTCAGCCTGATCGCCTAGGTGGCGTTCAAGTTCTAGGCGGGATTCCGGATCGGCTTCATGGCGTTGCCCAGGGAGCCACTCGGGAATGTAACTTGTTTGCCGGTGTGGCATGTTCCACGGCCGAGGTGTTTCCGGCTCTTGCAGTGGCGGGGTGTTCCCGTGAAGCGATTGCTGAGCGCGTGGTTCTCCGGGGAACTCGAGCGATCGGTCCTTAAGCGAACGGCGGAGCTTCGGAGGTCCAACGAGGAGCTCCACGCCGAGCTCGCGGAGCGCAAGCGCGCCTGGGACGCGCTGCGGCAGGGCGAGGTGTACCTGTCGGAAGCTCAGCGGGTGAGCCACACCGGTAGCTTCGGCTGGAAGATCGCGAGCGGCGAGATCACTTGGTCCGAGGAGACGTACCGGATGTACCGGTTCGACCCGTCGAGCCGGCCCACACTCCACCACATCCTGGAGCGAACGCACCCGGACGACCGCGCCCAGCTGGCCCAGGTCATGGAGCGGGCGGCCCAGGACCACCGTGAGCTAGACCTCGAGCACCGACTGCTGATGCCGGACGGCACGACAAAGCACCTTCGCCTGGTGGGTCATCCGTCTTCCCGCGACGGCAGTGTCGAATACGTGGGCGCGGTGATCGACGTCACGGACCGGAAGCGGGCCGAGCAGAGTCTGCGTGGGCTCCTGGAATCCGCACCGGACGCGATCGTGGTGACGAATGCGCAGGGCCAGATCGTGCTGGTGAACGCGCTGGTCGAGCAGCTCTTCGGGTACAACCGGGAGCAGCTCTTGGGAAAGCCCCTCGAGCTCCTCGTGCCCGAACAATGGCGGGAGCGGCATGCCGGACACCGCAGCAAATTCTTCGCTCATCCCCGGGTGAGGCCCATGGGGGAAGGTTTCGAGCTGCACGGTCGCCGCGCCGATGGGAGCGAATTCCCCCTTGAGATCAGCCTCAGCCCGTTCGAGGCCGAGCAAGGGCTGCTGGTGTCAGCTGCGATCCGGGACGTCACCGGGAGAAGACAGGCAGACCAGGCGCTCCGGCGAAGCGAGGCTTACCTGCTGCAGGCGCAGACACTCACCCGTACTGGCTGTTGGGCCGTCGGCAAGAACCGCGACCTCACCTACTGGTCAGCAGAGATGTATCAAATGTACGGCTTCGACCAGCGGGCTGGTCTGCCGACACTGAAACAGGCGAGGGAGAGAGTTCACCCCGAGGACCGGTCGAACGTCGAGGAGCGCGACAGTCACGTGGCCATGGAGGGGGTCGATGCCGAGAACGAGTTCCGGATCGTCCTGCCAGACGGAGCCGTGAAGCACATTCACGCCCGGGCGCACCCGGTGTTCGGTCCGGACGGAGGGCTTCTCGAGGTGATCGGCACCAACGTCGACATCACCGAGCGCAAGCAAGCCGAGGAGGAGCGAGAGCGAGCGCGGCACCTCGAGGCGGATCTGGCACACCTGAATCGCGTCTCCATGCTCGGGGAGTTGGCTGCGTCACTGGCTCACGAGCTGCGGCAGCCGATTACGGCGACGATCATGAACGCCCAGGCGTGCAAGCGGTTCCTCAGCCGCGAGCAGCCAGATCTCGGGGAGGCGCTCCAGGCGCTGGCGAGGGTAGTCCAGGACGGGAACCGAGCGGCGGACTTCATCACCCGTCTGAGGGCGCTCTACAAGAGATCCCCCCCCGCGGCTCGGGAACCGGTGGACGTCAATGCGCTCGTCCTCGAGATGCTGGATCTCATGCGGAGCGAGGGCGATCGGTACGGAATCCCGCAGCGCCGGCAGCTCTCCGCCGGACTCCCGCAGGTCCACGCGGATCGTGTCCAGCTCCAGCAGGTGTTCCTCAACCTGATGCTCAACGGCATCGAGGCGATGAAGGAGTGCGGGGGCGAGCTGACGATCCGGACAGAGCTTGTGCCGGAGGGGGAGATCCTCGTCTCGATCAGCGACACCGGCGTGGGGTTGCCGGCGGAGAAGGCCGACCAGATCTTCGAAGCCTTCTTCACCACCAAGCCCCAAGGAAGTGGCATGGGACTCACGATCAGCCGCTCCATCGTCGAGTCGCACGGCGGTCGGCTCTGGGCCACCCCCAGCCAGGGACGCGGGGCGACGTTCTGCTTCAGGCTGCCAGCCACCAAGGCCGGTCCCGACGCCGTCGGTTCCTAGAAGATAGGGCGGGTGCGGGAGCGGTCAGGCCCTCGGCGGCGTCTACGCGGCGTCTACTTCGAGAACTGCAACATCGCCGAGCCCGTGCCCGGCGCGTCCCTGGAGACGCGCGGCGTGAGGCCGTTGGGCCGTTGGAGATGGACCCAGTGCTGGCGGAGCGTCTGTGGGCGCTCAGCGAGGTGATCACCGGCTCTTCGACCCCTCCAAACTCGTGGCCGGCAGTGCCGAATACGACCCATATGAACAAATAAACCGCGCCACGTCGACTGCCACCAGCCCGAGCGATGCGTCGCTCTCGGCCAACTGACCCGGTACGAATGCCATCGGCCCTGTGACATCAATCGTCCGGATAGCGAGCAATATCCGCCTGGCCTTGGATGTCAGAGGGCAAACTCCCATCAGAGCATGGACATCTGCGCGGAAGGGACGGACCCGTTCAAGGCGGTTCTCCTCCCTGAAGGAGGGCTTCGCCCGGGAGTGCAGTGAGCGGACCGCCTGCGACGGTTGCATAGGAAGGCCGTGCGGGGTCAGAGCCGGGCGTGGTTCAGGCTGCTCGCTTCGGCCCGAGAACGCGGACCGTTGCGGAGCCGCGTGATGAACTCACCAGCGCGCGGAAGGTGGTCTGTGGCAGTCCGAAAAGCGGGCCCCCGCAAACCCGAAAAACCGAAGCCCTGCAGCTAGTTAGGCTGCGGGGCTTCTGTGTTTTTCCCCTCACTCACAGCAACTGTGCCCCAAACGCGTCCATGGTTTTCGAGCGTCCGGGCGGCGATTCGCAGGTCGCTCTCGTCGACGACGTTGTAGCGGTTGAAGACCGCCCGGGCGCCCTTCAGTTCACCGGGAGGGACTAGATCCGGATAACGGCGGACGAAGGGGAGCGTCAGCCGGCCTAGACAGAAGCTGCTAGGGGCGCCTTCGCAGTCATCGGTCCCAAGATCTTGCTTCCCATCCAGCCGACCAAAATCGGGGTTGCGATCACCCCCACGTCGAAGGCCAGCACTCCTGCGGATCCGTAGATCCCGGCCTTCTGGAGGCCGTACACAGCCCCGAGCAGGACGTGCGCGATGACTCCACCCGAAACTGACACCGCGAGCGCTTTTCCGGTCATGATGTCCGACTTGCGCACGACGTAAACCATCCAGCAGAAGCTGGGGACGAAGAACACTGCCGCAGTCAGGACGCCGGAGCCTGCCTCCAATCCGCCAGCGATCGTCCCGACGATGTGGAGGAGCCCGTTTGCCATCAGCAGGCCGTACCAGCTCAGACCAATGATGAGATTTCGGCGGGAGAGCCAGGCTGCGAGCGGCGCGGTCACCCAGGCGATCCCGACGTTGATGAGCGGGTAATGCGCGATGGGGATGGGGCAGCTTGGATAAGGCGGGTATCCCAGGTTCTTGCAGAGCGTTTCTGGGAGGAGATACGTGCGGCCCAGCACATCGAACCCGTACTCCTCGAACATGTGCAGCATCAGCATCGGGACCACAAGCCAGGCGAGCCAGACCGGGTCCCACCATCGAGATCCTGTCGACCGACTGCGCATTGCGTTCGTGCCGAACATCACGGCGAAGAGCGCAAGCCCGCCGCCAAGGCACATCCACGGCCACCCGAGGTCCCACGTGCTCCAGGCCATCGTCGCTCCTCTTTGGAGAGGGCGAGAGTGCCTGGTAAGCGCATGGCTACGCAAGGAAGTCGGCAGCACGGCCAGCGAAGCGTCCATCCGGCATGTTCGTATACATGCACGTCGTCGCCGACAGCAGGTCTCCGTTGACCGTCGGGATATGCGCCCGAGGATCCCGCCTGGCTCCCGGAGCTCATCCTGGTTGACCTCGCGGTGGATGCCGCTCGGCGAGCATAAAATGCCGGTGTGGTGCCGCGCCACCTTGACGCCGTGGCCGCCGAGGGCGGGGAACCCGTAGAGCAGGCAGTTCGTTCGCACGGCCGAGCAGCGGAACCTACGCCGGATACTCGAAGTACGCCTGGCGCGTCACCCGGGATCGTCCGTGTGACGAGCCGCGGTCGTAAGCCAGCGTGAATTGCTCGAGTCCAACGACTCGCTTTCGTCGCCGCCCGGCGTGGAACGCCGCTGCGCTCCCATCGCGCCGAGCCTGACCACCATCGTGTCGCAGCGCTGAATTGCGTGACTTCGTACGACAATCCCGCGTCAGGAGGTGGCGCGGCCCAGCTCTGCGACCCGCCCGTGACTGTGTCTCGCCCTTCGTCATCGGAGTCCTGTCCCGAATGGGGCTGATTTCGCGTTAGGAAGGGGGGACAATCGTCCCGATCAGGGAAGGAATGGCCCAAGGTGGCCGCAGGGAGGAGCGATGACGATCACCCACGTCGCCGCGCGACCGCGGATC